>Ga0126384_10000789_pt1 | contig 18100 bp, 15 predicted proteins | sample PanSoiMetPlot_36_FD_92543 | JGI IMG/M metagenome (GOLD analysis project Ga0126384, IMG submission 92543) | Tropical forest soil microbial communities from Panama - MetaG Plot_36 | ecosystem: Environmental > Terrestrial > Soil > Tropical forest > Bulk soil | place: Panama | collected 2016-02-17 | reverse complement strand
GCTTGGTTTTGTTCTTTATTTGTTCCAAACTTTGCGCTAGCGTTGCCGGCATGGCCAAGCCAACAGGACAGAACATGACGGCCGCTGACGGCGGCAGCAGCGCGCAGGCTCACGAGGGCCTCGTCGATGGCGAGCGCCGCCGCGGCCGCGGCGCGCGCTCCAACCGGGTTGGCCGGTTCGAGCTCGAAACCCGCGACAGCTTCGATGATGGCTGGGAGAGCCTCGGCGCGCTGCCGCCATTCCAGACCGAGGTCTACCGCGAGACGGCCAAGAGCATCATTGCCAGCAACGACAGCCCCGACATCAGCTTCGACCAGTCGATCAACCCTTATCGCGGCTGCGAACATGGCTGCATCTACTGCTTCGCGCGGCCGACCCATTGCTATCTCGGCCACTCCGCCGGGCTCGATTTCGAAAGCAAGCTCTACGCCAAGGTCAACGCCGCGGCCTTGCTCGAAGGCGAACTGGGGCACGCCGGCTACATACCTAAGGTGATCGCGCTCGGCGCCGTTACCGATCCCTACCAACCCATCGAGCGCGACTATGGCATCACCCGTGCCATCCTTGAGGTGCTTGACCGCACCAGCCACCCCGTCGCCATCGTCACCAAGTCGGCCCTGGTCGTCCGCGACATCGATCTGTTGAGCCGTCTTGCCGAGCGCAATTTGGTCAAGGTTGCCATTTCGGTGACGACGCTCGACCGTCATCTTGCCCGCAAGATGGAGCCCAGGGCGGCCACACCCGGCAAGCGGCTCGAAGCCATCAAGGCGCTGAGCGCCCGCGGCATTCCGGTGGCGGTGATGACCGCGCCGATCATTCCCGCCCTCAACGACAGCGAAATCGAGCGCATTCTGACCGCGGCACGCGAGGCCGGCGCCTGTGAGGCCGGCTACGTGCTGTTGCGGCTGCCGCTCGAACTGAAGACCCTGTTCCGCGAATGGCTGGCAAGCGAATTTCCCGACCGCGCCCAGCGTGTGATCGCGCTGCTGCGGAGCATGCACAACGGACAGGACTACACGCCGCAATGGCGCACGCGACAACGCGGCTCGGGCCCCTACGCCGACCATATCGCCTTGCGATTCCGCTTGGCGGCGAGCCGCTTGCAGCTCAATCAGCGCAACTTGCGCCTGCGCACCGACCTGTTCACAAGGCCCACGCCGGCTGGCCAACTGCCCCTCCTTTGACAGCACGCCACGATATCGCGAAGCTTGCACGCGATTCGGAGGGCGATTCGCGGCATGAAGGCCAGCTTTGAGCTCGAAGCCATTGAGCTGGAACTGACCGGCGGACCGATCGCGGGGGTTGACCAGGCGGGCCGCGGTCCGCTGGCCGGGCCGGTGGTGGCGGCAGCGGTCGTGCTCGATCCCACTCAGATTCCCGACGGCATCGCCGATCACAAAGGCCTCGATGTGCACGCCCGACGCCAGGTCGCTGCCGCCATTCAGGCCAGCGCCCGGGTCGGCATCGGCGTCGCCGGCGTCGCGCGCATCGACAGCGACAACATCTTGAACGCGACCCTGTGGGCGATGGGTGAGGCGGTCGCCCGGCTCGCCGTGGTGCCCAAATTGGTGCTGATCGACGGCAATAGGGCGCCACACCTGGCCTGCCCGACCCGCACCATTCTGCAAGGCGACAGCAAGTGTCTGTCGATTGCGGCGGCTTCGATCGTGGCCAAGGTCGCCCGCGACGGCATCATGGCCGAGCTGGCGCGCGATTATCCGCATCACGGTTTCGATCGCCACAAGGGCTACAGCACGCCCGAGCACTTCGCCGCCATCGCGCGCTATGGCGTCACACCCCACCACCGCCGCTCATTCCGGCCCGTGCAGCTGGCGCTGGCGCTGGTATAAGGGCCGACGCTGCGGGGTTTGCCACACGGAACGCGCAATCGAAAGCGCCTATGCGATCGCCATGATGCGACGTCTCTACGACTGGTTGATGGACCTGGCGGGGCACCAACGCGCCCCGACCGCACTGTTTTGGGTGGCCTTCGTCGAGAGCTCCGTCTTTCCCCTTCCACCCGATGTCATGCTGATCCCGATGGTGTTGGCGGATCGTGCCAAGGCCTGGGTGTTTGCCACCATTTCTACGGTTGGCTCGGTGTTGGGTGGGCTCGCGGGCTACGCCATCGGCTACTTCTTGTATACCTACGTCGGCCAGCCAATCCTCGAGGTCTATGGCTATGCCGACAAGTTCGAGGCCACCGCCGCACTGTTCCGCGATTGGGGGGTGTGGATCCTGATCGCCAAGGGCTGGACGCCGTTTCCCTATAAGGTGCTGACGATCACCGCCGGCGCCGCCCACATGCCGCTGTTGGCCTTCGTCCTCGCCAGCATCGTGGCGCGCGCCATGCGCTTCTATCTGGTGGCGGCGCTCCTGTTCTGGTTCGGCGAACCGATTCGCGACTTCATCGAGCGTCGCCTGAGCTTGGTCACCACCGCCTTCGTGGTCACGCTGATCGGCGGCTTCGTCGCGCTTAAATACCTGTTGTGAGCCCTCAGCCGCAGGAACAGCCGATGTCGAACCTTGAGCGCAGCGCTGTTACCGCCGCGGCCGTGCTCGTGGCGGCGGTTGCGGTCATCCTGGGCGCGCTCGCCTTCGAACACATCGGCGGCTTTGCCCCCTGTCCCCTCTGCCTCGAGCAACGCTACGCCTATTATGTTGCGATCCCGGTTCTGATCCTGGCGATGGCCTTGTCGCAGCGCCGACACCTAATGAGCGCCGCCATGCTGCTGGCCGTCGTCGCCGCATTGTTTGTTGCCAACGCCGGGCTCGCGGGCTACCACGCCGGCGCCGAGTGGAAGCTGTGGCCGGGGCCGGACAGCTGTGCGGCCAGCGACGCCAGCCTCGCGACCGGCGGTGGCCTCCTCAAAGACCTCGAGACGACCCACGTGGTGCGCTGCGACGAAGCAGCGCTGCGGATTCTTGGGCTCTCGCTTGCCGGTTGGAATGTCCTCATTTCACTGGCGCTCGCGGCCGGCGCCAGCGCTGCCGCCATCGAAGCCTGGCGTGGCGCAGGGCCGGCGCGCGATCGGCCGCGCTGAGACGGGTTTTGCCGAGGCCCGTGCGCGGCCTGCGGCCAAGCTCGGGCGCTGCCGTGCGGCGTTGACGGTTTGTTAAGAACGGCGTTTTTGCCTCTACGTCTGAGCCCCGCGTTCGGGCTAGAGTGCAGCATCACAAAAGCAATCGGCGGAGGGCGCGGGATGCGGTCAAGCCTTGTGCTGTTGGGCCTGCTGCTGCTGGCCGGCGGGTCGCTGGGATTGATTGCGGCGGAGGCGCCGGACGCCGGCGCGACCACACCGGTCGCCGGCAAACGACCGGTACCCAAGAAGCCGGCGGCCAACAAAGCCGCCAAGCCGGTGGTGCCGGCGAAAGAACTGTTCGCAGCCGCTCAGAGCCCCGCGCCGATGGCGGCGCGCTCGATCGGGTTTTACGCCAGGGGCTGCCTTGCAGGCGCAACGGCGCTCCCCGTGGATGGCCCGGCGTGGCAGGCGATGCGGCTGTCGCGCAATCGCAACTGGGGACATCCCGAGCTGGTGGCGCTGCTCGAAAAGTTTGCCACCGAGGCTCGGGACCACGATGGCTGGCCCGGCCTGCTGGTGGGTGACATGTCTCAGCCCCGCGGCGGCCCGATGCTGTCGGGCCATGCCAGCCATCAAGTCGGCCTCGACGCCGACATCTGGCTGACGCCGATGCCCGACCACCGGCTGAGTGACCAGGAACGCGAGGAGTTATCGGCAACCTCGATGCTGGCCGCGGACAAGACCTCGGTCGATCCCAAGATTTGGAACGACGCGCACGTCCGGCTGATCAAGCGCGCGGCCTCCTACGCCGCCGTCGAGCGCGTGCTCGTGCATCCGGCCATCAAGAAGGCGTTGTGCGAGGCGGCCGCCAACGACAAGGATCGCAGCTGGTTGCACAAGGTGCGACCGATCTGGGGCCACTACTACCACTTCCATGTGCGCATCGCCTGTCCCAAGGGCAGCACGAGCTGCGAGACCCAGCCCAATCCGCCCAATGAGGATGGCTGCGGCAAGGAGCTCACCGACTGGCTGGCGCTGATCAAGCGGCCGCCCGGGCCCCCAGGGAAGCCGGCGCCGGCGAAGCCGCCGTTGACGCTCGAGCAACTGCCGGCGGCCTGCAAAGCGGTGCTCGCCAGCAGTCCCAGCACGCCGGCGCCAGAGGCGAAAGCCCCCGTGAGCACGGCCGGTAAGCCAACCGGCAACCAAACGAAATAACCAAACCGCGCGGGCCCCCGGCGACACGGGAGCCGCCAGCCCCTCGCAGAACGCCAACGGGGCCCGGCCGGGCCCCGTCAAACGTCGCCACCCCCTTCCCTTGGGGGTGCGGAACCCGCCGATGGCTATTCGGCCGCCTCCTTACGCGCCGTCAGCACGTTGTCGGCCAGCCGCCCGGTGAGCTCGGCCAGGTGATGGAACCGGGCCGAAAAGGTGCCAACACCCGCCGTCGCCGACCGCAATTCGACGATTAGATCGCTCATTTCCGATTCCGGGATCTGCGCGCGCACCACATCCCAACCGGGCCAGCCTTCGCGCGCGTCAAAGCCCAGGATCTGGCCCCGCCGCTGCGGGATCATGCCGTTAATACGCGCCGTGGCTTCGCTGGGGATGGCGATCTCCACCTCCATGATCGGCTCGAGCAGCACCGGGCTGCACTTTGGCATGCCCTCCGCCATGCCGATCCGACCGGCCTGGCGAAACGCCATATCGGAACTGTCTACCGAGTGATAGGAGCCGTCGATCAAGGTGACCGAAACGTCGACCACCGGGAAGCCCCCGAGCGGTCCGCGTTGCAGATAGTCGCTGATGCCGATTTCGACCGAGGGGATGAACTGGCGCGGCACCACGCCTCCCGTGATCTTCTCGGCAAACTGGAAACCTGATCCGCGTGCCAGCGGCTTGATGTCGAGCACGACGTCGCCGAACTGGCCGTGGCCGCCCGACTGCTTCTTGTGCCGGCCGCGGACCTCGACCGGTTTGCGGATGGTCTCCTTATAGGGAACCTGCCGCGGCTTGGACTCGGCTTCGACCCCGTATTTGCGTTTCAATCGCTCGAGCGCCACCCGCAGGTGCATTTCGCCCTGGCCCCACAACACCATTTGGTGCGTGTCCTTGGCGTGCTCCAGCTTGAGCGAGGGGTCTTCCTCCATCAAGCGGCCAAGCGCGCCCGTCAGCTTCACCTCGTCCTTGCGGTCCTTGACGCCGATGGCAACGCCGAACACCGGCTCCGGCGGCTCGGGCGCCTTGACTTGGGTGATACCGCCCTTATCGGCCGAGATGGTCTCGCCGGTGAGGATCTTTTCCAGGCGGCCGAGCGCCAGGGTATCGCCGCTCTTGCCCGCCGGCCGCTTCTTGGTCTCCTGCCCCAGCATGGCAAAGGCCGAGGCGGCCCGCTCTTCGGCGCGTGCGCCCTGCACGATCGTGCCTTCGCCGAAGTCGCCCGCCAGCACGCGCACCAGCGAAATTTTGCCGCCGTGCGCCGTGTACATGGTTTTGAGCACCAGCCCGGCCGACTTGGCATTTTCCAGCTTGAGCCGTTTGGCGGTGCGCTCGACGAACGGCGCCTCGTGGCGCAGCGCCTTGAGGAGCCGCAGAATGCCGTTGCCGTTCTCGGCCGAGCCCAACAGCACCGGCACGATCTGGCCGTCCTGCACGTCCTTGACGAGATCGGCAAACACCTTGTCGCGCGCCGGCTGGGCATCGCTGAGCAACTGCTCCATCAGCTCGTCGTCGTAGTCGGCAAGCTGTTCGAGCATCTTGAAACGCGCCTCGGACTCGCGGTCCTTGACGCTGGCCGGCATCTCGATCACTTCGGCGTTGGCCTGCGGCCGGTAGACGAAGGCGCGCTCCAACGCCAGGTCGACAAAGCCCGAGGCGGCGCCATTTTCCCAGATCGGGATCTGCCGCAGCACCAACGGCCGCGAACTCGCCGGCTGCAAGGTGGGCAGAATATCTCGCACCTGCGCATCGAACGAATCGATCTTGTTCAAAAACAGGAAACGGGGAATGCCGCGGTCTTCAAGCTGCTTCAGGATCAGCTGCAGCGCCGGAACGCGCTTGGGGTCGGGCTCGCACACCACTACGGCGGCATCGCAGGCCGACAGCGCCAAGGCGCCCTCATGCTGGAATTCGATCGAACCCGGACAATCGATGAACGTAAAGCTATCACCGAGGAAGGATACGTCGGCGATATTGACCTCGACGCTCATGCCGTGGTCGCGCGCTTCCGCGGAGGCATCGCCGGTGGTGTTCTTGTCAGCAACCTTGCCCTGGCGCGTGATGGCATTGGTGCGCGCCAGAATGGCCTCGAGTAACGTCGTCTTGCCGGAAAGATAGGGTCCCACCAGTGCGATGCAGCGGGAGCTGCGGGCGGCCGAGCCACCATTCTGCCCCATAGGTTCCTCCTGAACAGCTCAGGTCGAACGGAAACGCGAAGCTCGCGCGCCCGCGCCTGAGCTTCATGGGGCGCGTGACAGTATCGTGAACCCGCGGGATGGCGAGCGCAAGCGCGGATGCTGAGCCAACGAGAACAGGCGCGCGGGACCGCGGTGGGCGCAAGCTCCCGGCTAACTCCGGGCGCTAGGGCGCTCAAGGCATGCCACCGATGCTGGGGAGGGCGGCCGCGCGCGCGGAAAGGTTGGAGGGCAAGGCGTGGGACAGGTGGCGCGGGCCTGGGCGCGGTGAACCGCGCGCGCCAAGTGCTTGATTTTGTGCGCTGCAGCGATGGTGGGCAACCTTGGCTTCAAGCAGACGTGATCACGTAATGTTACCGAATTTAGCTTGACGGCAGGCTCTTGTGTCCCGCTAATTACTGTCAAGGCATAATCTGGCTCCCATCCACGAGGGTCGTTCGCGACGGTCGTGGGCTCGGGACCGGGGTGCCGAGGCCGGACCTTGAATCCTGGAACGCTGGCTAGGGCTTGAGAGTTTTGGCATCATGGGAATCGAAGCACTGAATAACGCTGCGCGCGCCGCAGGCTTTGCGATGGCCGCCCCCGACGACACCCCCGATGCGGAGGTGGTGCGCGGAGCAACGGAGGCTGGCTGGCAATCGGGAGCCTCGCTCCCGGTGCGGACGGCGCTGCTGTCGCCGCAGGTTGCCCGACCATCGCCGGTTGCCGACTGGTTCAGGGCGATGCTCCCCGCCGGACGCGGAGCGCCCGCCGGCGCCCGCTGATCGGGGCGCCGCCGCTTTCTGTCAAAATGTGTTTGATCTGCCGCGGCGCGCGGGCGGTTGGGTCGCGTCCCCCGCCGCGGGGAGACACTCGGCACCGGCTGCCGCCGCTTTTGCCGGATCACCGACCATCCAAGCGCGCCCCGCAGAGACCCTCAAAGATCGGCCGGCTCAGCTCAAAGAAAAGGCGCGCTCACGGGCGCACCTCACAGCGGGCGCTCAAAAAGGATGACGCGCGGTTCGTCGGCGCTCTCTCCGGTTTGGCGAAAGCCGAGCGATCGGTAGAGCGCCTGCGCCGCCAGCATCTGCGGCAGCGTGTCAAGGCACATGCGCCGATAGCCGAGGCGCCGGCCGGCAGCGATCGCCGCCTCCGCCAATTGACGGCCGAGCCCGCTGTTGCGCGCCGCCGCCGTTACGTAGAGGCGCTTCATTTCGCACAGCTCTGGTGCCGCCGCCACCGGGCGCAGCGCGACGCAGCCGATCAGCAGCCCGTCCGTTGCCTGACGGGCCAGGATCAACAGGCCGCGCGGCGGTGCATAGGCACCGGGAAGCGCCGCGAGCTCGGCCTCGAAATCCTGAAAGCAGAGCGATGTGCCGATGCCGCGTTCGTACTCGCGCAGCAGCGCCACGACCTCGCCCAGCGTGGCGTGCTCGACCCCGTGGTTCAGAATGTAGTCTTGCATCACGCAAGCTTGAGCGCACGCATGGCGGTTGGCAAGCCCGGGGGCGGGCGCTGTCGATGCCAATAGGGTGAGGTGTGGTCCGCGCCGGTTCCGCCCCGGCTCGTCATCAAAGACTGCGGCAGTGCCACCATGCGTTAATCTTCGAACGGATCGCGGACCAGAATGGTGTCCTCGCGCTCCGGGCTGGTCGACAGCAAGGCCACCGGGCACTCGATCAGTTCCTCGATGGTCTTGACGTACTTCACCGCCTGCGCCGGCAAGGCACTCCAACTGCGGGCGCCGCGCGTCGACTGGGTCCAACCTTCGAAGCTCTGATAGATCGGCTGCACCCGCGCCTGGGCATTCTGCCCGGCTGGCAGCCGGTCGATGCGCTGACCGTCGAGGTCGTAGGCCACGCACACCTTGATGCTCTCGAAGCCATCGAGCACGTCGAGCTTGGTAAGCGCGATACCATCTAGGCCCGACACCCGCGCCACCTGCCGCACCAAGCAGGCGTCGAACCAGCCACAGCGCCGCTTGCGCCCCGTGACCACGCCGAATTCCTGGCCGCGCTGACCAAGCCGCTCGCCGACCTCATCGGTGAGCTCGGTCGGAAAGGGACCCGATCCCACCCGGGTGGTGTAAGCCTTGGCGAGCCCCAGCACATATCCGATCGCTGCCGGTCCCAAACCCGAGCCGGTGGCCGCCTGCGCCGCCACCGTATTGGAGGAGGTGACGAACGGATAGGTGCCATGGTCGACGTCGAGCAGCGCCCCTTGCGCACCTTCGAACAGGATGCGCTTGCCGGCGCGACGCTCGCGGTCGAGCAGCGACCAGACCACGTCGACGTGCGGCAAAATTTTTGGCGCGACCTCGGCAAGCTCGCGCAGCAAATCCTGTTTGCTGATCTCGGCCTGACCAAGCCCCCGTCGCAACGCATTGTGGTGCACCAACAGTCGGTCGATCTTCGGCCCCAAGGTATTGAGGTTTTTGAGGTCCTGCGCCCGAATCGCACGCCGACCGACCTTGTCCTCGTAGGCCGGACCGATGCCGCGCCCGGTGGTGCCAATGCGGCCTTCGCCGGCGACCGCTTCGCGCAGCTGATCGAGTTCGCGGTGCAGCGGCAGGATCAAGGTGGCGTTCTCAGCGATGCGCAGGTTCTCGACGCTGACCGCGACGCCTTGTTGCCTGAGGCGCTCAATCTCGTCCAACAGCGCCCACGGATCGATAACCACGCCGTTGCCGATGACGCCGAGCTTGCCGCTGCGCACGACGCTCGAGGGCAGCAGCGAGAGCTTGAAGGTCTGATTGCCGATCACGAGGGTGTGCCCCGCGTTGTGGCCACCCTGGAAGCGGACCACGATGTCGGCACGCTCCGACAGCCAATCGACTATCTTGCCTTTACCCTCGTCGCCCCATTGGGCACCGATCACCACAACATTAGCCATTCCGGGATCGCCTCCAATCATGCGCCGGCACGGGTTCTAGCTGGCGCCCGCGGCGGTTCGCGAGATATAGCCCTCCGCGGCGGTGGGCGAAAGCAATGGATTGCGGGCGGCCGGCAGCCTCGGCTGGGCGGGCGCTAGGGCGTCAATTACCGTAAATTAACCGCTTCGCTGCCGGCCAGGTCACGCGATAGCCGAAATCCAGCAGCCGCTCCTCGTCGGGCTCAAGTTTCATTTCCCACGCCAGCACCCCGCGCCGGTCATCGATGTCACGGCGGCTCGGCGCCACCTTGCCGATCAGCTCGACTTTGATGTCGGCGTTCTGCGACACGGGGACCTGATCAATGACCGCAATCTGGATGCTCCGCTCATGCAGGTTCTTGAGCGTGACACGGAAATTGCGCGCATCGGACTTAGTCGTCGAAATGATGCCGGCCTCGCTGCGCTTCTCATCAACAATAGCATGCCGCACGCGGACGCTGTCGTCGGCGCCAAACGCCAGCTCATGCTCCTCACCGGGTGCCAGCAGCGGCAGCCGGCCGTTGCCGACGAAGATGCCGTCGCGGAACAGCGCAACCTGTCCCGGCAGCATCGGCGTCCCCCGCGCGATCACGATCTTGGCATAGAGGTAGGCCTTCTGCTCGCGCTTGGGCACGGTGCGCAGCATCAGCGCCGGGTCGAGGCTGGCCTCGTCGATGGCAACGCGCTTGGGCTCGTTGGTGGGCGGGATCGTAACCCGGCCACCGATCGCATAGATCGCCTGAAAGGCCTGGGTCTCGACCGTGCTGCGCGCTTCTTCCGCCTTAACCGCGTTTGCCGCCACCGTCTGGTCGAGCCGGTCGGCGTCACCGAAGCCGTTGCGAACGGCGGCCTCGCGCTCCAGCGAGCGCAGCACGCCGCCAACCGGCGCCGACGCCGGGCGGGCGCCATCGGGCTCATAGTCGATGGTGATCGGTGTGAGCTCCGCCGCCGCAGTTCCCGCACCTGGCCGCGCCGTCGACAGCGCCACGGCCACATTGTCCCAGCTCTCGCCGCTCTGCTGCTGGATGCTGGCGCGACGCATCAGGCTCAGTTTGGGGGCCTCGGTCTTGGTGCCGGTCGCAAGCCGTGCCTCGTAGTAGGGTGTCCACGAGGCGTTGGCCACTTGATAGCGGATGCTGATCTCCGCATCGAGGGCACTATCGGCCGCCACAAACAGCTTGAGCTCGGTGCGCTCGACCTGCGTCGGCGCGGCGGAGGCAAGCTTGCCTTCCAAATCCTTGATCTGGCGATCGAGCTCGCGAATCTTGATGTGGGTATCGAGGATGGTTTTTTGCGCCTCGCCGGAGCGCTGCCCGATCAGGGCAAAGAGTTGCGCCCAGTCCGGCTCGGCCGCCGCGGCGTGGCCGGCCGGCGGACGCAGCGGCAGCTGCGCCAAGTTGGTGATAAGGGTCTTTTGCGCCTCGGCGGCCTTACTGGTGCCCTCGAGCCCGGCCCGCTCGTCGCGCAGCTTCTCGATCGCATCCTCCAGGCGTTGGCGCTCGCTGGCGGCAATCGAACTGTCGGCGCGTGGCACGAACAGGCGGCGGCTGTCGACGGAGCCGATCTCGAGTTTGCCGGTGGCCTTTGCCTCGACGCGGATCGAGCTCGCGATGGCGCGCGCCGGAAGGTCGGCGAAGACAATGGCGTGATCGCCACCCTCGAGCTTGATCGCACCGAGCCGCGTCACCTCGGCCCCCGACGGATAGACCGTGACCTGGCTGACGTGCGAACTGGCGCTGATTTCGGCAGCCTCGGCGGCAGCGGCCCCGATGAGGAGAATGGCGATGATTGAAGCCCGCAACAGCATCGATCAACCTCCCGCCCGCCGGCGCGTGTCCCGCGCGTCATCAACGGCCCAGCTCTAGCAAGCCGGCGCGAGACAAATATGACGAAAATATGCGGCGGCGATGGCGCCCAGCCGCTGCCCTCACCGCCGCGGCGGCAGCGCCGTCAGCAACCGTTAGAACAGCAACGGGTTCACCCGCACCACCTGCGGCAGCGCCCTGATCTTCTCCAGAATTTCCTCGCTCACCGGCTCGTCGATCGCCACCATGCAGATGGCATCGCCGCCGGGCTGGTCGCGGCCTAAGTTGAGCGTGGCAATGTTGAGCCCGGCCTCGCCCATCAGCATGCCGAATTTGCCGATGAACCCCGGCTTGTCGAAATTACGGATAAACAGCATGCGTGGTGTCAGCTCGAACTCCATGTCGATGTTGCGCACCTGGATGATGCGCGGGCGGCCGTCGGAAAACACCGTGCCCGCGACCGAGCGGTCGTAGGCATCGGTCCTGACCGTGAGCCTGATATAGCTTTCGAAGGCGCCGTCCTGGCCGCGCGTGACTTCTTCCAGCCGCATGCCACGCTCTTTGGCGCTGATCCCGGCCGACACCATGTTGACGTCCGACAGCAACGGCCGCAGCACGCCGGCCAGGGCGGCGGCGGTCAGCGGCTTGGTGTTGAGCGTGGCGACCTCGCCCGAGTACTCCAATCGCACGCCTTTGATGCTGGTCTCGGTGAGCTGCCCGGCGAACAGGCCCAGCTGCTCGGCGAGCTTGACCCACGGCCGCAGCCGCGGCGCCTCCTCGGCGGTGATGTTGGGGAAGTTGACCGCGTTCGAGATCGCGCCCTTCAGCAAGTAGTCGCACATTTGCTCGGCCACCTGCAAGGCGACGTTCTCCTGCGCCTCGCCGGTGGCGGCACCCAGGTGCGGCGTGCAGATCACGTTCGGTAGACCGAACAGCGGGCTCGCCTTGGCCGGCTCCACTTCGAACACGTCGAACGCCGCCCCGGCCACCTGCCCCGAGTTGAGCGCATCGGCCAAGGCCCGCTCGTCGACGAGACCGCCGCGGGCGCAATTGATGATGCGCACGCCTTTCTTGGTTTTGCGCAATTGAGCCGCATCGACGATGTTGCGCGTCTTGTCGGTGAGCGGCGTGTGCAGAGTGATAAAGTCGGCCCGCCGCAGCAGCTGCTCGAGCTCCACCTTTTCCACCCCCAACGTCAGGGCGCGCTCCTCTGACAAGAACGGGTCGAAGGCAATCACCTTCATGCGCAGCCCCAGGGCGCGATCGGCTACGATCGAGCCAATGTTGCCGCAGCCGATCACTCCCAAGGTCTTGGCGAACAGCTCCACGCCCATGAACTTCGACTTTTCCCATTTGCCGGCCTGGGTCGAGCGATCGGCATCCGGGATCTGCCGCGCCAGTGCCATCATCAGCGAGATGGCATGCTCGGCGGTGGTGATGGAATTGCCGAACGGCGTGTTCATGACGATAATGCCTTTGGCGGTAGCCGCCTTGACATCGATGTTGTCGACGCCGATGCCGGCTCGGCCGATCACCTTGAGGCGGCTCGCCGCGGCGATGATCCGCTCGGTCGCCTTAGTGGCGGAGCGCACCGCCAGACCGTCGTAATCACCGATGATGCTCTCGAGCTGGTCCTTGCCGAGACCGACCTTGACGTCGGTGTCGATACCGCGCTCGTTGAAGATGGCGACGGCGGCCGGGGACAGCTGATCGGCAATCAGAACGCGGGGCATGTTGATTATCCTATTTTGAGCGGCCAAGGCGGCGAGAACCACCCCGGTCGGGAGCGCCGTCGGTGGCCGCTTGCACCCGGTCGCGGATGCGAGGCTGCGCCGTCGCCGGCGTTCACGCCGCCTTGGCGAGCGAGCGTTTGGCCTCGACAAAGGCCCACTCGAGCCACGGCGTCAGTGCCTCGACGTCCGCCGTTTCCACCGTCGGGCCGCACCAGATGCGCAAATGCGGCGGTGCGTCGCGATGGCCGGCCACGTCGTGGGCCGCCTGTTCGGCATCGAGCATCGCCTCCATGCGTTTGATCAGCGCGCGCTGCTGCTCCTCGGGCAGCCGCGCCACCGCCGGGTCGACGATCTTGAGGCAGACGGACGTGTTGGAGCGCGTTGCCGGATCGACGGCGAGGTTTTCGAGCCAGCTCGTGCGCTCGGCCCAATCGATCAGCACGCGCGCATTGGCATCGGCACGGGCCATCAGCGCCGGCAAGCCGCCGATCGTTTCTGCCCAATTTAAGGCATCGAGATAGTCCTCGACGCACAGCATCGATGGCGTGTTGAGGGTTTCGCCCTCGAAGGCGCCGCTGATCAGCTTGCCGCCCTTGGTCAGGCGAAACACCTTGGGCAGCGGCCAGGGTGGCACATAGGTTGCGAGCCGTTCGACGGCGCGGGGCGACAGGATCAGCATGCCGTGCGCGGCCTCGCCACCCAGTGCCTTCTGCCAGGAGAAGGTGACGACATCGGTTTTGTTGAATTCGATCGGCTGCGCAAAAATCGCCGACGTGGCGTCGGCAAACGTCAGTCCGGCGCGGTCGCTTGCAATCCACTCGCCGTTGGGTACCCGCACGCCCGAGGTGGTGCCGTTCCAAGTGAACAGCACATCGCGGCTGAAATCGACGTCTGCGAGCTGCGGCAGCCTGCCGTACTCGGCCCTTAGCACGCGCACGTCCTTGAGCTTCAGCTGCTTGGTGATATCGCTCACCCAACCCTCGCCGAAGCTCTCCCAGGTCAGGGCATCGATACCGCGCGCCCCGAGCATGCCCCACATCGCCATCTCGAAGGCGCCGGTGTCGGATGCCGGCACGATGGCGCAGCGATAGTCGGGCGGCAGGTCGAGCAGCGCCTTGGTGCGATCGATCGCAAGCTTCAGGCGCGCCTTGCCGTCCTTGGCACGGTGCGATCGGCCGAGCAAGGCGCCTTGCAGATTTTTGAGGGACCAGCCGGGGCGCTTGGCGCAGGGACCGGAGGAGAAGTGGGTGTTGACCGGCCGCCTGGCCGGTTTCGAGGTCATCGTCATTGCCTACCCTTCCAGATAGATGCCCCTCGTTGGGGAGGGGTGGCCCGCGCGCTGAGTGAGCGAAAAAAAGCAAAAAGTCAAGGAACCTGACGAAGCGGGACCGCGATCGCGAGACCACGGCCGATTGCGGGGCAGCTGCCAGGGTTTGCGACCCACCACCCCCGCGCCGTGAGGGCTTGGGATTGCCGCCGGCTTGAGCGCGCGGCACGTCGGGCGGCTCAACCCTGACTGCCGGCCTCGACGGTGCTCGACAGCGCCGTTGCCCATCATCGCCGATACCACACAGGGCCGCCATCGACAGCGCGGCGCCCTCAAGGCCGGCAGAAGCGCCGGTGCGCTTCCTCGTTCGGCTGCCGGGGCATCGGGCGCGCTTTTACCGTCATGAGGCTCGGCGGGCGTTATGTGTGTGGGCGGGTCTCGAAGCTCAATGCCCTCTCGATGCGCCTATCTGGCACCAGCCACAGGCATGCAACAGCAATATAGAAGGCTCCGCCGATCCACGGCTGCCAAAACGCGGCAACTATGCCGAGAAGATAAAAGAGGGGCGAGAGCGTGCCTTTGAGGTCGAGGCCGAGCGCCTGTCGAAGCCTCGAGTCGGTCGGTTCGGTCGTCAGGATACGGCCCTGCAGTATCTTATAGGCACCGGCGGCCAGGAGTAGCACAACGCCATAAAGCGCCGTTGGCAATGGCGCAAACTGGTTCTCGCCCATCCACCCCGTCACGAACGGAATGAGCGAGAGCCAGAATAGGAGGTGCAGGTTAGCCCACATGATGGAGCCGTCAATGCGCCGAGTGGCAGCAATGAGGTGATGGTGATTGTTCCAGTAGATGCCGAGATAGATGAAACTCAGGATATAGCTCAAGAACACCGGCAGGACTGTCAACAATGCCGACCAATCGGTGCCGTGCGGCACCTTCATTTCAAGCACCATGATCGTGATGATGATGGCGAGCACGCCGTCGCTGAATGCCTCGAGCCGTCCTTTGGTCATCGGTCTTGTTCCCATGCTTCTCGATGACGGCGAGCCCCCGGTTGGCACGGGGCCAGCTCTTCATCATCCATCGCTGCGCGCGGGTGCAACCTCAGGTCCGGCGCGCAACTGTTTCGAATCCTGAGCCCACCGCGCCCACGCAAAAGTGAGCTCTTCTGCGCCTGTGCGCCCGCGCGCTACCCGCGCTGCCCTGTCAGCCGAGCAATCGCGGCCAAGTGCACGGCCATGGTCGTGGCGATTGCCCGACCACTGTCGCTGGCGGCCAGCGGTCGAGACCGTTCACCGGGTCGCCCTGGCAGGTGTCGTCGATGGCGATGCCGTCAATCATCGCCCCGGTGCGCCGGCCGCATTCGGCGGGCAGCGGCACATTGCCGGTGCCGAACTCGTCGATCGCCATCTCCAGCTGCGGCCGCTTGTTGGTGCTCTTTGCCGCCGGCCTTCTCGCCGAACCTGACATCGACCGGTTCGCCGCGACACCGCTGGTCCGACGATCGAGGTACTGATGTGCCGAGCCGAGCTTCGCACCGTCCATTTTGCGCATATCCTATCCACTCAAGATTATTGATCGCCAGAACATGCGGGTTTTGCGGGTTTTCCGCAACGGATGCGCGGTTAGGATGCGTGCGACCCACACGTCCGTCGTCAAGGCCGCGAGGATCCGAGGTTAGCCGGAGTTGGGACTGAGAACTGCCCGGCCGATGTGCGGCAAGGAAAGAGCCCCCCTCACGTCGCCGTCGCCACCGCGACGTCCAAGATGGGCGCGCGCGCAGACGCTGGATGCCTTGCGCGCGTGAGTGACGTGAACCGGGTCGTGCACGCTCTAAAAACACGCTGCCTCTAAAGGCACGCTGTCTGCTCCTCGGGCTTGGCGAGCTTGATCGGCCTCAGCCATCAGAAGGTGGTTGCCTCGACGCCAAGGCCGCGACCAGATGGTCGGCGGCCAATCCTGAGGCAAAGGGCAAAACCGCGCCGGCACATCCAGTGGCGTCACGGCGCAGATCGCGCCATCGGCTACCGGATTGCTGCTGAGCGGGCTGAATGATCTGTTGCAGTGCGTGCGCGCCGCGCCTCATTGCTGGAGGCGGGGCGGTCGATCACGCCAAGGTGTCACGGCACGGGCGAGCTCCGGGTCCGGGGGGAGGAGGGACCCGGAGGCCGTATCAGCTCTGCGCCAACCCACCCGAGGTCTCCTCGGGCGCCAGCGATCCGTCCTTGCCGGTGTCGGTGATCGAATCGCGCGAAAGTCGTGAGAAGCGCGCGCCCTCGCGGTCACGCCGCGGCTGCGATTTTGCAGCGAGCTTTGTATCAACCTCGGCAGGGTCGCGGCTCACGCTCGCCGTCGAACCGGTCTCGCTGGCAGCAGCTGGCGGGCCCTCGCTTGCCACCGCCACCGCCGGCAACGGGCCCGAGGTGCGCCGAATCTGACCCTCGAAGGAGGCGCCATCGTCGATGCCAAGCGATTTCTCGAAAAAGATCTCACTCTCGACGCATGCCGTATCAAGAAGCCTCACGCGGTTGGCGCGGATCACACCCTTCACCCTGCCGCGCACGACGACTTCCGCCGCCACAACGTCGCCATCGATCGTTGCGTCCTTTCCGACGATAAGCTGCATGCAACGAATGTGGCCTTGGACCTTGCCATCAACCTGAATGTCGCCCTCACTCTCGAGATCGCCCTTCATGGTCAGCCAGGCATCGATCACTGAACGGGCTGGGGTCCCGGCTCTCTCCCGCAATTCCGCAACGCTCAGATTCAAAGCCACAGGACCGCTTGCCGGCCGCGACTCGCTTTGGCGCGAGTAGTCCTTTTCCGCATCATTGCCTAGCATGTTGAACAGCATCGGGGCCTCCACGGCAGGGCTTAGTGAGTGACTGCCGCTTTAGGTGAGAAGTCTTGGCGGATTGTTAAACGCCCCGGCTTGCGAGCGGGAGGATGAGGGTCGCTCCATGACAGCCTTAACAACTCGGTGCGCCGTGTCCGCTATTGACACGCGCAGCGGTCGATAGGGAGGCGTTGGACATGCCGCAGACCATATGCAAGCCGTCGTCAGTGCCCAGGATGCCGTTTGTGCCGGTAAGCGCGCGAGGCGACATCAAGGCCAGGCGCGCGCCGCCAGCTGGCCGCAGCTGGCACCGCCTGTTGGTGATTTTTCGATGTCACCGCACGAGCCGCGCCATGGCGCGGCCACCGTGCTAGCCTGCCCTCGCACCACTGCCCTTCGGGTCCACGCCATGCATGCAGAAATTGCCGGAGCGGGGTTTGCGGGGCTCGCCGCGGCCATCGCGCTCAACCATCGGGGTTGGAGCGTGCGCGTGCACGAGAAGCAGGCAGAGCTGCGCGCCTTCGGTGCGGGCATTTTTATTTGGGAGAATGGCCAGCGTGTTCTGCAGGCCATCGGCGCCTATCCAGACGTGGCGCGCGGCGCGCATCAGGCGCCAGGCTATGAAACGCGGCGCAACGGTGTCTGCGTCAGCTTCGAGAACATCAACGGCAGCAACCCGTTCCTGCTGATGACCATGACGCGCCAGCATCTCTACGCTGGCATCTTGGCTGCGGCCGCGCGTGCGGGCATAGAGATCGTAACGCGCTCGGAGGCGATCGCGGCGCGACCCGAAGGGGTGCTGGAGCTTAAAGGCGGGCGCAGCCTCAAGGCAGATCTGGTCATTGCAGCGGATGGCGTGCGCTCATTGGTACGCGACTCGCTTGGGGTGGCCTGCGCGCGCAAAAAATACCAGGATGGGATCGTGCGCGTGCTGGTCGAGCGCGGCGACTTCGTCGGCGGAGCCTGGGACCATGTGATCGATTTTTGGGCGTTCGAACCCCGCACGCTGCGCATCCTCTATGCGCCCTGCGAGGACGGTCGCCTGTATATGGCGATGATGTCGCCGCGCGACGATGCGGAAGGGTCGAGGCTGCCCATTAATGCCAGGGTGTGGGGCGCGACCTTTCCCATGCTTGC
>Ga0126384_10000788_pt1 | contig 18109 bp, 13 predicted proteins | sample PanSoiMetPlot_36_FD_92543 | JGI IMG/M metagenome (GOLD analysis project Ga0126384, IMG submission 92543) | Tropical forest soil microbial communities from Panama - MetaG Plot_36 | ecosystem: Environmental > Terrestrial > Soil > Tropical forest > Bulk soil | place: Panama | collected 2016-02-17 | reverse complement strand
CGCGGTCTGGTTTCTCTTGAATTTCGGTTTTTGCACCGACGAGCAAGAGACTCAAAAGTAGGATCGTTGACAGCATGCAAACTCACTCTATTTCTCTTTGACGTAAGGCATACCTATAGCTCGAGGAGGTGTTGCTCGACCTATAAACCCTGCAAGTACGACCATCGTTAACACATATGGAATTATTTGGATCATCTGCACTGGAATGGGCACCACGCCCTGCATCTGATCAGATACCGCCTCGGCAAATCCGAACAATAAGCAAGCAAGAAACGATCCGACGGGATGCCATTTGCCGAATATCAACGCCGCCAACGCGATGAATCCGCGACCACCGGTCATATTACGAGTGAAAAGTGAGTTCTGCGCAATTGAGAGATACGCTCCGCCGATTCCCGCGAGAATGCCGCTAAGGAGAACACCGGCATAACGCAATCGGTAAACGCTGACGCCGGCAGTATCCGCCGCCTCGGGGTTCTCGCCCACTGCTCGCAATCGCAATCCGAAACGAGTTCGAAACAGCACATAAAAACTAATGGGCACGAGCGCGAAAGCGAGGTATGTAATCGATGTGTGGCCAGAAAGCAGCTGTTTCAAGACCGGAATTTGATCAATCACGGGTATGTGCCATTCCGGAAGAGTTTGGTCGCGCGGGAGCTGAGGGGTTGAGCCGGTGGATTCGAAAAGCGCGCCAGAAATCAATGGCGGGACACCAAGAAACAAGATGTTGATTGCCGTACCTACGACTACCTGATCGGCGCGGAACTGAATTGATGCCAAAGCGTGAATAAGCGCGACCAGCAGGCCGGCGGCAGCGGCGGTCGTCAGGCCGATCCACGGGTTGCCTATTTTAACCGTCACTGCGGATGCAGTGAACGCCCCCGCAAGCATAATCCCTTCCAGCGCGATGTTGATAACGCCCCCGCGCTCTGAAAACATCCCGCCCAGCGCGGCCAGAGTAAGCGGAGTCGCATACCTCACCATCGATGCAAGTAACGATAGGCTGAATATGCTAATGAAGGTTCGCAGCATTGTTAATTGAGGTGTCTGGTTCCTTGGTTTCTAGTTTCTGATTATCATCGGCACAATCTGCGTAATCTGCGGATAGTTCCTGCAATCAGGTTCTGTGGGTTTTCACAAACTACGATCCGCAGACTACGCAGAAGATAACCTGCAACAAGAACTCAAGAGAACCAGAAACCGTTTTTACACTTTTCCCTGGATCAATCTCTTTGCACCACCTCTAAACAGTCCTTCACAAGCGACGAAAAGAATAATGATGGCTTGCAGTATGACCACCCAATCTTTCGACACATTGTCTGTGAAGATGTCTATGAACAGTCCGGATCTGATCAGCGCACCAAACAGAATTGCCGCGAGCAGTACGCCAAGTGGATGATTCCGTCCGAGCAACGCAACCGCAATCCCGGTGAAGCCATAATTCGCCGAGAAGTTGTGATAATACCGATAGCGATAACCGAGAACATCGTTTATCCCAACCAGCCCCGCCAGCATTCCCGAAATGAACATCGCTATGACCATGTTCCGCGCGATCGAGATTCCGCCATACTCCGCAGCGGATGGATTGGCTCCAACCGCGCGCAGCTCGTATCCCCATTTCGTCTTCCATAAAAACACATAAACTACCGCGCAAGCCGCGAGCGCGAACAGAAACGCCAGGTTCAAGGGCAATCTATCCGGGAAACTTATTCCCAAAGGAGCCAGCATCGCGCTCACCCGCGGGATGTGAGGTCCGACGATGGACCCATTCACTTTCTCGGCTATAGGCAAAGTCTCCAGAATCGGATCGCCCTGCTTGCGATAGTGATATTGAGTCAAATAGCTGACCAGGCCAGCGGCTATGAAATTCATCATGATCGTCGTGATGACTTCATGAGCTCCAAACCGCGCTTTGAGAACGCCAGGTATCCCAGCCCACACGCCGCCTACGACGATAGCCGCTATCATCGCCAGCAGAGTTACCCCCAGACTCGGCCAACCTGGAAGCACCAGCCCAACCCAGGCAGTCGCGAAAGCAGCGGCGATTAACTGACCTTCTGCGCCGATGTTCAGCAACCCGCATTTGAACGCAACTGCAACGGCCAGCCCGGTAAAGATCAACGGCGTAGCGTAGAAAAGCGTATAGCCAATTCCATCAATTGAGCCGAATGCGCTGGTGAAGAAGAGTTCGTATACGAGCAGCGGACTGTCGCCGACCATCCACACAATCACTCCACCGACAAGGAATGCCGCGACAACAGCGATTAGCGGAAACAGCAATTCTCTAAGCAGACCCTTCATAGCATTCTGAAACTACATCCTGAACTGATTCGAAAAACGACGAGGGAGAGCGCGCACCGGTTGCTATCGCGCCGAACACCAATCCGAAGAAGCCCAGTGGTGAAGCCTTAAACTATAGATTACGGTCTCAGACGCCGCGCGATGACTTGTAGTAACCCACCAAACACGCTGCGGCAACACCAATAATGCCGCCGAGCAATCCCGCGGTCGCCGTACTGCGTAGGATATCCGGTTTGACCGTGCCTCCCGGCACGACCTTCTCGACAAGATGAGTCTTCTCAGTCGACGTGGGAGATGTGTTGCCCGACTTCACCTCATCGAGTTCAGCCTCGACTTTAAATGCATATTCGCGATCAGAGGGGACCTGACCTAATTCCTTAAGCCGCTGCTCCAGGCGCTGTTGGCGCTCAAGATGTGGCGCGATTGCATCTGCAAAAAGCTTTTCGTGGCGAGAAACGATTTCGTCGGCCACCGCTTGCGCCAGCCTGACCGACTCATCGGCGTTTTCAGTTTTGGCCGTCACTCGAATAAGAATCGGGTACATTGAATGGGGCACTCCTGATTCCACGGCACCCACCTGCACCGCCCGGTTCAACTGGCCGGGACGTATGCCGAGTTTCGCGGCCACATCCTGGATAAAACCGGGACTATTTGCGGTCTCAACAGTGATGTAAATGTCCTTGAGCGGTTTGCCCCAAACTCGGCCAATTTCGATGAGCGCCGTCGACGTGTGAAGTTCAGGCTGGCGTAGGGCAATTGCTGCCGCTAACGAGCTGGCAAGTATTACGAGGCCAATAATTAACCATTTCCCGCGCCAAACCCATCTGAAAAAGCTGTCGAGTCGAATCTCCTCTTCCAAAGCCTCTTCGTTTTCCGCAGTCGCCACAGACACAGTTTAGTTAGTCCTTCTCTCCAGCAACAGCACTTCATCAAACCGCACGGTAGGCTTGAAGTTGCGCTCAATGTAGTCCCGCATTGGATCGTATTTCTCAGCCGCGAGTACTTCGTCGCTGGTGATTATCAGTTTAGTCTGGCTCTTGTCAATTCGGTCGAGCGTTGCCGCGCGCTCGCCTTCAGTTACGCCGACACCCACCCAGAATTGAGCGTTTGATACGTTTCTTCGATTCGCGAGGAACAGCAACGAGGTTCCCGCATCCGATTGAGCGAAAGCATTGCTATCAACATCAACCTGATCCTGAATGTATCTAACTGCTTTGTCGATCATCGTTGCAGTAGCAGCCGGAAAGTATGCGCCTCGGCCACGCTCAACGCTTACAGATGTCGCCGCCTTGAATCCAAACGAATTCTCAAAATAAGTGTTGAAGAATAATCGACCCTCGATGATCGTAAATGTCACTGGCAATACGGCTAACGCTAATCGATACTGCCAACTTCCACCGACGAATTCCCGTATTACCGGGCTCAACAAATAGAGGAGATAAAACAGCGCAAGCAGTACAAACGGCATCGCGGCGATTGACTGCTCGCGAGCGAACCGAGGAAACAGCTCCATTAACGACGCCGCAGCAAGAATTGAGACAATCAACAGAGAACGCCTGTTGCTGCCTACCACTTGCTTCCCGGTGATTCCAATCAACAATCCCGAACCAAGGACAAACATTGGGAGGTAAAAGATGATTTGGTTCACATCTGATTGACTCCCAAACAATAAGAAGACACTGATCGCGACTAATAAGGCTAACCAACATCCAACAGCTAACGTGTCATTCGTCCGGAGCTTATTGCTGGCGTATGTCGCGACGGCTACTGCTGACAGGAGAACCAAAGGTGCAACAGGCGAAAGCGGTACAGCGAGTCTACTCAAAAGGAACTCTCCTGGACCGAAGAGCATAGTACGAATCATAGGCTGTAGTGCATGGTTCGCTTGCATGAAAATCAGCGCGGGCAGAACAACCACTGCAAACCCGGTTAACAACATCAGCGATTGGTAGATCCCGTTGCGTCCGGATTCTGGTTCCACATTCGTCGCTTCAAAGCCGTCAGAGTTCTGCGGCTGGTGACTAAGTTGCCGAACATTGACGTTCTCGAAAATTATCCATACCAATGAACCAGCAAGCGCATAAGCACCGATGTTGTGCTTGAACAACGCGACTAGCCCGAGCGAAGCACCCGCCAAGAATACCGAGCCGAGCTGCTTATTTTTTTCGTGTTTTAGCAGCAGGTATAGTGCCAGCGCCAGAAACAGCGCTCCATAGTGCATGGGCACGGACTTGAACGGTCCATTTGGCCGCAGCCACAGTACCGACGGAAGCGCCACTGCAAGCGCCCATATGCGCGGCATAATCTCGCGACCACTCAAGTAAATTGCAACTGCCGTAAGGACCTTGAACACCATCACCCCCAGCAGTGCACTGTGTAGTGAGATCCCCAGCCACCGAAAGAACAACGCGTTCAGGTAAAAGGTTGCTGGGGGATAGAGGGTATGGAAATCACGATAAGGTACGGCTCCTTCGAGTACTCGCTCGGATGCATACAGGTTGTACCCGATAGAATGCGAGAGGACATTAGAGCGATTGAAGAGGAAGGAGTAGACGCCGGCTGTTAATCCGAACAATCCGAGGATGACCAGGAACTCAAGCAATCGTTCTCTAGTCGATGTGACTGTATGTATTGACGGCAAGCTCTGGACTTTCACCATCGTCAGTCTATTCGATTCCGCGCGGCGCGGCTTACCGAACCCAGGTGCGCTGGTGCCGAGAAAGCAGTGACACGATGCATCGCGGCTATAGGCTCCTGAGATCTTTGTTCTAAATGTATACCGGTCCTTGCAACCGGAACGAGTTCTTTCTTGAGTCCGTAGACCGAGATATCGGCCACCGTGCCGATCTGTTCGTAGTTATCGCTGATGAAGTCCTGAATCTCTTTGTTGGCTGCAACGTCCTGCACAACGATAAGCTTCGCGCGACGGTTGGAAATCATCGCCATCACCGCGTCCCTCTCCTCGTCGCTAATGCCAACGGATCTCCACCATAGGAACCGCGTAGGGTTTTTTCGATTGGCGAGAAAATAGAGCGCACTGCCACGCTGTGCGAACGAGAATATGTAATCATTGGGCGAGCTATTAGCCTGTATCAATTGAACGAGCCCCTCTGTGAGTTCTGCCTGTTTTTCTTCCACAAGAATTCGCCGGCCACGCTCGATTTTGAGCTCGCGGTTATCCCTGAAATGCGCGACAGACTCGAATTCTGTGGCCCAGGTATTGTTCAAACCAATTGCCATCAGAAAGGCGATCGGAATCGAGAAAAGTAACCAGGCCGGTCTTGTGGAAGCGAGGTTGAATTTCTCCACGTGCTCGAGCAGCTTCGGGAGGGTTCGATAAAGGACCAACACGAGGAACAAAAATACTGGCGGCAAGACCCTAACCAAATGGTAATAATCGGCACGGGGAAAAACCTCCAGGTAAACCGCCAGCGCAAATAAGCCAGTGATTACAAGCGAACCGTTCCGTTGCCACCAACTATCGAGTTCTCTCGGATTCTTGATGAATTGCCAAATCAGCAAAACGGATGTTGAAAAAAATAAGAACGGCGGGAGATAAGCCACCGATGCGAGAAAAGCATCGTTATTTACGTCGCCCCTTCGAGTCCGCAATAGTACGAGAAAACCAACGATCAATAACGCTAACAAGTACAACGCACTACCGCGTCGTGAGATGAACGAGACGAGAACGCCAAGAACCAGAACCGGAATCAGAATCACCACAGCCGGGATCAATGTGCCAGGCGGCGGAAGACTCACTGAGCGCGATTCACTGTATTCCGCCGCGTGATGCAGGAAATGGCTCACCATCGCGCCCAACGATCCGGTTAGCGTCAGATACATGACAAAGACAAAGGCAATGATCGCAAACGATCCAATGTATACAGACGCTGCTTTGAGAGAGTTCTGTATTCGTCGGGTCAAAATCAACTCTCTCATCGCCACCGTAAACGTTCCGGCAGCGAAAAGGAGAATGCCGACATTGTATTTGAACAGAAATACCGCGCCCGTGGAGAACCCACACAATACTAGTGGGAAATAACGGGCCGTTTGATCATAGATAAGAAAGCACATCAGACCGACGAGCGCGAACGGGATAAGGTATTGATCAGGATAGACATTAAATACCTGTCCGTATCCGAGCCATGCGAGAGTGAGAGCAACAGGTACCAGAGCAATCCATTTGTCAGTCAACCGCTTGCCAACTAAAAATAAAACAATCAATGCACACAGCTTGAAAGCAAATAATCCGATTCGTGTGGCCACCAGCGTCGGTCCAAATGCCTTCATTAGTAGAGCGTTTACCCAGAGTATCCCGGGAGTGTAGTTGAAGAGGAAATCTCGGTAAGGCACTTCCCCCTGCAGAACTCGCTCAGCAGGCGCAATGCTGTAACCGATCACTGAAAGTCCCAGGCCGCGATTAATGAAGAGACCGTAGCAAATCGAGCCAGATAGAACAGTGAGTACCAACGGCAGTGCACTTTTCAGTTGGCTTACTCTCAGTTCTCGTTCCACCAGTGTTGCCTGTTCCTCTTTCGAGGCGCCTTCTCAATAGGTCAATCGCTCGACAAAAGGTTGAGTATAGGATGAGGGAACTCATTTCTCCAATCGACGGCAGTGTGGCGATAGTGCACTTGAGTGTTGACGCAGATACGTCGCAGGTGAGATTTGCACCGTGCAATTGAATGCGGCTTTGTAGGTTGTGGGATTGCGTTCACATTCCGTACAGAAATATTTACTGAGCTTTGATGAAATCTTTACCGCAGGGTCAGACTGGAAATCGGTCACTCAGAAAAACACGCCGCCGGCTGGGCCTGAATTGCCGACATTGTTATCGGCACAGATGTTGCGGAGTAAGGATCAAATTCGAAAAAGGAGTAACCGGTTATGCGAAAATATATGTTGGTTATTTGCGCTATCCTGTGCTTTGGGTTAGCCGGGGTGGCAGTAGCTCAAGAGAAACCGAAGGATCCACAGAAGTCCGAGAGCGCACCACCTCCGGCGGCTAAGATGCGTTCGGGCGAAATAATGTCGATTGATGCCGCCAAGAACGAAGTCGTCATCAAGGATGAAGCCGGCGCAGAAGTCCACATCCTGATTGCAACAAGCACCAAGATCACCAAGGCGGGCAAAGCAATCACGCTCGCTGATTTGAAAGTTGGAGACAAACTGGCCAGCGAATGTGAGGATTCTCCCACTGGCTGCAAGGCCAAAACGATTGCAATAACTCCTCCGAGTGAGAACAAGTAGTCACCCCTGAGAACTCACGAGCCGGAGCCCAGCTCCGGCTCATTTTTTATTCTGTCTGCCAGCTCCTAAGTGGGATCACCTCAGCTTCATCGATGGGTCCCCCAGCAAAATCCACGTTCTACGCGCATCGGCGTTGATCGACCCAGTTTTGGCTCGCATTACCGCTTCGCCTATTGTCATCGCCGTCGAGCCGTTGAACAGAAGCCGGTAGAGCTCCTGATTCATTAACGCCTGTTCGTGAGGCAGTGTCATTCCTGACGACGCCCATACCACGATCCCTCCGCCCTCGGCCTTCAAAAACGATTCGCCAAGCGAATCCAATGCCGGATCATTAAAAAGCCCATTCAAGCACGTCATCATCACAAACATCGGTAGATAATCGTTCCGCAATCCCAGCGCTTCTTCATTCGTCAACAAGTTCCCCCGCCATTGATCTACCGAACCGTGGCCGACGTAGTTCACCAGAAATTGCTTCCGGTATATTGCTTCTAACAGACAGTTCTTTGCTTTCTCTGGCTCCATCCGGCCACGGTTGACCCGTGTGATCCTCAAATTGCTTGGGATCAGTGTCGTTAACTCGTCTGTTGCAAACTCGAAGTCGTATCCGTCGTTTGCGTCCGCTACCATCAATGCTTCTTCTCCCCGATCAGACCCCGCGCGCCTGACTATCTTCGCCACCATCGACGAAAGCTCTCCTGCCGAGAAGTGTGCATTTTCATCATGCTTCATAGTCCTGCTCTCCTATCGACAAAGCTTGGCGCCTTTCGAGCCTGCGCTCTTTAGCCCCCGCCTTCCCGACTCCAACAGCATTGAGACGAAGCGTTTTGCGTCGCGACGGCAGGCTTCTTAGTTGTAGCTTCAGTGAACTTCGGCGTGAGAAGCGAAGCACCCTTCAAGGCGGTTCTATTGCGGTTGAACCTTCAAGCTGCGACGCTCGGAAGGAATTTATGCGAAACGAGGTCGAAAGTCGTTCTGTGAAAGGTTCGCAAGCTTATGTCAAACAAATCCACCACTTCCATTTATTAGACAATAGTCCCCATAGCTGCGAGAATCCCAGCTTCGTGTAACCATGAACGCTCTCCAAAACCAATTGGTTGAATCGGCGCAGAACAATTCAACGAAACCACAGCTGAGGCGCGAGCTTAGTCGGCTCGAGAGCTATGCCACGATTATCGGAATCCTGGTGGGCTCAGGAATCTTTGTTGTAACCGGCAGGTCAGGGGCGATTGCCGGACCATCCGTGCCTCTTGCCTATCTTGTGCTTGCACCGGTCATGCTTGTGACTGCCGCGGCCTACTCGGTATATCTTTCAACTCCACTCGGAACAAGGGCAGGAGGCGAGTACCTTCACATTTCGCGCACGACCGGAAGCCTGTACCTCGGATTCGTGGCGATGTGGTTGAAGTGGCTCTCGTACATTGGCGCGCTGGTTATCCTCTCCGCATCTCTTGCACAGTATCTCAAGTTCTTCTATCCGAACATGGATGCGGCGATTGCCGCCGTGCTTCCGTTCGGTGAGTCGCTCAGCCGAAACTATCAGCGAGATCCAAGCCTCGCCGAAGCAGTTATAGCCAGCGCCGCGCTGCTGTTCTTCCTGATCTTCAATCTGCTGGGCGTAAAGTTTTACGGCTGGCTTCAAACTGTAATGGTCATCGTAAAGTGTCTGGCCATCATCGTGCTCGTAATCCCTGGGCTGTTCGCGATTGATTGGTCGAATTTTTCGCCGCTCTTCCCTTACGGCTTCCGAGCGACGGTATCGGCTGAAGGCGATCGGGGTTTCATGGCAGTCCTCGCTCCGCTTTTCTTCGCCTACGCTGGATTCGAGAGCCTCGCGCAAACTGCTGGGGAAACCAAAGACTCCCGAAGATCGCTGCCGATGATCTTTATAAACGGAATCTTGATATCGATGGTGATGTTCTTCGTTATGTCGCTGGTGGCGTTTGGCGTGATGCCCTATCAGGAGCTGGCGAAGTCCAGCTATGCGATGAGCGATGCCGCAGCTCGATACTTGCCCTGGTGGGGTGGTGCAGTAGTAACGATCGGCGCGCTCATGGCTTTTTCCACTTGCTTGAACGCGACCCTCTTCGTTCCAGCACGGATACTATACGCCTTCGGTGAGGACCGAATGGCGCCGCAGTGGTTCGGCCGTGTCAGCGAGCGATTCCAAACTCCGTGGGTGAGCCTGGTCGTTAACGCCGCCATTGCCCTCGCGTTTCTCTGGACGAAGAGCTTCAGTTATGTCCTGAACATCGCTATCGCGGGAATGTTCATGGTTTACGGTCTCCACAGCGCATCACTGATCGCGCTTCCTTTCCTGCGGCCGGCGCTCTACCGGAGTGCTCAAGTTAAACTTCATCCGGCCTTCCTTGTCATTCTCGGTCTCGCTTCAGTTGCATCGATGGGCTATCTAACGGTAACGACTATTGCGCGTGACATTTCACAGCATGCGAGTCTTCCGCCGGATCAGCGCGGGTTGATGATCTGGCAACTGCTTCTTCTCTGGGTCGCAATCGGGACGATCCTTTACCTGATTGCAAGGTGGGAAGGCCGGCGTGCCGGGTTCGACTACAAGAATCTGTTGCAAAAAGATTGGAAGGATGTCGAGTAGGGTTTGGGGGTTGGGGACTGGGGATTGGGGATTGGGGGGGGTTGGGGATTGGGGTTCGGTTTAGCGATTGGGGGTAAGGGATTCGGGTAGCGTTCCGTTGAAAAGCCCCGACCCTCCTAACTCCCAACCCCCAATCCCCAATGCCCAACCTCCAATCCCCATCACCGATTCAAGTCATTGATCAATACGATGTCGTGCTGCCAGACGCCGCGGGTGACGGCGAGAAATTTGCCATCGATTGAGTATCCAAAGTCGAAGAGGTCGTCCGAACCAAAATCTACGATCTCCTGCGGCGGCCCGCCCTCGAGAAACTGCTTCATTAAGGCGGTTGGACCTTTTCGCTCGACCGCATAAATCAGAGCTTTGCTGTCTGGCGTCCACTGTATCCGACTCCCTGAAAGGCCACCTCCGGCAAATTCAAACTCTTTCATTAGGGCACCGCCGTCGAACGACTCTACCGCGATCGATAGTTGTGTCTTGGGCTCATTCCTTGCAACGAAGGCGATCATCTTTCCATCGGGCGAAACGGCCGGAAAGCACGCCCAGTGGTTGACTACCAGCATAGGGTCGCCTCCTTCAATGGGGATCTTCCATACGCGACAATCGTCAGTCGTGTTGTAAATGACCGATTTCGCATCAGGCAAAATTTTGGCGTGGTCTGCAGGACCGCGGTTTGTGAGTTTAGTTTGATTAGTACCATCGATGTTCATCCGCCAAAGTTGCAGCTCGCCGGTGCGATTGGACGTGAATATTATGTAACGATTGTCGGGTGTAACAGTGGGAGCTTTATCTACCGAGGGATCATTCGTCAGTTGACGTTGTTCGGTGCTGTCAGGCTGCGTTATCCAGAGGTCCCAGTTTCCGCTTGCGGTTGATGGATAGATCAGACGCCCGTTGGGGGTCCAACAGAACTCATCAGTCGCCTGGGTGATCCTCTTAAGATTTCGAGGTTCATTTGCTGGCCCCGCCCAAATGTCAGAGAGACGGTTTGCTTGCGAGGCGACAGCCACGTCTGCGTTGGTGGCAATGCTCAAGTCGAGGTACGGAGATAGTCCTTCAGTTAGCTGAGTGATTTCCATGCAAGGATAGGAAACGCGCCAAAGCTGATTGTTGCCGCCAAGTTGCTTTCTCCCGCAAATGATCAGAGCTTTCTTTTGCGCCAACCACGCCATTTTTCTGATCCGAAAGAACTTCTCAGAACACAGACCTCTCTCGGTCCCATCATTAGCGTTAACTTCAACAATACTCACATCCTGGCCACCACCTTGCCAATTTCCGTAAGCGCAAATGATTGATTGATCGTCGGGGGACCATATAGGGGCGTCGACCATTTTTGGGTAATCAGTCACCATCAGCGTTCGTTCGGCGCTGCCATCGCCGTTGGCAACCACCAGACAATTTTGTTGCTGACCTTCGCGGTTTACGATCAGGCGAATAAAGACTACGTGGGTATCGTCGGATGACAAACAGAAGCCGGTGTCGACTTTATCTGCTACTTTACTTGGAACGCCCCCTACTAAAGGAACACGATAGAGCGCAAGAATCGGATCACCCTTTACAAAATACAGATAGTCACCGTTGTTAGTGAAAGCTATTCCGTAAATCAAGCCACCCGCCGGAACTATTTCGACATTTGTGTTTGTAGCCAACTGGCGCAACCATATGCCCATCTGCTTCCCAAATGCCCGCGTATAAGCTACGTACTTGCCGTCTGGCGAGATTGCCGCAAGTCTGCTCTGCCCCGTTTCTGTGAGCCTGTCGAGCTTGAGGGCCGGTGCATTTAAGAGATTTGGTCCTGCCCTTTTGTCCGTATTCAGACTTCTTCTCAAAAGATCTGGAAACTCCCAGAAGACAACGGCAATAGCTACTAAGATAATCAGAGCAGCGACGAGCACGGTTACCTTTATCCTGGCTGTGGCAGTAACCGAAGGGCGCTCGAGATTCTGTGCAATTGTGGTGTCGGAGGATTCCACCTCGACTGTTGATTCGTCTTCGGCTGGCTGTAATCTTCCCTGAGTTACCGCGTCCTGGCGTCTTGCTCGCTCGGCCGCCTCAGCTGATTCAGTGTCAGAAAAGCACGTCTTGACATCTGCGATGAAGCGATAGCCGCGACGGGCTACCGTTTCAACATACGACGGTTTGCGGGCATTGTCTCCGAGGCATTTTCTGATTTGTTGGATGTTGAAGGTGAGGTTCGCTTCTTCGACAAATGTGTCAGGCCAGAGGCGACTCATCAACTCATCCTTGGCAACGATGCGTCCGTTATTCTCGACCAGAATCAACAGAGTCTCAAAGACCTTTGGCGCCAGGGGCTGAGGCTTCCCTTCACGCAGTAAGACCCGCTGATCAGTATCAATTGTGAACACGCCAAACTGATAAAGGTGCTTTGGTGACGCAGACATCCTCGCCCTTAGAACTTGTGAGAACTTCCTAAACCGTTTCCAGGGACTCTTTTAAGCCTCTCGTTGTATTGCTTAATTCGGCACACTGAGACAGAGAACGGGAGCGAATTCTAGCAGCAAGTTTTCGTAAGCGGCAATAGACTGGTCGCGTGCAGTAGAAGTTCAGCGTTCCGGTTTCAGAGGCTTTTAGTTGTTCTGCGTATCTGCGTCATTCGCGGATGAATCAACGCAGTTGCGGTTAAAAAGGAAAAAGGCAGAAAGACAACCAGAGACCTCTTAACTCTAAACCTAAAGGCTGAACGCAGAGCCCTAAATCAATCCTCATGCGTAATTGCATACACAAACAGTAGCAGAAATGTGGCGCCCACTCCGATTGCTATTCCGATCGCAATGCTCGCGCCTGTGCTCAGATTGTTACCTTTGACCTGCGTAACATCGTTATAAACGACTGTGGCGGTGTTTCCTGTCTTCAAACTAGTAACAACAAATGAATCGTCGTTAGCAGAGCTGATATAGCCCGCCAGCTTCGCGTTATCACGCAACTTGAGTGCAACTCGCGCGTCTGGACCCACACCCAGTTTAAGAATAGCTGACCGTACTTTCTCCGCTCGCTGAGCCTGCTTCTCTTCCTTCGTCGAAGCCGAAGCCTTCAGCAAACAAACAGTTTGTATCAACATAACTGCGATCGCTGTTGCAATAATCCTTTTGAGCATAAGTCCTCCTGAATTCCGGCACCGTCTACTCGAATCGATGACCGCCTTCGTGATTCAAGATCTCGTACTAGTTTTTGGTTGGTCGAAGCGTCATTGTTATTGCCTGTAGAGCTCAAACCATCGTCTATGTCGCAACCTACAGACCACGTTGGGATTCGTTCCGATTCCGTAGCAAAGCGCATAGTTTTCGCTTCCCGCGTCAAGGAAGGCGCAGTAGAACTTCACCAATTTCGCAAAAAGTTCTGCGGTGATATTTTGTGAAGTTATAAGTAGGCGGGCCGCGCTAGAGTAGACCTAATCTGTGCCTAATTCTTGGGGAAGTCTGTAATCAACACGATGTCGTGCTGCCACGCGCCACGCGTCACTGCCAGGAATTTGCCGTCTGGGGAATAGCCGAAATCGAAAAGTTCGTCCGCGCCAAAATCCATTATTTCTTCTGGAGGCCCGCCATTCAGGTTTTGTTTGACGAGGATAGTCGGTCCGTAGCGCTCAATCGCATAAAGCAGTGCACTTCCGTCGGGCGCCCATTCTATCCGAGACCCCGAAAAACCACCGCCAGCAAAATCAATTCTCTTCACAGCCGGACCGCCATTGAACGGCGATACCGAAATTGAAAGCGCGCTCTTGGGATCATTTCTCTCAAGGCAAGCAATCATTTTTCCATTGGGACATATTGCTGGGAAGTGAGCCGGATGTTCAATCAAAGGAATGGGCTCACCACCGTCTATCGAAATCTTCCAAACGTGCCAATCTTCGGTCGTATTGTAGAGAATCCACTTCCCGTCCGGAGTAATCGACGGGTGATCCGCGGGTGTGCGGTTTGTGAGTTGAACTTGATCACTGCCGTCCAGATTCATGCGCCATATTTGAAACGAACCCGTACGATTCGAGGCAAATACGATATATCGATTGTCAGACGTGACTGCCGGTGCTTTGTCCACTGCCGGGTCGTTCGTCAGCTGTCTTTGTTCCGTGTTGTCTGACTGAGTTATCCACAGATTTCCGTTAACGCTTGCGGTTGATGGGTAAACGAGTCTTCCTGTCGAGGTCCAGCATAATTCACCTGTAGCTTGTGTGATCCTGGTGAGGTTTCGTGGGTTTGTGCTCGGTCCAGCCCAGATACCTGAAACTCGAGTCGCTTGAGATGCGACAGCGTTCCCTGATCTTGCCGATATACTCAGATCCAGGAAGGGGGACAATTCCTCTGTGAGCTGGGCTATCTGGAATGACGGATACGAGACTCGCCAGAGTTGATTATTGTCTCCAAGGTTCTTCCGTGCACAAATTATCATCGCGGAATGGTTAGGTAGCCACGCCATCTTCCTAATCTTGAAGAATTTCACGTCACTCAACGCTCGGGTGGTTCCATCCTCGACGCTCACGTTTACCATGCTAACGTCCCGCCCTCCACCCTCGGAATAACCACGGGAGCAAATTATTGACTTGTCGTCCGTTGACCAAAGTGGGACATCAATCACGTTTGGGTATTCTGTTCTAATCAGGGTTTGTTCCTCGCTACCATCGTTGTTAGCGAGATTCAGTGTGAACTCTCTCTGTCCGTCGTTGTTCAGAAACGCGCGAACAAAGGCAATTCGCTTCTCGTCAGATGAGATGGCGAAATTTCCCTCCAATCGATCAACGATCCTCTGCGGGACACCTCCAACCAACGAAACGCGGTATAAGATGAGCGTAGGATCTGCTGTCACAAAATAGAGATATTCACCGCTGTTACCGAACGCTAGCGAGTAGATCAACGAAGTGGCGGGAACTATCTCGATGTTGGTGTTTGTTGCCAGCTGTCGCAGCCAGATCCCCGTCTTCGTATCAAAGCTTCGAGTGTAGGCCAGATACTTTCCGTCGGGTGAGATTGCGGCATAACTGCTTTGACCGGTGGCGGTCAACTTCTCGAATCTTAGGTGCGGTGATTCAAGCAGTCTGTCAGGAGCACGTTGATTCGCGTCGAGGGCAGAACGACCGTAAACTCTCCAAAACATGAGCCCAGCTACGATGACGAGTACCATCCCAAGTGTGAGTAACCAAGCGGTTACGCGACTGAAACGCGCCTGCGAAGTATCGACGGCGCTTGCGCTCGCTCTCGCAAACTGGCTATAGCTATCGGGACTAACTCCTTCCTTGTCGAGGGTTTGCCAGGTATCGACCGACGTTTGCCATCCCTTTCCGGTCGTGGTCTCGCTAGCTGGGTGCTCACCATGAGAGCTAGAGATTCCGCCATTGTCCAGAACGTCCTCTACACCTGCGATAAAGCGATAACCCCGCCGAGCAATGGTCTGGATATAGGCCGGGTTTCGTGCGTTGTCCCCCAGTGACTTCCGCAACTGCTGAATGTTAAAGGTCAGATTTGAGTCTTCGACAAACGTGTCGGGCCAGAGACGACTCATAAGCTCATCCTTACTTACAATCCGTCCACTGTGCTCGACAAGAATCAGAAGAGTCTCGAAGACCTTCGGAGCGAGCGGAACAGGTTTTCCTTCGCGTAGCACGACCCCCTGGTCTGTATCTAATGCGAACATCCCAAACTGAAAAAGGTGCTTACCCCGTAGAGACATAAGACTACTTAAAACTTTCTCAGAACTTACTTAGCACTTTCTAAGGACTTCTTTCAGTTCCTTGTGTTATTTCGCTCGAGACTCTTGGGGAGACAGTGCAGGGGAGATAAGAGGACCAAATTTTATCGTAGCTTTTTGCTTGCAGCAAATGCGGTAAATCGGAACCAAAGACTCTGCAGCGACTACTTTAGTGAAGGCATAGGAGCTTTGTGTCAGGAAATCCTGCGCCACACGGAGTTCTCACCCAAGGTCCAAAATAACAGCCTTCGTGAATTATGTGAGTGCTGCAGTTTAGAACCAAAAATTCACTATAGTCATTGGTCCCGGCCGTTTCGCCTTTGATAAACACGTCGTGGGATTCTTTGCCATTACCTCATCAACTCTACACGACTGAATATGGAGTAATTGCAATCCAAAGGAGCATCATTTATGACTATTTCCAAATCGCTCGCAATTGTTTTGTGGGCAGGAGTGACATTGTTGGTCACAATCTCTGCGCTCGCGCAACTCATCGATGCAACTAAATCCCCGAACATTGCCAATGAAGGAATAAAGAAAACTCTTACACAGCAGATCGGCGCCGGCAGAGGTGACTGGATGACGCCCGATTCTTCGTCGTTCATCATTGCTCGCGATCCATATCGCTCAATCCGCCGTGGCCGACAGCTCTTTCAGCGTAAGTTCACCCGCGCTGAAGGCCAGGGACCTGTCACCGGAGACGGTTCAGGGGACATCAACTCAAATCTTGCGATCGGGGCTGGGCTCGCAGACAGCTGCGCGGCCTGTCACGGTCGCCCTCGCGGAGCCGCTGGTTCCGGCGGCGACGTCACAACCAGACCGGACAGTAGAGATGCACCGCACTTATTCGGTCTTGGTCTCAAGGAAATGCTGGCGGACGAGATCACTTCTGACCTGCGTGCAACTCGAACGAGTACGCTTGCGGAGGCGTCAGGCAGTCACCATTCTATCACTAAAAGTCTGATTAGCAAGGGTATCAATTATGGCACCATCACAGCCAACCCTGACGGTACAGTTAACACATCCGGCGTTCAAGGGGTTGACCCGGACCTCCGTGTTCGGCCGTTCTTCCATCAGGGCGGCACAATCTCGGTTAGAGAATTCATTGTGGGTGCATTAAACAATGAAATGGGACTGCAAGCGGTCGATCCGGATCTCACAACGGCGAGTAATGGTGCGAAGGTAACGACTCCTGCAGGAATGGTACTGGATGGATCGCGGGATAAGCTGGAACCGCCACTCGCGACAAGCGAGACAGACGATCCTGATGGGGATGGTAAAGTCAACGAGGTCCCCACTAGTCTCGTCGATTATCTCGAATTCTACCTGCTCAATTACTTCAAACCTGCAAAGTATGAACAAGACCAGTCAACCAAACGAGGCCGCAAGATTTTCGAACGGATCGGATGTGCCCAATGTCACATTCCTGATCTGCAGATCGATCATGACCGGCGAGTCGCCGATGTAGATACGGTCTACGACCCTCCGAGGGGTATCTTCAACAATCTCTTCGCGACGGTGACACCTTTGTTCAACACTGTGGACGACGGGAGCGGTTTCCCAACGCTCAAGAAGCCTCTGCTTCAGCCCTTTCTGGTGCGAGACATCTACACCGATTTCAAGCGCCACGATCTGGGATCCGGCTTCTATGAGCGCAATTATGATGGAACTACGACGACGCAATTCCTGACTACTCCACTGTGGGGTGTGGGGAGCACCGCACCGTATGGACATGACGGACGCAGTATCAATCTCGTCGAAGTGATTCTACGACACGGTGGTGAAGCGCAAGCCGTTAAAACTCGATTCTCACAGCTCGATAAGGGAGAAGTGGGGCCGCTCCTGGACTTCCTGAATTCACTGGTGTTGTTTCCTCCAGACGACACAGCGTCGACGCTTGATCCGGGAAATCGAAACGCAGCGGGCTTCCCGCAATTCGGACATGGGAGTATCAAACTAACCGTGCTGTTCAACAATCCGAGCGATCCGGAATAGGGATTGGGGGATTGGGAGTGTTCAACGCTTCGCGTTTAGCGTTCAGCGTTTTAGGGTTCAGCGTTCAAGCTTAAGTCGAGTGATTTGAGATTCAGGTACGAGACCGAACGCTGAACGCTGACCCTAACGCTGAACGTTAAACGCGAAGCGTTGAACACTACTAACCCCTAACCGCCAACCCCCAAGCTGTGTTATCGTTTCGCACGATGACAATAAAACGTGCTCTCATCAGTGTGTCCAACAAGACCGGATTGG
>Ga0126384_10000787_pt1 | contig 18118 bp, 16 predicted proteins | sample PanSoiMetPlot_36_FD_92543 | JGI IMG/M metagenome (GOLD analysis project Ga0126384, IMG submission 92543) | Tropical forest soil microbial communities from Panama - MetaG Plot_36 | ecosystem: Environmental > Terrestrial > Soil > Tropical forest > Bulk soil | place: Panama | collected 2016-02-17 | reverse complement strand
CGGCGAGAATAAAGAACGGGATCGCCATGATCTCGAAGTTCTCGATGCCCGTGAACAGCTTCAGCGCCACCGCCTCGATCGGCACCTGGGTCAACGTGAACAGGAAGGTGAGCACGCTGAGGCCGAGCGCGATCGACACCGGCATGCCGGTCACCATCAGCGCAAACAGCAAGGTGAAAATCAGCGTGCCGCGCGCCGCCGGCCCGAGGTCGACCAGCCCATATTTGCCGGCGAAGCACAGCCCGACCAGCAGCAGCGGCACGGCAATCAAGAGCTGGGAGGCAAGGCGACCGCGTTGCGGTTGAGTGACCTCGACGGCACCGAAGGCGGTCATGTCGGCAGCACCACCGGTTCGTTCTCCCGCTCGATCCCCTTGACCTCGGCATGGTCGTGGCTGGGCAGCTCGCCGCTGCGGCTATAGGCCCATGCCACCTGCAGGAAACGAAAGCACATCAGGTAGGAGCCGAGCGGGATGCACAGGTAGACGATCCACATCGGCAACTCCAGATCCTGTGACACCTGTCCGATCTGGCCGATGTGCCAAACCAGATACGCCCCCAGCGATCCAACCACCGCCGTGAACAGCGCACCGCACAAGAGACCGAACAGGATGACCTTGCGGCGCCGTCCGATGCCCAGCATGTTGATAAACACATCGACGCCGACGTGGATGCCGGTGCGCACGCCGTAGGCGGCGCCGAACTTGGCCATCCACACGAACATGTAAATGCACAGTTCCTGCGCCCAGGTGAAATCCCAGGTGCGGGCGTAGGCGTAGAACGCCGGCACGCCGGTGGCATATCGTTGAATGATAGCGAGGAAGATGATGGTGGTGGCCGCGGCCATCAAGGTCGCGATCAACATCTCCTCAAGCCGATTGAGGATGCGCATCAATACCGACATATCTTCCCTAGCCCGCGCGCCGGAGACGATGGGCTCCGGCGCGCACCTGCCGCGTGTGCGGGTTGCTCTTGCACGAGGCTCATGCCGGCTTGAAGTCGACCACCTTGTACAGCGCCTCGATGGTCGGCTTGCCGATCCGCTTTTCCATCTCCCGGTGCACCGGCAGCACCGCATCGATCCAGGATTTGCGTTCGGCCGGGGTCAGGGAATAGACCTGCACCTTGCCGGTCTTCTTGATGTCCTCAAGCGCATCGTCGTTCTCTTTTTTCGCGATCGCATCGAAATAGGCACTGGCCTCGGCGAGCGCTTTTTCGAGCCCGGGCCGCACGTCGGCGGGCAAGCCGTCCCAGAACGCCTTGTTGGCGACCACGGCGTAGGACAGGTGGCCGTGGTGGGACACGGCGATGTATTTCACCACCTCGAAGAATTTCTGCGTCCAGAAATTCGATGGCACGTTCTCGAGGCCGTCGACGACACCGGTTTGCAACGCCTGGTAGACCTCCGAGAACGCCATCACCTGTGGGATCGCACCCCAGGCCTTGGTGGTGGCATCGAGCACCTTGGAGCCCTGGATGCGCAGCTTGAGCCCCTGAAAATCCTTGACGTCGCGGATCTGCCGGTTGGCGCCCATGACATGGAAGCCGTTGTCCCAATAGGCGAGCCCCTTCACCCCCTTGGTCTCGAGCTTGACAAACATCTGCTTGGCCAGATCGCTCTTGCCGAAGGCCCGGAACGCCGCCTCGTCATGGAAGATGAACGGCAGATCCAAGGCTTCGAATTCATTGAACCCGAGCGGGCCGAACTTCGAGGTCGACGGCGCCAACAGCTGCACCGCGCCGAGCTGCAGCGCTTCCAGTTCTTCTTTGTCCTTGTACAAGGAGGAGTTGGCGTAGACCTCGACTTTGACCTTGCCGGCCGTGTACTTCTCCGCCAGCTCCTTGAATTTCTCCGACGCCTTGCCCTTGGGCGCGTCGGTGGCTACGACATGGCTGAATTTGATAACGATTGGGGCCTGAGCGGTCGCCGCGGGCACACCGGTTGCCGCCACCGCGGCCAGTGCGGTTGAGCCCTTCAGCAGTTCGCGTCTATTCATTGTGCTAACCTCCTTGAGAGTTCCCTAAACGCCTTACCGTCCGGGAGGCCTGTCGTCACTGGTTATAGCGGCGAGCAGCAGCCCTTACCACGATACCTTCGTTGCGTGGAGCAGCCGTGGCGCCGCGCACCTGGCGCGGCGCCACGCCTCGATGGCCGGCATCGCCTAAACCTGGATCTTGCCGGCGGCGACCCTAACCGCGTTGCCGCCGATCCGCACCGTCGTCAGCCTGCCGCCATCGACCGTCATCGACAGCTGGATGAGGCTCGGGCGCCCCATCTCAAAGCCCTGCTCGATGGTGCGCTTGTGGGTGCCGTCCTTAAGCTCATCGAAGCGGTGCACGATGCCCGCAAATGCCGCCGCCGCCGAGCCGGTGGCGGGATCCTCGGCGATCCCCTGGTGCGGTGCGAACATGCGCGCATGAAACGCCGAGGTCGTGTGCACGCTCTGCCGGCAGTAGAGAAAGGCTCCGGTGCGACCGGCCATCGCCGCCTCCCAGTCGCCGCCGGCAACGTGCGCCTTGGCGATCGCCTCGAGCGAGGCAACGGGCAGAAAGATAAAGCTATTGCCGGCCGAATAGCGGGTTGGACGATGGTTTTCAAAGCCGATCTCGGCCGGGATCAAGCCGATGGCCGCGGCCAGGCGCTCGACGTTGGGCGGCGGTCCCACCTCTTCGGGCAGCTTCGGGGCGTCGAACTCGGCAAACGGTGCGCTGCCGCGGCGCATGCGCACACCAACACGCACCGGCCCGATGTTTTCCTCAAGCACCACCAGCGCCTCGCTGTCCTCCTGCGCCGGCGGCAGCCGCAGCTCGGCCAGCAGGCTCGCTGTGCCAACCGTTGGATGGCCGGCAAAGGGCATCTCGGCGGCGGGCGTGAAAATGCGCACGCGTGCCGTGTGCGCCAAATTGGCCGCCTTGAGCACGAACACCGTCTCCGACAGGTTGAACTCGCGGGCGATGCTTTGCATCTGCCGGCCGTCGAGCGCGTCCGCATCGAGCACCACCGCCAGCGGATTGCCGCCGAACCGCTCGGTCGTGAAAACATCAAGAACGTGATAATCGAACACCGACATGCTTGCGCTCATGCTTGGATTGCTGGCCGCAGATTGACGCATTTCGCTCACACTTGAAAGGGCGCGATGTGCCGCTTCGGGTGGGCGCGATTTTCAACTTCTTTACCCGATGTTGCAGCAAGATCAATTCTTTGCCTGCGTCTCCCGTTGCCATCTGATCGCCATTGGCGTGCCACGCTAAGGTCACAGACGGCGGCACACTCGCGCGCCGCACGCAAAGCGCCGGCGTGCACTTTCCACGGGGGAGGGAGCAGTTGCGAGCTTCGCTGAGATCCAGGGACCGGGAAAGCACACCAGGCATGCCGTTCAACGGGTGCCGGTGATCGCCGCCCAACGGAACCGCAACTGCTCCATCGTTGTTCTTGCACGCAGGACACAAAAACCAGGGGGTTACCATTGAAAAAACTGCACACTGTCGTGCTGGCCGCCATTGCCAGTGCCGGCCTCGCCCATACCGCCGTCGCCGCTGATCTCGGTGGCCTGCCGCCGCGGCGCGGCAGCCTCAAGGATGCAGCACCGGTCGTCTACGAGCGGGCATTTTCGTGGACCGGGCTCTATATCGGCGCCAACGTTGGCTACGGCTGGTCGGATGTCGATTGGCATGACAGCATTGGCCCGGGCAGCCACGATGGCAACGGCGTGCTCGCCGGCGGCCAGATCGGCTACAACCTGCAGTCGGGCCAGTTCGTGTTCGGCGTCGAGGCGGATATGTCGGGCGCCTGGGTCGACGGCAGCAACGCCTGCTGCGGCCACCAGTTCAATTGGGTTGGATCGGCGCGTGGCCGCGCCGGTATCGCCTTTAACGGCAATCGCACCTGGCTCTACGGCACCGGCGGCGCCGCCTGGGCGGATGTCGACTATACGGCACCTGGCGTCAGCGGCTTCTCCAACACGCATTTCGGATGGGTCGCCGGCGGCGGCGTCGAGCACATGCTGACGCAGAACTTGAGCGCCCGTGTCGAATACCTCCACTATAGCTTCGATGAGGCTACCGGCCTGGTCGGCGGCATCACCACCACCGCGCAACCGACCTTGGATACCGTGCGCTTCGGGCTCAACCTGAAATTCTAAGGCAAGCCGGCAATCGCCACCGGCGGCAAAAGAGGGGCGCAGCCGGCGCCCCTCGGTGCCGGTGCCGGTCGGTCAAAGACAGCCGGTGATGGTGCTGCCGCACTTCACGTAGTTGATCTCGTGCCAGACGCAACACGGCTCCTCCGTCTTGCACACCCAGGTCTTGAGCTCGCCGCTGTACTTGAGCTTGACGCGACAGACCTTTTCGCCCTTGCCCCCCTTGGGAGTGGCGGCGGCGGTTTTGACGGTCGATTGCTGCGCCAGCGCCGGAGCGGCGGAGTAGGCAACACCTGCCAAGCCCACGGCCAGCGCCGCGGCCAGTGCCATCAAGCCTCGTTGCATGAAGACCTCCAGTTGATCGAGAGGACAGAATCGTCGGGGCGAATTGTGCCGCCTCGCCCCGCCGCCGCCTAGGACGCGTAGGCCTCATGTCAGGCTATTTCGGCAGCCGCGCGACCCCGGGTCCGCCGGCTATTGCCGGGGGCCGGCTTCCGCCCTAGCCTCACGTGAACGCGGAGCCAATGGGCATTTAAGCCGATGCTGCCGCCGCCCGGAGGCAGCGATGCGCAACAGCCAAATCGAGATTGAGCCCATTGCCGGCAGCATCGGCGCCGAGATCCACAATGTCGACGTCAGCCAGGATCTGGACGAGGCCACCATCGCCGCCATCCGCGCGGCGCTGCTGGCGCATTGCGTGATCTTCTTCCGCAAGCAAAACCTCGACGCCGTCCGTCACAAGGCCTTCACGCGCCGCTTCGGCGAACTATTTATTCATCCCAATTACCAGGGCATGCAGGCCGATCCCGAGATCATCGTGATCACGCGTGAGCCCGGCGATAAACACATTGTCGGTGAGGACTGGCACACGGATACCACCATGGTGGCGGCGCCGCCAATGGGCGCCATCCTCTATGCGGTGGAGGTGCCGCCCTACGGCGGCGACACCCTGTTCGCCAACCAGTATCAGGCCTACGAGGGCTTGTCGGAGGGCATGAAAGGGCTGCTGTGTCGCCTCAAGGCGGTGCATTCCGATCGCACTGTGGCCGGGCCTCAGGCCAATCGCAACGCCCAGCGCTCGACCAAGGTGCGCGAGGATCAAGCCTGGCGCGAAACCGTGAGTACCCACCCGGTGGTGGTGACGCACCCCGAAACCGGGCGCAAGCTGCTCTACGTCAACCGGTCCTACACGCAAGGATTCGAGGGCATGACGGTGGCGGAAAGCCGCCCGTTGCTCGAGTATCTGTTGGAGCACGGCCATCGGCCGGAGTTCACCTGTCGCTTCCGCTGGCAGGTGGGCTCGATCGCGTTCTGGGACAATCGCTGCTGCAAGCACCTCGCCATCCACGATGCCGGACCCTTCCGTCGCGTGATGCGCCGCACACAGATCAAAGGCACGCGCCCGAGCTGACGGGCGCCGGCGAAAACGTCTAGGCCGCCGAACACCGGCTTGCCGCCACCCCGGGGGCTCAGAAAGCGAGGAGACGCGCGATGGCCATTGTGCTGCAGGAGACCTTGCGTGCGCCCTTTTATGCCCCGTTCTACGCGGCACTCGCGCTCGGAGCCTACCGGCAGGAGGGCCTCGACGTCAGCCTGGTCACGGCACCGACGCCGACCGCCGCGGCGCGAGGTTTTGCCGACGGCAGCGTCGACGTGGCCTGGGGTGGGCCGATGCGCGTCCTCAAGACCTACGAGGAGGATCCCGATTGCGACCTCGTATGCTTTTGCGAGGTCGTGACCCGCGATCCGTTTTTCCTGATCGGCGCTACCGCAAACCCCGATTTCGAGCTCAAGGATTTGGCTCAGCTGCGGTTGGCGACGGTGAGCGAGGTGCCAACCCCGTGGCTCATGCTGCAGGAGGATCTGCGCCGGGCCAAGCTCGATCCGGATCGGATCCAGCGCGTCAGCGATCGATCGATGGCGGAGAACTGCGCCGCCCTGCGGGCGGGCGCCATCGACGTGGTGCAGGCGTTCCAGCCGTTCGTCGAGGCCTTGCTTGAAGACCAGGCGGGGCACATCTGGTCGGCCGCCGCCGACCGCGGACCCACCTCCTATACCACGCTCTATGCACCCCGCGCCTTGCTGGCGGCGCGGCAGCAGGAGTGCGAAGCCATGGTGCGCGCGCTCTATCGCACCTTAAAGTGGGTGAGCGGGACAGATGCGGCGGCGTTGGCTGCCGCCATCGCCGGCTATTTTCCCGACGTGCCGCCGGCGCGCCTGGCCACGGCGCTTGACCGCTACCGCGCGCTTGGCATCTGGGGACGCGATCCCCGCCTGCCCCGCCAGGGCTACGAGCGTCTGCGCGCCGGGCTTTTATCCGGCGGCCTCGTTGCCAACGCCATGGCCTACGAGCGCGTGGTCGACAACAGCCTCGCCGAGCGCGTCATGGGCCAGGATCCGCCGGCGCTCAAGGGTTGAGTCGCCATGGGAGGCGATGGCGGCCGGTGCCCTCGCCCCGGCGCGCCTTACCAGCCAACGCACATCAGCGCTTGGCGATCACGACCTCGAGATATTCGCTGGGCAGCACCAGGCTGCCGTCACCGGCCCGGTTCATGCCGGCCATCAGCGCCAACAGGTCACGGCCGAGCGCCTGCTGCCCCGACGCATCGAGCGCGGCAAACGCCTTGCGCATCGGGCCATAGTAGGTCTTGAACACGTCCAGGAAGTGTTCCGCCGATCGATAGCGAAACACGAAATGGCGCGGCTCGGCCGTGATGGTGGCGGCGGCGCTGGCAAACATCTCGCCCAACCGCGCCCGCGTGCCCCATAGCGCCGGCGACTTGGTGCCGGCCGGCGGCGGCAGATAGTTCGCCAAGGTCTTGAACAGCTGGCCGATGAAGCCTTGAGGTGTCCAGTTGGCAAGCCCGATCTTGCCGCCGCCCCGCACCACCCGCACCAGTTCGGCAGCGGCGGCGTCCTGATCGGGTGTGAACATCACCCCGAAACTGGAGAGAACGACGTCAAAGCTTGCCGTCCCGAACGGCAGCGCCTCGGCATCGGCCTCTTGGAAGGTCACCGACAGCCCCTCGGCGGCGGCGCGGCGGCGGCCGCCCTCGAGCAGAGTTGGCACGTAGTCGGTCGACACCACCTCGCACCATCGCCGCGCTGCCGCCAATGTGGCATTGCCATTGCCGGCGGCGACGTCGAGCACCCGCTGACCTGCGCGCAGGTCAAGCGCCTCGCACAACTGTTCGCCCACAATCTGCAGGGTGGTGCCGATCACGGCATAATCGCCGCTTGACCAGGCATCCTGCTGGCGTGCCTTCAATTGCTTAAGGTTGACGGCCGGGGCCTGGTTTTGACCGATGGCGGTGGCTGCTGTAACCATGATGGGTCTCCGGTTGGCGGTTGCTTGCCGTTTTCGCTTGCCTGGGTGTCACTTGCGGCCCATGAGCGTTGGGCTGGACCGTAGCGGCCTTGCATGGGGGCCGACGTGGGTGACGGCGTGGAAAAGTCCGTGGAAACACATCCCCTTGAGCAGTCGGACGCGGCCGCAGCCGTCGCCATACGCCTGTTGGGCCCGCTCGGCATCCGCCGCCAGGGCGTCGAGCTGGCGTTGCCGGCCTCGCGCAAGGTGCGCGCGCTCCTCGCCTATCTGTCACTCGCCCCGCGTCCGGTCTCGCGCACCCAGCTTTGCGAATTGCTGTGGGATGTGCCGAACGACCCGCGCGGCGAACTGCGCTGGTGCCTGAGCAAGCTGCGCGGCCTGATCGACGAGCCCAATCGTCCCCGGCTTGCCAGCCGCGGCGATAGCATCAAGCTCGACCTGGCGGACTGCTTCGTCGACGCCGCCGAGATCACGCGCGCCACCCAGCACGGCCTTGCCTCACTGCCGCCGGAGCGGTTGCGCTCTCTGTCGGAGCTGTTCGCCGGCGAGTTTCTCGACGGCCTGGAAATCGACCGCAATCCCGGCTTCAACAGTTGGCTGACGGCCCAGCGGCGGCGATTTCGTGGCTGCCACACCGCGCTGCTGGAGCAGCTCGCCAAGACCACCAGCGGCGATGAGGTGTTTGCCACCTTGGAGAAACTGGCCGAGCTGGCACCGTTCGATCGGCATGTGCATGAACTGCTGCTCAACGCCTTCGCCCGCCGCGGCCTGTTGCGCGAGGGCGAGGAGCATGTGGCCGCCACCGCCCGGCTATTCGAGGCCGAAGGCTTGGATTCGGCGCCGATCGAAGAGTTGTGGCGCCTGGCCAAGGCGCAGCGCGAGCCGGTAGCGCCGGCACCGGCGGTGATGCCCGCCGCCACGCCGGCCCCGGCGCCCGCCACGGCCGGGTTGGTGGCGCCGCGCCGGGCCTCGATCGCGGTGATGCCGTTTGCCGCTGACGGCCTCGGGCCTACCCTGGGCGGCCCTGCCGGAGGCTTGGCCTACGATATCATCACCCGTCTCGCCAAGCTGCGCAGCCTGTTCGTGATTGCGCAGGGCACGGTGTTTGCCTTGAGCGAACGCCGGGTCGGCCCGGAAGAGGCCGGCCGCATCCTCAACGTCGACTACATCGTCGGCGGCTCGCTGCAGCGGCGCGACAATCACCTGTTGGTGACGGTCGAGCTGGCCGAGACCCGCACCGCGCGCATTGTCTGGACCGAGGTGTTCGACGAGAAAGTCGACGCCGCCTTTCGCGTCCTCGACGAAATCGGCAACCGGATCGTCGCCTCGATCGCCACCGAAGTCGAAAGCATCGAGCGCAATCGCGCCATCCTGAAACCACCCAATTCGCTCGATGCCTGGGAGGCGCATCACCGCGGCCTGTGGCACATGTACCGCTTCAACAAGACCGACAACGACCTCGCCACCCAGTTTTTCGAGACCGCGGTGCGCCTCGACCCGACCTTTTCGCGGGCCTATGCCGGCCTCTCCTTCACCCACTTCCAGAACGCCTTCCAGGGCTGGGCGCAGCGCGCGTCGCAAATCGAGCTGGCCTACCGGGCGGCCGGGCAAAGCCTGATGGCCGACGATCGCGATCCGGCGGCGCATTGGGCGATGGGGCGGGCGCTGTGGCTGCACGGGCGGCAGCCGGAAGCGGTGGTCGAATTGGAGCACGCCATCGATCTCAGCCCAAATTTTGCGCTCGGGCACTATGCCTTGGCGTTCGTGCATGCCCAGGGTGGCGACGCCGAGGCCGGCGTCGGCTTCTCCGATCAGTCGCGCCACTTGAGCCCGTTTGACCCGATGCTGTGCGCCATGTTCGCCGCGCGGGCGATGGCGCTGGTGCGCTTACAGCGCTTCGAGGAAGCCGCCGACTGGGGAGCCCGGGCCGCCACCCGCCCGAACGCCCACGAGCACATCCGTGCGATTGCGGCGCTGTGTCAGGCGCTCGCCGACCGCGACGAGGCGGGACGCGCGCTGCTCGCCACCATCCGGCGCACGCGTCCCGCCTATTCCTTCAGCGATTTCCTGATCGGCTTCCAACTTGATCCGGATGCCGCCGCCCTGTTCCGCAAGGGCGCCAAGCGGCTTGGCATGGCGTGACGGCAGCTGCGGCCGGCGCCTGCGCGAGAGCCCCGCTCGATGGCGCCTGCCACTGGGGTCGGCGCAACGGGCGTTGGCAGCGGCGCCAAGGCCTGCTTTCATGCTGCGACAAGGCTCGGCAACTGAACTTTGGGAGGGCAACGTGCAACAGGCGCTGGCAGGCATCCGTGTCATCGACATGACCCACAATCAGGCCGGCCCCGCCTGCACGCAGATGCTGGCCTTCCTCGGCGCCGAAGTGATCAAGCTCGAGGAGCCCAAGGGTGGCGACGTCGCCCGCACCAACATGGCCGATCGGCCCGACAGCGACAGCCTGTTTTTCCTGCTGCTCAACGCCAACAAGCAGAGCCTGACCCTCAACCTCAAGACCGAAGCCGGCAAGGCGCTGTTTCAACAGCTGATCGATCAATCCGACGTGCTGGTGGAGAACTTCGGCCCCGGCGCGCTCGACCGCCTCGGCCTTGGCTACCAGGAGCTCTCGGCCCGCAACCCGCGGCTGATTTATGCCACCATCAAGGGCTTCGGCACCTACGGCCCCTACTGCGAGTTCAAGAGCTTTGAACCCATTGCCCAGGCCATGGGCGGGGCCATGTGCACCACCGGCAGCGCCGACGGCCCACCCACGTACATCTGGCCCTCGATCGGCGATTCCGGCACCGGTATGCACATGGCGATCGGCATCCTGGCGGCGCTGCAGCAGCGCCATAGCACCGGCCGCGGCCAGCACGTCGAGGTGTCGATGCAGGACGCGGTGGTCAACATCTGCCGCGTCAGTCTGCGCGATCACCAGCGCTTCGGTCATCCGCCGCCGCGCACCGGCAACCAGCTCGGCCGCAACGTCCCCGGCACCACCTACCCGTGCGCTCCCGGCGGCGCCAACGACTACGTCTTCATTTATGCGCAACCGCAGATGTGGCCGGCGCTGGTGGCGGTGTTGCAGCGCCCCGAACTGGCCGAGGACGCACGCTTCAAGACCGTCGAGGCGCGCTGGCAGAACCGCGCCGAACTCGATGCCATTGTCGCGAGCTGGACGCGTCAGCTGAGCAAGCACGAGGTGATGCAGCGGCTAGCCGCGGCCGGGGTTCCCTGCGGCGCCTGCCAGGATACCGGCGAGGTGCTGGCCGATCCGCATCTCAAGGCCCGCGAGATGATTGTTGACGTCGAGCATCCGACGCGGGGCACCTACCAGACGGTGGGTTGCCCGGTAAAGCTCTCGGCCTCGCCGGTCACGGTGCGGCGTCCGCCGCTGCTCGGCGAACACACCGATGAACTGCTCGGCCGACTGTTGAGCCTCGGCGCCGCCGACATCAAGCGTCTGCACGACGACGGCGCCGCCTGACCGCGCATCACCGGTCAGGTCCGCTGGCGCTTGGCGCGGGCCAGCAGCGCCTTGGCCCGCTCCACCACCGGCACGTCGAGCATGCTGCCCTCGAAGGTGATGGCGCCGACACCCTCAGCCATGGCCGCGTCGTAGACCGCGATCATGCGTTGTGCCCGCTCGACCTCCGCTGCGGTGACCCCATACTCCTCGTTCAGGATCGGCACCTGGCTTGGGTGAATGGCGCTGGCGCCGGCAAAGCCAAAGCGGCGGGACCGGCGCACGACCGCGCGAAACTTGGTCGGATCACTGAAGTCGGCCACGGTTCCCATGAACCCGAGCGGCAGGATGCCGGCGGCACGGGCGGCGATGATCACCGTCTGCTTCGGCATCTCCAGGGTTTCGCCGATCGGCTCCATGCCGACCGCCCAGGCAAAGTCTTCGGCCCCGAGCGACAGCGCCACCAGGCGCGGCGTCGCCTTGGCGATCGCCTCGGCGCGAAAATAGGCGCTCGCCGTTTCGATCAGCGCCACCAGCCGGGTGTGCCCGACGGGCAAGCCGCGCTGGCTCTCGAGCGCCGTCAGCATCTCGGCAATGACGCCGAGGTGCTCGGGACTTTCCACCTTGGGGCACATGAGAGCGGTCACCTCGGGGGAGACCGCCGCCTCGATATCCCGAACCGCGTGCAGCCACGGGCGATTAATGCGCACCAGCACCTCGGCGCCGCCCTTGCTGACGGCGCCGGCGGCGCCGACCAGCAAACTGCGGCCGCGCGCCTTGTCCGCCTCGGGTACGCTGTCTTCGAGATCGAGGATGATGGCATCGGCGCCCCGCGTGTGGGCACCGGCCACGAATTTCTCGCGCGTCACCGGCACAAACAGCAGCGAACGCCAACTCGGCAGATCGGAACGCATCGGCAGCATCAGACCACTCCCTCGGCGCGCAAGCGGGCAAGCTCGGCCGCGTCAACGCCAACATCGGCCAGGATCTCGGCGGTGTGTTCGCCCAATTCAGGTGCCGGCCGGCGCAGCGCCCCCGGCGTCGCCGCCAGCCGCGGCACCACATTGTGCATGGTGAGCTTGCCGATCTCGCGGTCGGGGACATCGACGATGATCTGGCGCTCCTTGACGTGGCGATCGGCGACGAACTGATCGATGTCATAGACCGGAGCCGCGGTGACTTCGGCATTAGCAAAGATGGCCAGGCACTCGGCAAGGTCGCGGGCGGCAATAAACTCGCGGATCGGCTGCTCGGCCGCATCGTTGTTGGCCAGCCGCGCGCTGTTGTTGGCAAAGCGGGGGTCCTTGGTCATCTCCGGCGCGCCGACTGCGGCGTAGAGGCGCTCGGCCATCGATTGCATCGAGCCCGAGATCGACAGCCAACGGCCGTCGCGGGTGCGGTAGACGTTGCGTGGGCTGGTGATGTTGGAGCGGCTCCCCTGCCGCCTGGGGATTTTGCCGAACGCCTTGAACGCCGCCGCATCGGCGCCGACCACCGAATGCATGGCTTCCAGCAAGGACAGGTCGATCACCTGTCCCTTACCGCCCTTGCGCTCGATCTCGCGCAAGGCGATCAAGGTGGCATAGGCGCCGTAAAGTCCGGCGATCATGTCGGCCAGCGCCGTCGGCGGCAGCACCGGCTCGCGATCGGCAAAGCCGGTCTTGGCGGCGAAGCCGGACAGGCCCTCAACCAGGGTGCCGAAGCCGGGCTTGTCGGCGTAGGGCCCGGTCTGTCCCCAGCCGGACACGCGAACGATGATGAGGCGCGGGTTGCGCTCCGCCAACACGGCGGGGGCAAGGCCCATGCGCTCCAGGGTGCCGGGGCGGTAGTTCTCGATCAGCACCTGGGCGCGCTCGATGAGCTTAAAAAGCAGCTCCATGCCCGCCGGCGTGCGCAGATTGAGGGTCAGGCTCAGCTTGTTGCGGGCGTAGGCCTTCCAGAACAGCGAGTGGCCTTCGACCCGCCAGTCGCGCAAGGGATCGCCGCGGCCTGGTTCCTCGACCTTAATCACCTCGGCGCCGAAATCGGCAAGCTGCAAGGAAATCATGTTGCCGGCGACCAGGCGCGACAGGTCGAGCACCACAACGCCCTCGAGCGGGCAGGCCGCCTCCGGCCGGAACGGGATCATCAGCGCTTTCCTCGACGGCTGAGCATGCCCAAAAGCTAGCAGGAATGACGCCGAGATAAAGCCGGCATCGGCTTCCGACCGCGGCGCGGCGCCGCTGCTGTCGGCCGCGCCGGCCGGCGCGGCCGTCGAGATCGATGCCACGAACTCGGCGTCCGGGCGCGGCGGGGCCCGGCGGCAGTGGGGTTGCGGCGGCTAGTTCTTGCTCTTGTCGACCAGCGCCCGTTCCTTGATCCAGGGCATCATGGCGCGCAGCTTGGTGCCCACCGCCTCGATCGGATGCGCATCGTTGTTGCGGCGGGTGGCCTTGAAGCGCGGCAGCCCGGAGCGGAACTCCTGCATCCACAGCGAGGTGAACTGACCGGATTGGATGTCGCGCAGGATGCGTTTCATTTCCGCCTTGGTGGCGTCGGTAATGACGCGCGGTCCCGACACGTACTCGCCGAACTCGGCGGTGTTGGAGATCGAATAATTCATGTTGGCGATGCCGCCCTCGTAAATGAGATCGACGATCAGCTTTACCTCGTGCAGGCACTCGAAGTAGGCCATCTCCGGCGCATAACCGGCCTCGACCAGGGTCTCGTAGCCGGCGCGGATCAGCTCCACCAAACCACCGCAAAGCACTGCCTGCTCGCCGAACAGATCGGTCTCGCACTCTTCCTTGAAGGTGGTCTCGATGATGCCGGCGCGGCCGCCGCCGATGGCGGCGCCATAGGATAAGAACAGGTCGTGCGCGTTGCCGCTCTTGTCCTGGTGGATGGCGAGCAGGCATGGCACGCCGGCGCCGCGCAGGTACTCCGAGCGCACGGTATGGCCGGGACCCTTGGGCGCGATCATGCCAATATCAAGGTCGGCGCGCGGCTCGATCAGGTTGAAGTGCACGTTGAGGCCATGCGCAAACATCAGCGCCGCCCCATCCTTCATATGGTCGCGCAGGTGGTCGCGATAGATGTCGGCCTGCAGCTCGTCCGGGGTCAGCATCATCATCACGTCGGCCCATTTCGCCGCCTCGGCCACCTCCATGACCTTGAGCTTCTCGGCCTCGGCCTTCTTCACCCCGGCCGAGGTCTTGCGCAGCGCGATGGCAACGTTCTTGACGCCGCTGTCGCGCAGGTTGAGGGCATGCGCGTGGCCCTGGCTGCCATAGCCGATGACGGCGATCTTCTTGCCCTTAATGAGGTTAAGGTCGGCATCACGATCGTAATAGACGCGCATGGGTTCGCTCCCCGGACTGACGTGACTGGCAGAAAAACGGAAAATTCGCTTCCCTGCTAGCGGCTTTAGGCGCCGCCCTGCAAGCGCAAAAGCGCCGCGCGGGCCGCCTCCGGGGAGCCGCCGAGCTCGGCCAGCGACGGCCGGCAGGCCACAAACGCCGGCTGCGCCTCCGCCGCCGCTGCGGCCGCCTCGAGCGCCGGATAGCGGCCGTCGGGCACGACCTCGGGCAGATAAAGCCGCAGAAAGCCCAGCATTACCGCCACCGTGATGTCGGGTTGCATCAGCCGCTCGGGATGCGGTTTGGCTGCCGTACGACGCTCCAACTCGGCAAGGGCGCCCTCGAGTTGTCCCCGGGTGCGGGCCATCCAGCCCTGGTCAATCTTGCTGGCCTCGCGCCGCCCCTCATAGAGGTTTGCCACTGCCTTGTCGCAGACGCCGGTGGCGAGCGCGACGGTTTTGAGGGCGTCGCGCCGCGCCGGCCCATCGGCCGGCAACAGCGCACGCCCGCCGCCGACGCGTTCGTCGAGGTAATCGAGAATGGCACTGCTATCGAGCAGGCACTCGCCTTCCTCGATCAGGAGCGCCGGCACCCGGCCGAGCGGGCTATAGCGGCGCAGCGCCTCGGCGTCGGTGAAGACGGAAAGGGGCTGCCGTGTAAAGGCAACCTCAAGGTGCGTGAGCGAGACCGCTACCCGACGCACGAAGGGAGAATCGTATTGGCCGATCAGGCTCAGCATGGTTATCGCCTCCAGGCATAATGCGCCGATCTCACCAAGGTGGGCCCTGGCGGCCGCACCCTCAAGCCGCACCCACGCGCGTTTCCTCCTTCGCCCGGGGCTCAAGCCCAGCCCTGGCGCCCCTCCCTTTGCCATCTGCCTTTGCATCTGCGCGGCATCCCCGGCGCCTCCCCAAGCGGCGGCGCTGGTTTCCAGGCCAGCACAAACGCCACTACGGTGCCGCGGCGTGGGCCGGCCAAGCCCCGCACCACGATCGAGCGTTGTCGGGCCGCCGATCATGGGCCGGCGGTCGCTTCCGACAAAGCACGCTGGCGATGAGGGCCGCGACCTCGGTCGGCGAGCCCTCAAATGGCCGCCGGCGCAAAGAGCCCCCTTTTCACGGCGCGTCGGAAGCGGCTATGACCGCGGCCCATGCCGTTCAGGCATCGCAACAAAGCTGCAGGAGTTATGCCCCTTTTCAAGCTCCGCATCGAGGCCGCCGACCTCGACGCCGGCCGATCGGCGGCGGGCCACATCGGCGAAGTGATCGCGCCGGAGCCGCTGGCGGTGACCCTATTCGAGGCACGGCCGCCTGCGGTCGTCGTCGAGGCCTACTACACCACGCCTCCCAACCTGGCCGGGCTCGGTTCGCAACTTGCCGCCATTGCCGGTCTCGGCCCACCAACGCTCGAAGCCGTCCCCGATTGCAATTGGGTGACCCTGTCGCAGGCGGCGCTGCCGCCGGTCGAGGCCGGGCGCCTCACACTCTACGGCAGCCACCACCGGGCGCGGTTCGCGATGCGGCGGCTGGCGATCGAGATCGAGGCCGGTGAGGCCTTCGGCACCGGCCATAATCCCACCACCGCCGGCGTGCTGGTTGCCCTCGATGATCTCACGCGGCGGCACCGCTTTGCGCGCGTGCTCGACCTCGGCTGCGGCACCGGCGTGCTCGCCATCGCCGCCGCCCGCCTCATTGCCGACATCCCGGTGTTCGCGGTCGACAATGATCCCGTTGCCACCGCGGTCGCCGGCGCCAATGCCCGCCTCAACCGCGTTGCCGCGCGCCTCCACGTGCTCACCGCCAATTCTCTCGCGCATCCGGCGTTGCGGCGGGCGCAACCGTTTGATCTGGTGCTCGCCAACATCCTGCCGCGTCCGCTGCTGGCGCTCGCCGCTGAGCTCTATGCCGCGGTCGCCCCGGGCGGCATCATCGTGCTTTCGGGGCTGTTGAACCACCAGGCGCGCGAGGTTGCCATGACCTACCGCGCCCACGGCTTCCGGTTGCTCAAGCGCCAGCAGTGCACCGGTTGGACCATTCTGACATGCCAGCGCCGCGGGTGAGACGTGCGGCGCGGTCCTGGCCGCGCCGGCTATAGCACAGCCTCGACCAGATAGGGACCGTTGCGCGCCAGGCCCGCACTCAACCCCTTGCACAACGCCGCGCAATCTTTGGCACGCACCGCCTCTACACCCATGCCGCGCGCCAGCGCCACCCAATCAAGGTCGGGCCGCCGCAACGACAGCATGTCGACGGCCCGCGGACCCGGGTTTCTGACGCCGACATTGGCCAGCTCGCCGCGCAAAATGTTGTAGCTGCCGTTGGCTAGGATCAGCACCGTCACGTCGAGACCCTCACGTGCCATGGTCCACAGCGACTGCAGGGTGTACATGGCGCTGCCGTCGCCCTCGAGCGCAATCACCTTACGGTCCGGACAGGCGATGGCGGCGCCAATCGCCACCGGCATGCCGTAGCCGATCGAGCCGCCGCGGTTATTGATCCAGTCGTGCGGCGGCGCTCCCGCGGTTTCGGGGAAGAACTCGCGCCCGGTGCTGACACTTTCGTCGACGACGATGGCGTTCTCGGGCAGCAGCGCCCCCAAGGTCGCGGCGATGGCGGCGGGCGTAATGGCGCCGGTGGGCAGCGCCGGCCGGCGCGGGGCGGCCAGTCGGGCGGGTGGCGTCGCGGTGGCCCCGAGCGCGTCCGCCAGCGCCTTCAGCGCTGCCTCCAGATCCTCATCGATCCCCGCCAGTTTCACTGATCGGGTGCCCTCGGCCATCAGCAGGCTGGGCTTGCCGGGATAGGCGAAGAAGGCGACCGGCTCGCGCGCGCCCACCAGCACCAGGTTGCCGGCGGCGCGCATCACCGCCAGTGCCTTGTCGACGACGTAGGGAATGCGATCGACCTCGACGCGACCGGCGCCGCGTTCGAGCCGCGCGTTGGCCCCCTCGGTGAGGATGCCGCAGCCGGTCTTGGCGGCGATCCTGCCCGCGAGCTCGAGGCCCTGTTGCTTGAGGGCGTCGCCGCCGAGCAGCAAGGTGGCGCGCTCGCCCGAGCCGAGCAGCGCCGCCGCCGCGCTGACGGCGGCCTCCGAAACCTTGCGCGGCGCCGATCGAGGCGCCGGTGCGGCGATGCCGTCGGCGCCGGCCACATCCCAGGCGGTATCGGCGGGCAGAATGAGGGTTGCGACCCGCCCCGGAGTTTGCCGCGCCACGGCGATTGCCTCGGCACCATCGGCGGCGATGGCGCTGGCCGTGCGCGAAGTTTTCACCCAATCGGACATCGGCGCCGCCACCCCCTCGATATCGGAGGTCAGCGGCGCATCATGGGCAATGTGATAGGTGGCGTGCTCGCCGACGATATTGACGATGCCGGAATGGGCCTTTTTGGCGTTGTGCAGGTTGGCGAGCCCGTTGGCGAGGCCGGGCCCCAGATGCAGCAAGGTTGAGGCCGGGCGCCCGAGCATGCGGTAGTAGCCGTCGGCCGCGCCAGTCACCACACCCTCGAACAAGCCCAGCACGCAGCGCATCCCCGGCACCTTATCGAGCGCGGCGACGAAGTGCATTTCCGAGGTTCCCGGGTTGGTGAAACAGACGTTGACCCCGCCGCCGATAAGGGTCCGCACCAGGCTTTCTGCCCCGTTCATCTGATCGCTCATCAACGCCGACGCTCCCTGTTGCCATCGACCGGCCGCGGCAGCTGGCTGCTGCCATCGGCTGGCATAACATCACGCTAACGCCATGGGAACCTCGCGCAAAGGCGCGCGGGCGGATCGCCGGGGTTGCCTTGAAGGGCCTAGAAGGGGCTCAAGCCGAAGCTGAAGGCCTGGGTCTTGTCGTAGGGCTGCTTGACGATCGG
>Ga0126384_10000785_pt1 | contig 18132 bp, 14 predicted proteins | sample PanSoiMetPlot_36_FD_92543 | JGI IMG/M metagenome (GOLD analysis project Ga0126384, IMG submission 92543) | Tropical forest soil microbial communities from Panama - MetaG Plot_36 | ecosystem: Environmental > Terrestrial > Soil > Tropical forest > Bulk soil | place: Panama | collected 2016-02-17 | reverse complement strand
GAAGCTTCTCCATGACTTCGCGTGGCGTGTAACCGGAAGTCCACTCGCCGATTTTGCGATCGAGCTCGTCTTCATTTTTTTTGCGAGTCTCATGAGTCGCGAATTTTGCGTCTGCGCTCCAGGGAGGATTGCCCATGACATCACACAGATGCTTCCACTCTGATTCGGAATGCACGCTGAGCACGCACCAGTTGTCGTCGCCTTTGCAAGGGTAAGCTCCATGGGGCGCCGCGTACGGATCACGATTGGCATCGCGGCCGGCGATGGTGCCGTTGACTTTATAGTCCAATAGAATCGGCGCGAGATATTGGAGGCCGGTTTCATATTGAGCCGTGTCAATGTAGTTGCCCTTACCAGTGCGCCGGCGATAGTCCAGAGCGGCTAAAATAGCTGTCGCTCCATAAGCGACGGCTATGTAGTCGATATAGGGGCCGTACAAGATTTGCGGTGAACCTCCGGGATATCCCGTGAGATGAGTAAAGCCGGCCAAGGAAGAAAGCTGTGAACCGAATCCTGCGTGGTGTGCGTGAGGACCGCTCTGTCCGAGATTCGACGTGCTCAGCATGATGAGATCCGGCTTGATCTGACTGAGCGCTTCGTAATCGATGCCGAGCCGCGCCATCGTGCCGGGGCTGAAATTTTCTATCACCACGTCCGCCCAGGCGGCGATTTTCTTGGCCAGCTCGGTGGCCGCCGGCGCCTTCTTTAGATTCAGCGTAATGTCGAGTTTGTCGTTGTTGCAGAGGGAGAAAAGCCCAGAGCGGTTGAGGCCGTGAATATTATCCTTATAAGGCGGGTAATGAGCGCGAAAGCCATCTGGGCGCACGCGCGACTCGATGTGTACGACAGTAGCACCGTGATCGGCAAAATGTTTGCCCACGGCGGGACCGGCGGCAAACGCCGCGAATTCGACGATCTTAATTCCCGAAAGCGCTTTCATATCAAGAACAAGAAAATCTCCCCTTCCCCTCCCTTCGACTTGGCTCAGGGCATGCTTTTCCAAAGAGGGGTTTGAAATCCACGGAGTAAATTCCCCCTTTGAAAAGGGGGATGAAGGCGGATTTGATTGCGAATTTAGCAGCTGCCATCTCTACAGTTCTTAGAAGAGCTCTGTGACATTACACTAAATCGTTCCTTCTTCCTTTAGTTTTTCCACTTCTTGCTTATTAATTCCCATCTCGGCGTAAATTTCTTCATTGTGCTCGCCGATCAAAGGCGCGCGGCGCCAAATCTGACAGGCGCCATTGGAGAATTTGGTGAAACCTCCGGGATAATCGATGGATGTCTTTAACTCGGGATGTTCGATCTTTTGCCAAAAGCCTCGTGCTTCGTGCTGGGGATCTGCGACAATTTCTTTGACGCTTGCCACTGGATAACCGAGCATCTCCCGTTTGACCACTTCCTGGAAAAATTCCGCTTTGGTGATCCCGGCAAAAAAATGAACGATGGGCTCTTCCATGCGATCAATCTCTTCCTGTGTGACCTGCGCGATATCAAAAGTCTTCCAGTCTTTCTGCTTGAGGAATTCGGGCGCCATTCCCTTGCTGTCCATCCACTGGACCAGAGCTTGGTTGGTTCTCCGTCCCGCCTCGCCGCCATAGATTATGAAATTCAAGTATCCGTCTTTGCAGGGCCAGAAAACTCTCATCTTGGCGCCGGTGATGCTACGTCCCGTCATGAACGAACCTGCGCGTTTCTCGACATGGCGGTTGAGATCCCAGAAGACGTGGGCGTGGGAGAAGGCCCACAACAAACAGGCCTGGGCGGATACGTCAACCTGTTGCCCTTCCCCCGTCTGTTCTCGGTGGTGATGAGCCATCAAAGCGCCCACCGCGGCGTAGGATCCAGTCCAACCGTAGGATTGCGGAAAAGTTACGCGTAGCGGCGGGCGATCCGGATCACCGGTGAGCGACATGCATCCGCTGAGCGCCATAATCTCAATGTCGGACGCTTTGAACTTGGAGTAGGGTCCGGTTTGGCCGAAGGGCGTAATGGAGGTCAATATGACGCGCGGATTAACGTGGCTCAGCGCGCTGTACCCCAGATCGAGAGCGTCCAGATAGCCCGGCGTAAACGTCTCGATGACAAAATCGGCTTTGGCTGCGAGCTTGAGAAAAATTTCGCGGCCCTTCGCAGACTTTATATCGAGGGTTATACCGCGCTTATTATTGTTGAAGCCGAACCAAAAGAGGCTTTTCTCGGGATCCGGTTGGTTTTTGTAAAAGGGGCCGAGGCTGCGGGCGGGATCGCCTCCCGGGGGTTCTACCTTTATTACGTCGGCGCCTAGGTCGCCCAAAATCTTGCCGCACAAGAAACCTAGCTCGTCGGTTAGGTCCAAAACTCGAAAGGGTGAAAGCAGGCCCAGGTTGCGGTTCGTCGAACTCATCGTTGTGCAAAAAAAAGCAGGGCACGAGGCCCTGCCCTTAATTTACTATGCGGTAGGTTGCGTATGATTTATCTTCCCGTACGCGCTAATGAGTGGACCCAGCCGTGCATGCGCGACTTGGCGTTTTGGATGTCCTTCTCATTGAACCATCTCTTGAGGTCGATTTTATCAACTGGGTAGACCGGGCGCATGAAATCGCTCTCATAACCAAAGGGAACCGTGGCGTCGATACCCATGCCGCCTTCGAAGCTGGTGTTGGAGGCGGTCCATTCTCTTTCACCCGCAGTCATGCGTTCGGCGGGCATAAAGGTCTGTCCACGTCCCCCGGGGAGCGGGTTTATGATGTCGGTTTTTGGATTTACCCGGGTGGTGAGACACCACATGACGTCGTCCATGTCGTAGGGATCGCAATCTTCGCTGACGGCGATGACCAGCCGCGAGCCCTGTGAAGTCGCGAGAATCGCGGCCATGAAATTGCGCTGCCAGCCTTCCTCGATCTTGTTGCGCTTTTTGACTTGAATAATCGCTCCCCCCCAGTCGGTCATGCAGTAGGGGATGTTTACGTCCATGATGATGCCCGGCTGCATCCGTTCGCAGAGTTCGAACATCGCCGCTTCGCGCACGGTCGTATCGATGTTGTGGTCGTCGAGCGTATGAACGCCGAGGGGGAAAATAATTGGTTTACTCTCGCGGCGCCGCGTGGTGACCGCGGTAACGTGGAAAGTTGGGGCTTTGTAGGCTTTGCCCATGTAACCTGCCCATTCAGGGTGGAAGTGGAATCTCCCCTGGATTCCGGCTTTCTCAGACTCCGCGGTTTCAAAGCGGCGATCACGGGGGTTTACGTAACCTTCGAGAACGACTTCGGCGTCGGCGACCGCGAGGGCGTCAACCGTGCGCGCTTTGACCAGGCGCACCGGCGATCCTTGAACCGCGCCGGCGATGCCGACTTCGTCGCAGCCCTCCGGAAGAATCACGTAGTCGAACCCCGCGCCCGCCATCAGAGAACAGGATGGCGGCAAACCGAAATTCATGGTGATGGGAACGAGCTTGTTGTCTTTGTAGTACTTGGTGACAACCTGCCACATGTGAGAGCCCGGAGAGATCTGGAAGGTCGCAACATTGCCCCAGCGAAAGTTCATGCGGTTGTAACCCAGGTCGGTTCCGCCGCCGAAATATTCCCCCGAGATCAAACGATTACCGGAACCTACGGTCAATTCAGGCTCCACGTTGGTGTGGCGGATCGGCACCACGAATTCACTCGCTTCAGCGGGTTTCTCGTAAACCTCTTCCTGGACCGGCGCGTCTTTTTGGTCGATCACGACAGGAGGAATGGGATGAGTCAGGGCATGGGCCAGTTTCCTGGTACGGTCGGCGTGGTCTTTCCAGCCGAAAATTTTGTTGATAACGTTCATGTCACCGAAAAGGTTGGTGATGCAGCGGTGGTGGGGTTTGCCTTTGACGTTATTGAACAAAATGGGGCAGCCGCCGTCCAATTGTTTTTGGATTCCGGTGATTTCTAAATTAGGGTCAACCTCTTTGTCGGTCTCGATGAGGTCGCCCGCTTTTTTGAACCATTCGATGGCCCCGCGTAAGTCGCGGATCGCTTCTCCTGGCGCGCCCTCTCGCTTTTCAGCCTTTGCCATTGCTCTCCTCCAAAAAAAGCATTGATTTCTGTACCCTTTGCTTGAACGATATCAGAAGGTCTAACGTGTAAAAAAATCTGAATATCTTGGGCTCGATAGACAAAGATCGCGGAAGAATCTTTGATTTGGAGCGTCTAAAACGATGATTATCCATATCTGACAATGGTGCCAAAGTCAACGAATGGGGATTGGAGGAATGGAGTTTTGGAGTAATGGAGTAATGGATCGCATGAGCTCCGACGCGGCTCTTCGCTTCCTCCTCTTTGCCCACTGCGCTCTTTGGCCCAGTCCCTTTACTCTTGTGATTTGGCCTGTTATCACTTCTTGAATTATTTCCAGCCGTTTGTTTCGGGAGACGTATGTATATGACAGATTCTTCCCAGCGTTCAAAACAAGAATGGCTTCTTGTTGTTGGGCTCTTTTGCTTTTTCTTTTCTGGCGCCGCCGGTTTGATTTACGAAGTCGTATGGACGCGTATGTTGACGCAAATTTTCGGCAACACGACCTACGCCATCGCCACGGTGCTGTCGGCTTTCATGGCAGGATTGGCCATCGGGAGCTATATCTTCGGCCAGATCGCCGACCGGGGTAAAAATGATTTTCTGCTGTACGGTATGCTCGAGGCGGGAGTCGGAATATACGGCTTCATTATTCCCTGGCTTTTTCACCTGGGTCAAAAACTCTATGCGCCTATATATGGCATCAATGCATCGTATCCCTTTCTATTCAATCTGCTGTTATTTTGCCTTTGCTTTGTCCTGTTAGTCTTCCCGACTCTTCTGATGGGCGCGACCTTGCCGGTGCTGAGCCGTTTTTACGTGCGCAGCCTGGGACAACTCGGTCGGCGAGTCGGGGACCTCTACGCCACGAATACCTTGGGAGCGGTTATGGGCTGCGCTTTCGCCGGCTATGTTTTTATATCCATGCTGGGGATGCGCCGGACCGTGTATCTTGCCGCGGGCATCAATCTCCTGATCGCCGTGCTGATTCTCATTGTCGATCGCCTGCGCAATAAAGAAGCGGTGGGAATCGCGCCTGCAGTAGAGGATGTTCCAGCTCCAGAGGCGGGCACAGGAGAAAGACCGTCGTGGTTAGGATGGGTGGTACTGGGTTCATTCGGCCTGTCCGGTTTCGCATCCCTTATATATGAGAACGCCTGGACCCGCGCATTGAGCCTGGTGATCGGCAGCTCGGTATATTCGTTCACGACGATGCTGGTAACTTTTCTTATCGGTCTGGCTTTGGGCGGGTTTATCTATGCCCGTCTCGTCGGCGACCGAGATGTCCGTCTGAGCGGGTTCGGCCTAATTGAAATATGGGTCGGCCTTGCGGCGTTGGCAACTATCCCTCTGTTTGGAAAGCTGCCGTTGCTCTTTATCAGGTTGCTGCATGCCTTCGGCGATTCTTTCAATGTCTTTCTTGCGCTTCAGGTTTTTCTTTCCGGTCTGGTAATGCTCTTGCCCACTGTGCTGCTAGGACTCACTTTTCCACTCGTCGCCCGCTTGTTTACCCAAAGCATCTATAGGGTAGGCAGCGGGGTAGGCAGTTCCTATGCCGCCAATACTCTTGGGGCGATTCTCGGCTCTTTCGTCGGAGGGTTCATTTTGATCCCCAATATCGGCGTGGAGAATACGATTGTCGTCGCTGTGGTCGTGAACCTCTTTATTGGCTGCTTGCTTATCTTCGCCGATACAAAGATTTCGCTACTGCCGCGATTGGCTGTGGGATTGGCTGTCTTGATCGTCGCGTTTTTAGTTCCTTTTCGCGTGCCCCACTGGGACCGCCATATCCTTACCAGCGGAGTTACCATTTATACCGACCGATACGAAGCTTTGCCCACGGATTCGCTGCGGCTGGAAGAAATGAAGCGCGACGATGTGCTCTATTATAAGGAGGGGCTGACGGTGACCGTGAGCGTGCATCGCATTCCCGGCAGCGACTATCTTTATTTCAAATCCAACGGCAAGATCGACGGCTCCTACGGCGACGCGTTGAGCCAGCTCATGACCAGCTACATTCCGATGATGCTCCATCCCACCGCCGAGCGCGCCGTCGTCATTGGATTGGGTAGCGGTATGTCCGCGAAGGCGCTCGCTACGTTCCCTAACCTTAAAGAGATCGAGGTCCTGGAGATCGAGCCGGCCATGGTTGGGGCAAGCAAATTCTTCAATAGAGCGGAGGTTAGACTGCGAAGCCTTCCTTCCGGCGTAACCTTGCCGGAAGGAGCATCGAGCAGGATTCAGTACGATGCCAAAGACCAAAAGCTCATTTACAAAGGCGTCATGGAACCTGAAGAACGGGCTAAGCTAATGACTCTCTCCGAGGATCGTAATTATCGCGGGGCTATCGATACACTCTATCGCCGGGCGCGCAACTCCCGTCACCAGAACGTTTTGGAAGACAAGCGAGTGCGAGTCATTCCTACGGACGGGCGCAACTATATTCTAGCGACGCCGAAATACTACGACGTCATCACCGCTGAGCCCTCCAACCCTTGGATTGCCGGCATCGCCAATCTTTATACCCGTGAGTTTTATCAGGTCATCAACGCCAAGCTCAAAGACGATGGCATTTTCGCCCAGTGGTTTCACAATTATTCGATGTCGCCGGACGATTTTCGCATGGTGTTTCGCACTTTCGCGGAGGCTTTCCCCTATGTTTCGCTCTGGGGCATGAAGGAAAGCGATTTTCTCCTGGTCGGCAGCAAACGCGAGCACCGCTTCGACTACGCCGCGCTTGAGAAAATCTACAAGAACAACTCGACTTTGAGGTCGGACTTGGACTATTTGGGCTTGTCGGATATCTACGCCGTGCAGGGCTTTTTCCGAATGGACCGTAACGCTTTCCTGGCTTTTTCCAAGGGAGCCGATATCAATACCGATGATGGAGCTGAGCTGGAGTTTTCGGCGCCGAAGAATCTTCGTCGGCCCACTACCGTGCTGAACCAACGCATTATGGCGCCCTACTTGATCGATAGCCCGCCCTGGTTAAAAGCAAATGCGTTGCCGGTTCCAGAGGCGTTGCACCATTACTATATGGCCGAATCTTATGTGGCGAGCACCGCCTACGATCGGGCCCTGCGCTCCTTGGACAAAGCGATTGAGCTGGATCCGAAAAATCCGAAATTCTATTTACTGCAAGCCAAAGTGTATCTCGAGCAGGACAAAAGCACAGAGGCAGCTAAAGCCGCGTTCAAAGCTCTGGAACGCGATCCGGATACCGCTTCCGAGGTGTTGGCGATGAGCGACGAGTTTTATCTCCCCGATGCCAAGACCGTTTATTCCAAAGTGATTGGGATGGGCAGTAAGGAAATTCTGCCATATCTCGGACTGGGAAATATCGCTCTGCATGGAAAAGATCTTACGGAAGCGCAAAAGTGGTTCTTGCGGGCCCGAGAGATCGAGCCCGATCACCCGGCGGTGCTTCTGGCGTGGGGGCGTTTCCGCGCGGCGCAGGCCGAAGGTGAAAAGGATCCAGCCGTTGCCAAAAAACAGTGGCAAGAGGCCAAGGATTTGTTGGAAAAGTCCAAAGCTACGGAGCTCGAGAAATCGGCGACGCTTTTCTCGGCGATGGGCGAAGTGTACGGGAAATTAGGCATGTGGCAAGAGGCGGCCGACGCCTACAAAGAGGCGCTGCGGTTGCGCCGCCGCCGAAACGAGTGGCGCATGGCTCTCGGCCAGGCCTATGCGAACCTGGGCAGGGTGCGGGAGGCGGAGCAGAAGTACCGCGAGGTGCTGGCCCTCAGTCCCGATGACTCGAACGCGTGGAAATCCCTCGAGGCTCTGGGAAAGCGGTATTGATCGCGACTTGTGTTTATGATTGACGAAAGGCCCTCGGAAAAACCGCGGGCCTTTTGTTTTTATCCTTCCGGCGCGCTTTGCAGTTCCTGGGGTAACATTTTATTCTGGCGCGGGTGACAGCGGGTAAGGAGGCTTGCCATGTTGACAGAGAAAATCGGAGTTGTCGGCGCGGGAAAAATTGGCTCCGCCATCGTGAGGGGAATCATCAAGTCCGGTCTCGTGACCAAAGATCAAATCATGGCGAGCGACGTTAGCGATGCTCTACGGCAAGCGATTGCCAAGGAACTCGACATCAAAGTTACGCCGGACAACGGCAAACTGTGTGACTTTGCGGACGTGGTTATTCTCGCGGTAAAGCCGCAGATCGTCGACCCGGTCGCCAGAGAGATTTCCAGGAAACTGGGAAAGTCAAAACTCTTGATCTCAGTTGCCGCAGGTGTCCCGATCTCACGGATCGAGGCGGTGTTGGAGAAAGGAGCGCGGGTGGTGCGTGTGATGCCCAACATATCCTGTGTCGTGGGCGCGGGAGCTGCCGGTTATGCGGGCGGAACCAATGCAAGCGCGCGGGATCTGGAGATTTGTGGATCGGTCCTCAACAGCTTTGGTGTTGGCTTGCCCGTGGAAGAAAAATATCTTGACGCCGTCACCGGACTCAGCGGCAGCGGACCGGCCTATGTTTTTCTGTTCATGGAAGCGTTGGCCGACGGTGGAGTGCAAGTCGGATTGACGCGGGATGTGGCGCTCAAGCTAGCCATGCAGACGGTGTACGGCGCCGCGCGCATGGCCCTGGAAAGCACCAAGCACCTTGGCGAGCTGAAAGATGAAGTCACTTCGCCGGGCGGCACCACCATCGCGGGCCTCTTTGCGTTGGAGCAAAGGGGGTTCAGAGGAGCGGTGATGGAGGCCGTTGTCAACGCGACGCGGCGTTCCCAAGAGTTGGGTAAGGGTTAGTAGGCGCTGACGAAATCGAGAATAGAAAATAGAGAATCGAGGATCGCGATCTTCCATCCGCTACTCTCGATCTTCGATGTTTGACTTTACGGCATTTTTTCCGCGAAACGCTTGTCGATATAGCCCGGAGGGTTTCCTTTTTTCGATTCTACACGCAGCCAATCACCGTCTATTCTGATGACGTTGATCCTCGTGTCTTTCGGTATCCTACGCAGCACTTTATATTTGGTTCCAGGTCCTTCTCTAAGATTTACTTCTCCCGTTGTGATGTAAGTCCCCGGGCCGAGGAAAGTTTTCGATTTTGTTGCCGCTCCGGCGATGGGGCGGGCGTACTGCCCGTCGATGTATCCAGGCTCCCGGCCGTACTGCGATTGCACTTTTAGCCATGAGCCTTCCTTGCTCACCACTTCAATCCTGGTATCTCTGGGAATCGTCCGGATTACGTCGTATTTCGCACCGGGCCCTTTTCTGAGCTCCGCATCGGCGGTGGTGATGTAGGGTCTTTCTTGAGTTGTCTGAGCGGCGGTCACATCATATGGCAGCAACGTCATGCCCGGCAAGAAAGTCCAAATCAATTGGAAGATCAAACAACGTCGTAAGAGATTCATGTTTCGCTCCTTCGAAAATGATGGCAAGGCGGGTTCCAACCTGCCCCTACATGCTGGATGGGCGACTGGCCGATCGCACCTTAGCGCTCCATGGTTTTGGGGCATGAGGGGTTGGCCTTGCCGTCATTTCTTCTTCCAATTTCCCTGCTCGTCCTGGATCCACCAGCCTGGTCGCGCCTGGTCGATCCAGCTTTTTGCGAAGATGCGCTTGATCTTTGGAACCGCATCGGCAGAAAAATTATTGGCTTTGGCAATCTCGCCATAGAGCGCGTCGCGGTCGCGGTTCTCAGCCTCAACCAGTTGTTGGACCTCCGCGCGCTCCTTGAGGCTCAAGCCATCTGTGTTCCGTACAGTAAGCAATCCGTCCCGGGTAATGCCCACATTGCCGCGATCCATATAGGGCTTGATGGCATCGGACCGATTCTTAATTGAATCTTTGAGCGCGCGAATCGCAGGATTCGAAACGTTGATGTCAGGCTCTTGAGCATAGGCGGCGCTAACGAAATCAAAAGAAATTTTCGAGCCTGGACCGACGGGAAGCTCTTTCTGCGGCTGGCCTTTTTGCGGCGGCTCGCCAGGCCCGCCCCAGGTCTCTTTGACGATTTGGTCCGCGGCGCGCTCAACCGCGGCAGCAGGGAAGTAGATATTCACGGTGACGCACGCGCTCACAAAAAAAGTGACGATCATAAAGATTCGTTGCCACATAGGTCCTCCCCGCTATTTGATCTGGGGTTTGTCCGATTTTTGGATTTGCTTCAGCCGCTTCAAAAGCTCGCCAAAACCGACTGCTTGAGTGTAACTGATGACGTTCACCGTGGGCGGAATCCGGCTTCCCACCACCAAATACTCTTTTCCGTCCCGGCTTTCGATTCCACGCAACGTCAATTTGTCATTCTTAAGCGTCGCCTTAAAACCGAGTTTGCTGTAACGAAAGTTATCGAACAGGCCGGCGAGACCGCCGTAAAGCGCGCCCGCGTTGTTGCCCGAGCTGAGCACCGTAAGCTTATTCAAAGCTTCGACGCTGATCCATTGGCTAACGCCGCTTTTCTCGACGCTATGAGCCTCCGCCACGAACTGCGCGGGTTGTCCATCGGTGATGGCGAGATTGGTTACGCTACCTTCTAGAATGCCTGAGATGCGACCGAATTCAAATGTCTTGGAGGCTTGCTCCAGATCGATGTCTTGAAAGCGACAATCCAGCTTAATCGAACGAATATTGGAAAATGGGTTCTCGATTTCCATTTTGCTCAGTTGTATCCGTCCGCCGAAGACTTGAGTCTGGATTTCGCCATAGCTGCGAAGTGTGTTTCCGGATGATTCGACCTTTGGAATCGATCCGCTAATCATTCCGACAAGGCGATACCAATCCAAAGATTCGGTTAACCTCTGCAATTGCAGACTTTGCGCATCAACGGACAGGGAAAATTCCTGGGGATTAGCGATGAAATCTTTCCAGACGAGATTTTTGAGCTCAACCAGCCCTCCGTAGATTGGCATGCGGACGGGCTGCTCGAATTTGAGCAGATTGTTGCGGAAGGAAATTCTTATCTGGACGGGCGAAATAGATTCAGGGCCCAGGCGAGCGGATGCGATGGCTAGAGTTCCTGCGCCGATGTTCGTGGTCGTGGTTGCCGGTTTTGCGGCCGGCAGATGGATGCGGAAAGGCAGGGCGAGATTGATGGGCCCTGCTTGCCATTTGTCGGATTTGGCGCGAAGGTCGGCCGCGCGCAATTGCAGATTGCCGGTAATAGACAAATCATCGAAAGAGCCCTGCGCGAGAGCTGCAAAGCCCATCTGTCCGGCGGGCGCGAGCTGATCGAGTAGCGGATAACTTGTCTTTAGGGGTTCTCTAATGAAAAACTCGAAGAACCGAACCAGGTTTATGCCGCCGCTTTGCACCATAACATTCAGCGCCGGAGTTTTTGTGGCGGGCTCAAACTTGCCGCTCAGGTCGATGTTTCCGATGTCGGTCAAGGAAAGACTTAATCGACGCGATCGGATAGTACCGTTCGAGGCCGTATAATCGCCGTCAAAATCCAACCCGGGTCTGACAGTCTTAAGATCGCCGTAAAACTTGTTCCACAAAACTTCACCCTGCTCGACGTTCAGTTTGCCGGTCACCGAGACAAGGTTCTTGTCGTGGGTCGACGTGGCGTTAAAGCTAGCGTTCAGAGTTAAGTTTTCACCGGCTTTTGAGCCATCGGAGTTGGTAAAGCGCCCGCGTCGAATTTCAAGCTTGCCGTTGGATTTCAACGGATCAGAACTCTTTTTAGTAAAATCGGCGCCCACCAGAACCTCTTCTGCGGAGATCTTGGCTTGATCCCTTCGGTCGATGACCAGCGTCTTTCCCGCAAGCTGAAGATCTTTCACCTGTAGCGAGCCATCGGTCCATTGAAACGGCGCTTTCAACGAAAGTTGGGCCAGGGAAAAATTCTGGCTGGTAAATTGCGTCCCGTCGCTGCGGGCAACACCATGAGCCGCCAATGCGCGCCAAGGCCCTTCGACTTGAACGTCCGCTTCGGTAACACCGCTATATGTCCAGGCTCCGAGCCATTCGGGCAGCAACAGCCTCAATGCTTCCAGGGAAATGTTGCGAACAGAAAAGCGGGTGTTTAACGCGATGGGATGCTGACTGAAGTTCAGGTTCCCGCTTCCGTCGGCTGTCCAAAGAGACGTCTCGAGACGCACGGATTTTAACTGCGTTTGCTTTTCCGGAATTGAAAAGTTTCCTGTCAGGCTGGCGCTAACAGGTCCTTTATGGGGCACCAATGGAACGGCAGCGATATTGGCGGGCAGAGCGGGAGTCATCATCTTGGCGGAAAAGATGACCTCCTTGAAACCAGCATCAACGTTGGCGTTGACGGTGAACGGGCCAATCCAATTACTCGCGGCGATGGTGAATTGATTGAGCTGACCAGCAGTTTGGATTTCTAGCTCTCCGGTGTCGGTCTTATGTAGCTTCATATCGGCGACCAAAGTTCCCGACTCTTTGGGAGGCGAGAGAAGGCCGGTTTTTTGGACGGAAGATTGCCGAATTTGTAAAGCAACGATCTTTTCATCGTTTTGTTCGCGGATGGAGATGTTCGCGCGTCCGTTGAACCACGGAAGGTCCGTGGACAAATGGAGTCCCGCCGTCTCTCCCCAATTGAGATTTTCCGCGTCCACGTTGATTGAACGGAAATCCACGCTTTCCCCTTCGCCTGTTACTAAGACGACGGTGCCGTCCTGGATCTTCAGATAGCGGATTGCGATATTTACAGAGGTCTTGGGGGATGATTTAAAAAGCTCTTGCAGATTGAGATTGACAGTGGGTTTCACCAGCTCAAGCCCGTAGACGCTGCCGGAGAATAGCCCAATTGGGCTTAAGGTGACGGCGATTTTTTCACTCTGCAAAAGCGGTTTCGAGGATTTCGAAATGGTAGCGGCAGACGCGGTCAAACGGAGCGGCGGTAGGACTGTGAGATCAGCTGCGTTGAATTCATAACCGCTTCGGTTGGTGATTTCGGCTTGGAGCCAGCGTTGAAAACGGGCCGACTTAACGATCAGAAACAAAGACAGGTAACCAAGAACTCCGGCGACCGCAAGAAACAAAGCGGCACGTAAACCCCAGCGCTTGCAAGCGGCCATGATTCAACGATACACGCTGAAAATTGACCGGGCAATGCGGTTTTAACGACGGATATTTGACTTTCTCTTTGGCGCTGCCATATAAGCTCACTCGTAAGCCGCCGTCGTCTTAAGGGTTCGATTGTTTCATTGCGCCGCGTGATCAGAAGCGAATTATCAAAGGAAGGAGGAGTTGAGCATGCTAAAGGAATTTAAAGAATTCATAATGCGGGGGAATGTTCTAGACTTGGCCGTCGCTGTGGTCATCGGAGCGGCGTTTGGGAAAATCATTGCCTCTTTCGTTGAAGATATACTCATGCCGCCCATTGGTTTGGCTCTTGGCGGCGTCGATTTTTCTAGTCTGTTTATTAACCTGTCGGGGAAAGCTTATCCCAGCGTGGCGGCGGCGAAAGCGGCAGGCGCTCCCACGCTCAACTATGGTATCTTTCTTAATACCATCATTAACTTCCTAATCATTGCGTTTGCGATTTTTCTTTTGCTCAAACAGATCAACCGGTTGCAAAAGCCGGCGCCGGCGCCCGTGCCGACTACGAAAGAATGCCCGCATTGTTTATCCGTTATTGCGATCAAGGCCACGCGTTGCGCGCATTGCACTTCGGTTCTGACCTAAGCGACGGAAAGCGGTTGGAGGTACGGTGAAAATTTTGCGCGCTATGATCCGCAGCAGCCACCGGGGCGGAGGCTTCCTTCTTGCTGTGGTCGTAGCCGGCGCACTGGCGCTAACCGCGTTGCAATTGAGGGCTAATGAAGCGCCCAAATCTTCTAATGTGCGGCTAGCCGCCCTGGCGTTACCCATAGGAGCCAATGCGGATTGGCAACAGTGGGATTCGTTCTTGACGAATGTGGTGAAAAAACTGGCGGAGAATTTCCAACCGGCGCAGCAAGAACAACTGGGCGACGCCTTCCTTGACGCTCGCTATCAGCTCGTGCAGGCCCTCAGCTCCGGAAGTTCTGATCCTGTGCCGCAGTTATTTGTCGATACGTGGACGCGCCTCTCTCCGGTCGTCAAACAGGCGGTTCCGGGTGCCGCGAGCCAAACGGCGAGCCAGTACACGAATTTTATCACGGCCATGGATGGGGTGACATCACTCAGCGGCATCGGCCAGCGCCTGGGGTTTTTTAGAATCACCCCGGACGCGCTGCGCGGCGCAGCCAAGTTGCTCGGAACAAGTGAAGCCGACCCGCTTGCTTACAACCTGTCCGTCGATTCGGGGTTGCGTTCGTTGCTCGGATTTACCGGCGAACTTCCTGCTCCAGTTCCCTCGCCCCTGTTGGAGCAAGGAAGATGGCAAAGATTGCAGGACAAGGCATCGGCTGCCGTGCGAAGATGGTTTGTTCGGGCCGCCCATGCGGCTGAGCCTGACTTCAGTAGACTCAACGAGTGGGTGCCGGAAAGCCAAGAATTGCAAGACTATTTGATGGAGGTGCGCAGCCTGCTCACCGAGCTGAGCGATAGAGCGTTGGCCAAGTCTCAATTGGCCCCCGAACACCGCGAGTTATACCGACAAATCGTTTTTACCACCGGCTGGCAAGAGAGTTGTTGGAGGCAGTTCATCAGAAAGGGTCAAAAGCTAGCCCCGCTTGCCTCAACAACGGGAGACGTTGGACTCATGCAGGTGAACCGGATCACCTGGCGCAATCTCTACGACGTAAAAGGATTAAACGGCGATATCAGTTACAATACCCAGGCCGGCGCCGACATACTGCTCAATTATTTGACCCGTTATGCGATTCGCAAGAACGAAGATAAGCAGCCGGGCGGGAACCTCGCCCGAGCCACCTATTCTGCTTATAACGGCGGGCCAGGCGCACTGGGCCGCTATCGCGGAGTAAAGCAGAGCCCAGTGTGGAAGAAAGTCGATGACGCTTTCTGGGAAAAATTCCAGGCCGTGAGCGCGGGTGACGAAATGGCGGTCAAAAGTTGCTACATAAAATAATTGGACTGCCGCTTTCCTATGGTCGAACGCATAGCCAGATTTTGTTCCAGTCGAACCCAACTACTTCCCTTTGTAATATTGCTTCGCTTCCGGCAGCCATTGTTTGATTTGTGCAATGCGTGTCTCATCGCTCGGGTGGGTGGACAAAAACTCGGGTGGTTTGCCGCCCTGCTGGATTTTCGACATTCGCTCCCAAAATCCCACGGCGGCGGAAGGATCGTAACCAGCCTTCGCCATCAGAATGAGACCGATGTGATCGGCTTCAGATTCCTGCGCCCGACCCCAGGGCATAATCACCAAAACGTTGGTGCCCATCCCATATGCCTGGGCAAAAGCTTCGGTGTAGGCTGGATTGACCATACCCACGCCGGCGCTCAGAATCTGCCCGATCACCTGCGCTCCCATGCTCTGGCTCATGCGCTCCGCGCCGTGACGCGCGAGCGCGTGAGCTACTTCATGTCCCATCACGACAGCAATACCGTTATCATCTTGAGTAACCGGTATGATCCCTTCCCAAAACGCAACCTTTCCTCCGGGAAGACAAAACGCATTGATCTCCTTGCCCTGCAAGACATTAAACTCCCACTGGTAGTCGGGCTTTGCTGCCGCGCTGGAAATTCGCTGACCGACCCGTTTTAGCTGAGCTTGCCACGCCTGATTTTTGGAGACCGGAGTTTTCTTGAGAATGTCTTCATACGCATCCACACCCAACTTTTTTTCGTCACTCTCAGAAACGAGGTTAACTTGAGAACGGCCCGTGTACTCTACGGTTTGGCATCCGACTAAAAGTGCGCTAAGCAGGAAGACAGCCCAGTCCGATATTCTCTTCGCGTTTGGCATGTCATTCTCCTTCCCAACAAGTGCGCCACTTTATCCTGATTTCCCACAGTCTGCCACGTCGTGCCTTCCTCGTACAGTGCTCGCCGAACCGTGTCAAATAAATACCCGACGGGGCTCACAGCCTCTAAATGTAGTGTAGTCATTTTAACTACCCCCCATTCCTAGGCATGTAAGGGGCTCAAACCAGGAGAAATTGGCTAGCATTTTCCAATTTTTTCTCTTGACAAAGGTATTCCGCTTGTACTACCTTGGCCGAAATTCGCAGTAAGTTTAGGGGGGGTAGAGATGCAGACCAACAAGTATTTAGCTCTCAGCGCACTGGGGCTTTTCCTATCGAGCTGCACCGGGGTCATGAGTAAAGAAACCGCCGCAATCGTTGGTGCCGCAACATGCGGTGCCATGGGTGCTGGCGGAGGCGCTTACATAGGACACCAACACGGGAACTTTACCGGCGGAGGCGCTGGAATAGGCGCAGCTACAGGAGCGGTCATCTGCGGCGGGCTTGCGTATCTCTTAACTGAGAACCCACCACCACCGCCACCGCCGAAACCGCCACCACCACCACCTCCTCCACCACCACCGCCACCGCCGAAACCGGCTCCGCCACCACCACCACCTCCTCCACCACCACCGCCGAAGGTCGAGCGGACGATTATTCTGGATGACGTGTTGTTTGATTTCGACAAGAGCAACATCAAGCCGGAAGGGCAAGCGATTCTTGATCGCTTGGTTGCCTTCATGAACGAGAATAAAGATAAGAAGGTCAGCTTTGGCGGGCACACGGACAGCATCGGAACCGAAGCCTACAACATGAAGCTTTCCGACAGACGGTGGATGTCGGCGAAAGACTATGTTGTGAAGAAGGGGGTCGATTCGACCCGCGTCTCTGGCCAGGGTTTCGGCGAGAGCAAACCGATTGCCGACAACAAAACTGCCGAAGGCCGGGCGAAGAACCGCCGCGTCGAGATCAAGGTTAATTAAGGATGATTGCTTGAGAGCAGCAGATGCATAAGAAAGCGCGACTAATCACAATTGTGCTTTTGATGCTTCTGCTGCTCCCGGCGCTCGCTGCGGCTCAGACGCCGGGTAAGACGCTTACCTTCAAGACGATCGAGTCGCAAGTCGCTGAATACCGGAAGTGGCTAGACGAAGTCGGAGTTAATGGGTCTCATTATTGGATAAGACTCGATAGCACCAAAAGGCCGCACAGGCTTTATGTCGGCGAGGGTTTCTATAAGGCAACCTATGCCGAGCAGGAAAACTTCGTCGAAATCTTTTCTCGCTTCTTAGCCGGCCACCCCGAAAAAAATATGCTCATTGATCTCTATGATCCATCCTCCGGTAAATGCATCGGAGAATATGGCTTCGGTGGGTACAAGCTCTACGCTACGTCAAACTCTACAGCTCCATTTTCCCCACAACAGTAAATCTCTAAATCTCGGTAGCGCTCTCCTATTTTCCGCTAAAACGGAAGACGTCGGTCGATTCTCGTTGCCCCGCATCCAGGCCGTTTATCGCTTTTCGAGGGATGAATGCGCTCATTGCTGACGTTACGGCAAGATGCGCGCACTTAAAGCGCCCCACAATTCTGAACGCATAAGCGAGCAACTTTCTCGAGTCCGCCGCTACAATGAAGCAAGGTTTAACACATTCGGCCGAATGTGATAGTGAAGCAAGTAGAGGCGTTAGGCGCATGCAACCTAGTTTGCGACAAGGCGATTTGGAGTTTCGCGGCGAGGTCTTGCAGTCGCGCCAGAGAGCAATTCTAAATAAAATATTCGAAACCTTTCACCAGTCTATTGAGATATGCGAGGGCGCCCGACGCTATCGAATGAGGCTGATTCGCAATGGAGACTATGCTGGCGAGAATTTTTCTCAGTTCAGTGTGAAACTGCGGGATCATCCGCTCATGTGCTATCAAGGAAAGCGGAATTGGCCGCCACCCGATGGGACTCTGAAACATGCACTAATGCACGACCAGTTTCCCAACGAATGTTTTTTGGTAATTGAATCCAATAAAGCCCGTTTCGTAAGTCCTCTAATCTTCGATGACGCCTTATTTGGCGAGCAAATCTGCCGATTGCTGCAACATTACTCCGGGTTTTCCATAAAAGAGATTGGCGATCTGGATCTAATCTGCGCGCTATAGACCCTCCCTAAAATTTCAGCGCAGCCACGGTCGCGTTCTACGATTTTTGGCGCTAGCCTCCTCCGGCGTTCACCGTCGTCCGCTGTGGGCAAGCTCGTCGCAGTACAGGTGTTTTATTGCCTCTATACGGTTCGATGGCCAGAATTGATAAAACACGGCAAAACTGAAACAGTCTTGTTATCAACAGGCAT
>Ga0126384_10000784_pt1 | contig 18136 bp, 13 predicted proteins | sample PanSoiMetPlot_36_FD_92543 | JGI IMG/M metagenome (GOLD analysis project Ga0126384, IMG submission 92543) | Tropical forest soil microbial communities from Panama - MetaG Plot_36 | ecosystem: Environmental > Terrestrial > Soil > Tropical forest > Bulk soil | place: Panama | collected 2016-02-17 | reverse complement strand
TTCGGTGCGGGTCTGAATGAAGTGGTTTACAAACGCTGCCGGCACGTGATTACTGAGAATGCGCGCGTGGCGGAGGCTGCGTCAGCCCTCGAGCAAAACGACCTGACGCGATTTGGGGAATTGATGGCAGAATCACATCGCAGCTTGCGTGATGACTACGAAGTGAGCTGCGCGGAACTGAATATAATGGTCGACCTGGCTGCATCAGTTGAAGGAGTTCACGGCGCACGGATGACCGGCGGGGGATTCGGCGGGTCTACAATCAATCTTGTGAAGACCGAACGGGTCCCTGAGTTCAAACAAATCGTCGCGACCGGCTACCAGGAGGCAACCGGCATAAGTCCTGAGATCCTCGTTTGCGCGGCAGCAGCCGGCGCCACTCGTATCTGAAGTCTGATATAAAGGAAATTATTACGAGATGAAGAAGCGTTCGATTGTATTCTTATTACTTGCCTTGTTGGTGGCAATCGATGCTGCTCCGTTGAGACCAGGTTCGCCTTCGCTCGCCGAGCGTCTTGGGTTCAAACCCTCTGACAAGATCCTGATAATCAACGTTGACGACGTTGGGAACAGTCACGCCGCTAATGCAGCGGTGATCGACGCAATGGAAAACGGTCTCGCCACCTCTTCCACGATTATCGTTCCAGGTCCGTGGTTTCCTGAGATCGCTGCATACGCGAAATCGCATACGAACGCAGATTTTGGCGTGCACATCGCCCACACCAGTGAGTGGAAAACATTGAAGTGGGGTCCAGTAGCGAACAAGAGCGATGTCTCGGGTCTGGTCGATCCGCAGGGCTACCTCTGGCCGGATATAAACAGCGTGTACAAGAACTCGAGTCCTGAACAGGCCTACATCGAAGCTAAGGCCCAAATCAAAAAAGCTATCGACGCAGGAATCGATGTCACGCATCTGGATTCGCACATGGGAACGCTTCAATACAATGAAGCCTACTTTCAGATTTATCGACGGCTCGCAAAGGAGTTTAATCTGCCCTTGAGAATGGGTTCCCAGGAACTTCTGGCGGCGCAAGGCGGCGGGCATCAGCGCGGCCAGCTGGATTCCGACGGGACGATATATCCGGACTACTTGATTCATGGAGATCGCAAACCTGGCGAACCGATCAGGGATTACTGGAAACGCTCAGTCAGCGCGCTAAAGCCGGGAGTGACGGAGTTGTACATCCACGCTTCGGTGCCGGGAGATGAGATCAAACACATAACCAATTCGTGGCAGGATCGAGCTGCTGAATACGAGCTATTCACGACGGACCCTGGCATTCGTCGGATCCTCGATTCGCAGGGAGTCAAGAGAATTGGATTTCGCGCGCTTCGAGATTTGCAGAGGAAGTCGAGAGGCAAATGAATACCCAAATTCAGCAAAGCCTCAAATACTATCCACGGAAAGTGGGTGTGTGAGAAATGTAAATCCCACCCACGGGGAGTGGGTGGATATTTCAGGTCCGACCTACAACAGGAGCCGGGCCAGAATACGTTATTAATTTTCTTTCCTCGTGTTTGCGAGGAAAGAATAAAAACGGGAGCCACGCCGTCTCGCCTTTTGTAGGCTGGACCTGAACCATCCAACCCACTGCCGTGGGTGGTATTTAGGATCGCTTAGAACGGAGCATTATAAGATGAAAAAACTCGTCCTATGTCTGATCGCGGGATTCCTGATTGGTTTTGCGCCAAAGTTGGCGTCGTCACCGTTGCACGCACAACAAGCTTACTCACTGAAGGACAGTTACACAAAATCCGAGCACATGGTCCCGATGCGCGACGGCGTGAAACTCTTCGTGGCAATCTATTCGCCAAAGGACACTTCACAAAAATATCCGATCCTTTTGAGCCGAACACCGTATAGCTGCGGACCCTATGGACCCAACGCCTACAAAGACAACATTGGACCGTCACCTCTCTTCGCAAAAGAAGGGTATATCATCGTCTATCAGGATGTGAGGGGCGCGTGGATGTCAGAAGGCACTTATGTAAATATGCGGCCCCAAAATGACCACAAGACCAAGCCTTCGGACATCGATGAAAGCAGCGATACCTATGACACTATCGAGTGGCTGGTAAAGAACATTCCAAACAACAACGGCCGCGTGGGAATGTGGGGCATTTCTTATCCCGGTTTCTACACCGCTGTCGGCACTATCGACGCGCACCCAGCGTTGAAAGCCGCTTCGCCACAAGCTCCAATCGCCGATTGGTTCATCGGGGATGACTTTCATCACAATGGCACCCTCTTCCTTCCGCACGCGTTCAACTTCTTCTCAGGCTTCGGCCGCGCGAGACCGAAACCGACATCTGTTGGGTCTGGCGAGCGGTTCAACCACGGCACGCCTGACGGATACAAATTCTTTTTGCAGATGGGGCCGTTGTCTAATGGCGACAAGAAATACTTTCACGGAATCATTGCCTACTGGAACGAGATGATGGAGCACCCCAACTACGATTCATACTGGCAAGCTCGCAATACGCTGCCGCATCTCCGAAACATCAAGCCAGCGGTGATGACCGTGGGAGGCTGGTTTGATGCGGAGGATCTTTACGGCGCACTCAATACCTACAAGTCCATCGAGAAGCAAAGCGCCGGCGCCTACAATATTCTGGTAATGGGTCCATGGTTCCACGGGGGCTGGTCTCGATCGGATGGCGATATGCTCGGTGATGTACGTTTTGGAAGCAAAACGGGAGAGTTCTATCGCGAAAATATCGAATTACCTTTCTTCAATTACTATCTTAAAGACAAGGGCACGTTGAAACTGCCGGAGGCCTATGTTTTCGAGACCGGATCGAACAAGTGGAAAACATACGAACAATGGCCGCCGGCAAACGCCCACCTCGAAAGCCTTTATCTTGATTCAAACGGCAAGTTGTCCTTCACAACGCCCGCCGACTCCAAGAGCTTTGATGAGTACGTGAGTGATCCGTCAAAGCCGGTTCCATTTATCAACAACATCGCGATCGGGATGACGCGAGAATATATGGTTGACGATCAGCGCTTCGCATCGAGACGACACGATGTACTCGCATATCAAACCCCCGCGCTGACTGAGGAGCTGACCGTTGCCGGTCCATTGACCGCGAGTTTATTCGTCTCGACCACCGGGACAGATTCGGATTTTATGGTAAAGCTCATCGATGTCTATCCGGACGATGCGCCCGACAATCAACCAAACCCGACTGGGATGAAGATGGGTGGTTATCAAATGTTGGTTCGAGGTGAACCAATGCGAGCGCGATTCAGGAATAGCTTTGAAAGGCCGGAGGCGATGGTTCCCAACAAGGTTGAGAAGATCGAGTATGTAATGCCGGATGTGAATCATACATTCCTAAAAGGGCATCGCGTGATGGTCCAACTTCAAAGCAGTTGGTTCCCGCTTGTGGACCGGAACCCGCAAAAATTCGTGAATATCTATACCGCGAAGGACTCCGATTTTCAGAAGGCTACTCAACGGGTTTACCACTCCTCGCGACTGGTATTGAATGTTGCCGGCAAAGTCTCCCAATGACTACCCGGAGGCTTCATCGCGCCATCGGGATCGTGATGCTGCTGCCGCTGGTTGGATGGGCGCTAACGGGAACAGTCTTCTTTCTAAAGCCAGGGTATGCCGGCGCATACGAACTTCTTCAAGTTAAAACCTATCCCCTCGAACCAAACATCACCATACAGACCGATCCGTCGTGGCTCGAGGCTCGTCTGGTCAAGACAGTTCTTGGCGAACACCTGCTCACGCGCACCGCAGCCGGATGGTTCAATCTTAACCCTAATAGTCTGCAGCCGAACGCGCAGCCCTCAGACGATCAAATCAGGGATCTTGTAACCGATGCTGTTTCCGGCAACCCTCGGTACGGAACGGTTGCTCATATTGAGGGGAATAGCGTCGTTACAGACACCGGGGTTCGGATCGAACTCGATTGGAATCGGCTGTCGCTTTCGCAACGCGGAAAGGACACTGACAGGTTGGATGCTCTTTACAAGATTCACTACCTGCAATGGACTGGGCTCAAGAATGTGGATAAGGTTCTAGGAGCGGCTGGCATCTTGTTGGTGCTCGTGCTGAGTCTGCTTGGAGCACTATTGTTCTTCAAGGGATGAGCAAGCAAGGGGTGATATGACGAAGAAGATAGTGAAGTACGGCTCATGGAAATCGCCGATTACGTCAGATCTTATTGTGGCGGGCACAATTGGGCTTGGTGAGATCACATTCGACGGAGACGACCTTTACTGGATTGAAAGCCGTCCATCCGAACGCGGAAGAAGCGTTATCGTTCGTCGTACGCCGGACGGAACTGTGACGGACGTTACACCGTATGATTTCAATTCACGCACGACGGTTCACGAATATGGAGGCGGTGCTTATATCGTCGATGCCGGCGACGTATACTTTTCGAATTTCAGTGACCAGCAACTTTATCGGCAGGAAAAAGATCAAGCGCCAGAGGCATTCACATCAACGCCAAAGATGCGTTATGCCGACGGCGTGCTCGACAAAAAGCGTAATTTGATTTACAGCGTTCGCGAGGATCACACCCAGGGCGGCCGCGATGCAATCAATACATTGACAAAGATCGATTTGGCTGGCGATTCGGCGGGAGAAGTCATCGTTTCCGGCAACGATTTTTATTCATCGCCGCGTCTCAGTCCCGACGAGAAACAGCTTTCCTGGCTGACCTGGAATCATCCGAATATGCCCTGGGACGGAACCGAGTTGTGGGTAGGTGACCTGGATGAAGACGGACGAATTGGTGCCTCGAGGCGCGTGGCTGGTGAAACAAGCGATTCTATTTTTCAGCCCGAGTGGTCGCCCGGTGGAGTTCTTCATTTTGTATCGGACCGAACCGGTTGGTGGAACCTTTACCGCCTGGCAGATGACGGTATCGAACCGCTTTATGAGATGTCAGCTGAATTTGGCCTTCCGCAGTGGATCTTCCGGATGTCCACATACGCGTTCCAATCCGAAAAAAGGATCATTTGTACTTACTGCGTTCAGGGCAATTGGCATCTGGCATCGCTGGACACTTCAACGCGCAAGCTTGAAACTATCGAACTTCCATATAAAGAAATAACCAGTCTTCGTACGGGAGGTGGAAGCGCAGTTTTCTGTGGTGGCTCGCCTACGCAGCCGTTGTCTATCGTCCGCGTCGATCTGACAACGCATCAAGCTGCCGTGCTAAAAAGGTCGAGCGCTGTTGAGGTAGATGAAGGCTATCTATCCCTTGCGCAACAGGTGGACTATCCAACCGAACAAGGACGTACTGCGTATGCTTTTTTCTATCCTCCTGCGAATAGGGACTACGAGGCGGAAGCAGCGGAACGGGCGCCGTTGATAGTGATCAGTCACGGCGGGCCGACGGCGGCTACTACCACTACGCTGAAGCTCAACATTCAGTACTGGACCAGCCGCGGGTTTGGGATTCTGGATGTGAACTATGGTGGGAGTACTGGTTACGGCCGGGCTTATCGACAGCGGCTGAATGGCCAGTGGGGCGTGGTTGACGTAGATGATTGCGTGAACGGAGCGCGATATCTTGCGGCTCGCGGCGATGCTGATATCAATCGTTTGATTATCCGCGGTGGCAGCGCCGGCGGTTACACGACGCTTGCGGCTCTGACATTTCGAGATGTTTTCAAAGCCGGTGCGAGTTATTACGGGATCAGCGATTTAGAGTTGCTCGAACAGGACTGCCATAAATTTGAGTCGCGATATAACCACAGCATGATTGGCCCCTATCCTGAGCGCAAGGATCTGTACTGGCAGCGTTCACCGATTCATTTCACCGACCGTCTGTCGTGCCCGATCATCTTGTTCCAGGGCCTGGAAGACAAAGTAGTTCCGCCCAATCAAGCCGAGATGATGTACGACGCGGCACTCCGGAAAGGACTCCCTGTCGCATACGTTCCATTCGAAGGCGAACAGCACGGCTTCAGAAAAGCGGAGAATATCAAGAAATCACTCGACGGCGAGCTTTATTTTTATTCGAGGGTCTTCGGGTTCGAGTTAGCGGAACCAGTGGAACCGGTGAATATCGCTAATCTTTAAGACCTTCACCCCTTCGAGGTTCTGCGTTCAGCGTTTGACGTTTCCGCACATTGTTCTCATCATCTGCATGATCTGCGTAATCTGCGGATAACTTTCTTAGCACTCTTAACATCAGTCCGCCTTTTTTGTCCCGCCGCATACGCCAATTACGCAGTTTCTTCTGGTAGGGTGAACGCCGAACGCTAAACGTTAAACGCTGAACGCTGAACCCCGAAGGGGTGAGCGGTATTTGCGCCTCCGCTCATCGATGACGCACAATATCTGAACTATGAAATCGTTCAATAGAATCGAAACAAAATTGATCCATGCCGGGGAGCCTGAACCGCGGGTTATGGGTGCAGTGAGCCTCCCAATTTTCCAGACAGCAATGTTCGAGTACGCAGGTGAGGAGAGCTATCACGACATTCGCTACATTCGGATGAACAACAGTCCCAATCACGTAGCCTTGCATCGAAAGCTCTCCGCCCTCGAGAACGCCGAAGCAGGACTCGTTGCGGCCAGTGGAATGGCTGCAATCACTACTTCCCTTCTCACTATTCTGTCCACCGGAGATCACCTGCTTGCCCAGAACTGCCTTTACGGGGGTACGCATGATTTCCTGACAAAGGACTTTGCCAGCTTTGGTATCGAATTTGATTTCATTGATGGGGCCGATCCTGCATCCTGGAAACGAAAACTGAGACCGAATACCAGAGCCATCTATGTTGAGGCGATGTCGAATCCGCTGCTTCAAGTAACTGATCTGAAAGCTGCGGCTGCCTTCGCTAAAGAACACGGCCTTGTTTCCTTGATCGACAATACCTTTGCCAGCCCGATCAATTTCCGGCCAGCTGAATGGGGCTTTGATGTTTCATTGCACAGCTGCACGAAGTACCTAAACGGCCACTCTGACATCGTCGGCGGCGCCTGCATCGGTCGCGCCGATCTCATTGAAAGGATCACTCACAAGCTCAACCATCTTGGCGGGTCTATGGACCCGCACGCGGCTTTCCTGCTTTATCGGGGAATGAAAACGCTTGCCCTGCGAGTGAAGCATCAAAACGAAAGCGCGATGAAGGTCGCTCAATTTCTGGAAGGACAAGCTGCGGTCGAAAAGGTTAACTATCCTGGTCTCGACAGTCACGCTGGACACAACCTCGCTCGTGAGCTCTTTGATGGCTTCAGCGGTATGTTAAGTTTCGAGATCAAAGGCGGGGTTGATGCGGCCGAGAGATTCATTCAGCGCGCAAAATTACCTATTGTTGCGCCTAGTCTGGGCGGTGTAGAGACGCTTATCACACGGCCGGCAACGACATCACATTCGGGAATGTCGCCCGAAGATCGAGCCAGGCTGGGAATCACCGACAGCTTAATTCGAGTATCGATTGGCATCGAGGCAACGGAAGATATTATTGAGGATTTCGATCAGGCATTAAGATAGATCAGCGTTAAGGGCTCAGAAGTTCAGGCGTTCAGAGTACGAAGCCCCTTTTATCATTTGCGCAATCTGCGTAATCTGCGGATGAATCTGTAGTAATTCAAGGAAAGAAGATCCGCAGATTACGCAGATTAACGCAGATGAAAAACCAGAACCGTTGAAGTCCGAACGCCAAACTCCGAACGCTGAACGTTTAACCCCGAAGGGGTGAACGAACAGTTCTATGGTTGGAAAAGTCTGCATCGTAACCGGGGCAAACACCGGCATCGGCAAGGAGACAGCACTCGGGCTAGCCAGGCTCGGAGCAACCATGGTGATGGTATGCCGCGACCGCCAGCGTGGCGAAGAAGCCCAGCATGAAATAAAGCAGAAAAGCGGTAACGACAATGTCGAGCTGATGCTCTGCGACATGTCGTCTCAGCGCTCAATTAAGCAATTCGCACCAATCTTCGCCCAACGCCACGACCGCCTCGACGTGCTGGTCAACAATGCCGGGGTCGTATTACGCGAGCAATCGATGACCGAAGACGGACTGGAAAGCACCTTCGCTATAAACCATCTTGGATATTTCCTGCTTACCAACCTCCTGCTGGATCTGCTTATTAAGAGTGCTCCCTCGCGAATTGTGAATGTCGCCTCTGCAGCCCACAAATTTGGAAACCTCGATGTAAACGCGTGGCCCACCGGTCGCCAATACAGCACATTCGGAGCTTATGCGAACTCCAAGCTCGCAAACATCTTGTTCACTCGCGAGCTGGCACAGCGTCTAACCGGAACCAGGGTCACGGCAAATTGTTTGCATCCTGGGGGCGTCGGCACTAACCTATTTCGTGGACTACCAAAGTTCCTTCAAACAGTGATTAAGCTGGTCACAATCAGTCCCGAACGCGGAGCCCGCACGTCAATTTATCTGGCGAGCTCCCCGGATGTGGAAGGGATCACCGGAAAGTATTTCGCGAGATGCAGGCAACAGGAATCGTCTGACGCGTCTCGTAATAAAGCAGCCGCTAGAGACTTATGGAACTTGAGCGCCGAGCTCACCGGCGTTGGCGTTTGAAGCTTGAGTTGTAGTGGCGTTTGAATCAGTATTCTTCACAAGAAAAAGGGTCAAAATAACAATGAAAAAACTTATCATGACCGCCATTCTCCTGGCGCTTGTTCCAACAGCGGCGCTCGCCCAGAAACGAGCGTTTACGATCGAAGATATTTATCGAATCAGATCCATCTCTTATATTCACACCTCGCCGGACGGCCGATCAGTTATTTATGCGCTGGCGACTTCCGATCTTGCTCGAGCCAAACGGGTGTCGCACATCTGGATGATGGGAGTCGACGGTCAGGGTGCGCGCCAACTCACAAACGGAGAAAAGGGAGAAAGCTCGCCTGTTTTTTCGCTCGACGGCAAATGGATCTCTTTCGTGAGCTCGAAGGATGGAGGTCCTCAGCTTTATGTGATGCCTGCGACTGGCGGTGAAGCGAAAAAGATTACGAAGATTTCAACCGGCGTGTCAGACACGCTCTGGTCGCCTGATAGCAAATGGATCGCGTTTTCATCTGATGTGTATCCGGAGTGCGGTGGAGACGACGCGTGCAATCAAAAGATCTCAGACACCTGGTCAAAGGGTCCTCTCAAAGCGCACTCAGCCGATTCGCTTCTGTATCGTCATTGGACCGATTGGAAGGACGGCACCAGAACGCATATTTTTATCGCCAACACAGAAACCGGCGAAACGAAGGATCTCACGCCCGGTGATTACGATTCGCCAGGCTTTCAGCTGGGCGGTCCGCTTCAATATGATTTCTCACCAGACGGCAAAGAGTTAGTCTACGTTTCGAATCATGACAAAGAGCCCGCCTCTTCGACCAACAATGATCTGTTTCTGATCTCGCTGGTCGATCTGAAGAAACCGTATCGCAACATCACGGCTTCGAACGCAGCGTACGACGGCAGTCCCAAGTTCTCACCCGATGGCAAGTACATCGCCTATCGACTACAGAAGCAGGCCGCCTACGAGTCTGATCTGTTCAGGCTCGCGGTCTATGATCGTGCGGCTGGTATCTCGACTGTCATCACCGAGTCATTCAAAGATTGGATTGAGGATTTTGAATGGTCTGAGGATTCAAAATCGATTTTCTTCTCGGCACCGGTTGAAGGACAAACGCCAATTTACAAAGTCGATGTTGCATCGAAGGCGATAACGCAGGTACTCGCTGACAAGACTATCCAGGACTGGGAGATAGCAGGTAAGCGATTGCTTTACACCCGAAGCTCGGTAGGCGAACCGGTTGAGCTGTTCACTGCCGATATCAACAACGGTATCGCGGCGCCTGCCAAACGATTAACTCACATCAACGACGCTGTCGCGAGCGAAGTCGACATCAGGCCGGCTGAGACTATGTGGGTCGAAGGCGCTGGGGGCGCTAAGGTACAGGTCTTTATCGTAAAACCACACGACTTCGATCCAAACAAGAAGTATCCGTTGGTACTAAATGTTCACGGAGGCCCGCAGTCGCAATGGTCCGACGGATTCCGCGGTGACTGGCAAGTCTATCCGGGTTCCGGCTATGTCGTAGCGTTCTCGAATCCGCGGGGTTCAACGGGTCGCGGCCAGGAATTCACCGCCGCCATTTCGGGAGATTGGGCCGGCAAGGTCTATGAAGATTTGATGAAGGTCACTGATGCGCTCGAGAAGCTTCCTTACGTGGATCGCAACCGAATGGGTGCGATGGGCTGGTCCTACGGCGGCTATATGATGATGTGGTTCGAGGGGCATACCGATCGCTTCAAGGCTATCGCATCAATGATGGGTTTGTACGATACTCGATCCTTTTTTGGCGGGACCGAAGAGTTGTGGTTTCCCGAATGGGATCTAAAGGGTCAACCGTGGAATTCTCAACTCTATGAGAAATTTTCACCGTCTAATTCGGTAACTAACTTCAAGACTCCGGCTCTGGTTATCAGCGGAGAACGGGATTATCGAATTCCGTACACGCAATCGCTTCAATTCTTCACGGCGCTTCAGAAGATGGAGGTTCCGTCAAAGTTGATAATCTACTCGAACGCCGGCCACTGGCCGAGTTGGTATGAAATGGCGTTGTACTACACCGCTCATCTTGAATGGTTTCAAAAGTATCTCGGAGGAGGCGCGCCTCCCTGGAGCACCGGACAATTCCTCCGCAATGCGGTATTCGATCGTGAGACCGGGAAACGAGTCGAGAGCGAGCCCGCTCAAGCCAACAAGAGCAAATGAGCACAAACCTGGATCAGTTCGAAGGGGAGAAGTATTTAAGCTTACAGACCTTTCGGAAGAACGGGACTCCGGTGGACACGCCGGTCTGGTTTGTCCAGGATGGTGTGCGCTTTTACGTTTACTCACTGGCTAATGCTGGAAAAGTAAAACGGATCCGCAACAATCCACACGTGAAAGTTATCCCGTGCGATATTCGGGGCAACACGAAAGGCGAGTGGCTGGATGCAAACGCTCGAATTGTTGACAAAGCCGAGGCCGAGCGTGCTCATAACCTGCTTAACAAGAAGTATGGACTGACGAAAAGGATTGGCGGTCTCTTTAGCAAGCTGATGGGCCGAGAGCGCACAACGATTGCGATAGAATTCGGTTGAGGTTGCTGTTTCAGGTTTGCAGTTTCTGGTTTGCGGTTTAGGCTATTTCCCGCACATCCACAGGTTACGCAGATTACAGAGAGAGGATAACCGGAAACAGAAACCACAAACCGGAAACCAGAAACGAAAGCCCAGAAACCAAAAGCAAAGACACCTCGGTCAAAATTCTGTTGAGTCAAAAAGCAAATCTGCTTATACTTGGCGCCATCTGATCGAGTCGATCCAATGAGTCTGCAAGCAACATCTCTCCTGTGCCCAGTGTCTCTCTCCCAACCGAAGGAGCTTTCTGTGTATGTCTGCCTTCTGTGACCGCTGCAACGAACGAACAAGTCACATAGTCAACATTGCCCATCTCCCCGAGGTAGCTGCTGTTGCCCATCTTGGATACCGGCAGGTGTGTGCGCCCTGCTATGACGATCTGGTGGCCGAAGCCGGGGAAGTCCAGGAGAGCGAGGAGGATCGCAGGGCGGAGGCGCGCGTCAAGGTTTCATTGAAGGCGCGCGTCGAAGGTAATACTTCTCACCTTGATCCCTTTTCCGATGAGATGAGTGTCGAAGAGATCAGCCGGTCCGGGCTTCGCCTGCACACCGCTCGAGAGATTGAGCCCGGTGCGCTACTGAAAGTCTCAGTTCCGTCCTTCGAATTCGAGGCCACGGCCATTGTCGAGACGGTCTGGAGAGATGCCGGCGAACGCAGCGTGGGCCTGAAGCTCGTGGAGCCTAGCGAGGGATGGGAAAGGCTCTGGCAACATCACGCACCGGAAGAGTAATGGTTCGCGCCCGATCACGAATTCGCAGGTTCCGTTGCGTCTTGCGCGAACCGCTAAAAGGCTGCGAAGGGCCGCGGGCATTTGATCTCGGAACAACCCTAAACTAGATTCTCTGAATGACTCTGACCAACTCGGAGGCTTATCTCCTCTGTATCGAGCCAACTTGCGCCAAACGATATCGCATCGATGAGCGGCTTTATACCTGCTCGCTATGCGGCGCTTTATTGGACGTCCAGTATTCCTTCAATCTCACCAGCTCTGCCACTCAGACAAAGAACATCTTTAGAGACCGGCGCACGATTGATTCCGATCTCGAACGCAGTGGTGTCTGGAGATTCCGCGAACTCCTTCCTTTCGTAAACGATTTCTCTAAAGTAGTCACGCTATCAGAAGGTAACACTCCAATCTATCGAGCCCCCCGCTCCGCCGAATATGCCGGTCTAAAAGAGTTGAGGCTCAAACATCAGGGGCTGAACCCAACAGGTTCTTTCAAGGACAACGGAATGACAACCGGTGTGACGCAGGCGTTGGCGCTTGGCGCGTCGGCGGTAGCCTGCGCGTCTACCGGGAATACTTCAGCATCAATGGCGGCATATGCCGCACGAGCGGGTCTGCGGGCATTCGTTTTCATCCCCGCAGATCAGATCGCCTACGGCAAACTCTCACAATCGCTCGAGTATGGTGCCCGGGTCATCGAAATCGAAGGCAACTTCGATGATGCGATGCGATTGGTTCGCGAACTGACCCAAGAGACGGATGTATACCTGCTGAACTCGATTAATCCGTTTCGGCTGGAAGGGCAGAAGGCAATCATCATCGAGATGATGGAACAATGTGAATGGGAACCGCCCGATTGGATCGTGCTACCGGGCGGCAACCTGGGAAACACATCGGCTTTTGGAAAGGGGCTTGCTGAGCTTAAGGAGCTGGGGTTCATTGATCGAATGCCTCGGCTTGCGGTGATTCAGGCCGAGGGGGCCTCGCCGTTTTATGAAATGTTTCGATCTTCGAGGGAATCTCTGAGTCCGGTTGCGAATCCGGTTACCCTTGCTACCGCGATACGGATTGGTGACCCGGTGTCCTGGAAGAAGGCTCTTCGTGCGATCAATTGGACGAACGGAGTTGTGGAGCGAGTGAGCGAACAGGAGATCGCTGATGCGAAAGCTTTAATCGGCGCTGATGGAATCGGATGCGAACCTGCATCTGCGGCGACGCTTGCAGGAATTAAGAAGCTGGCGCAATCAGGAATGATCGACAAATCCGATCAGGTTATCGGCGTGCTTACGGGCAATCTCTTGAAAGACCCGAATTATACGATTCGATATCACACGGGCGAACTCAAATTGGAAGAGGCGGGCATGCAGCACCAGATCGAAGGTAACTTCGCGAACAAACCGTTGAGGGCCGCGGCAAATAAGGAAGAAATTCGTAGGGTGCTTGAGATCTAATGGTGCGTGTTCTTAAGATACCATCGCGCTTTTAGCCGATGGTATCTCCACGTCGGCTGGTCGTTGTTAGGTTGAACTTGAAACTCTATCGGCTGAAGCCCGATGGTATCTTGAGTTTGCCCTCGATTACTGGCCTGCTAGCTCTCCCATCACTCTTACCGCATCAACGTTTCCTGTTCCGCAAATCAGCGTCGTCACGCCCGCCTCTTTCCAAATCGCTAGTTGATCCCTGATTCTCTCGCGCGGGCCGCACAGTGCAACCTCATCAACCAACTCGTCCGGTACTGCAGCGATCGCTTCGTTCTTCTTCCCTGCGAGATATAGATCCTGAATGTTCCTGGCAGCCTGCTCGTAACCGTACCTGCACGCAAGATCGTTGTAAAAATTTTTTCCGCGCGCGCCCATCCCGCCAATGTACAACGCAAGGTTAGGCTTAATATGCATACGACACACGCCTACATCGTCGCCGACCACGATGCTGACTGTCGGCGCGATATCGAATTTCTCACGCTTCTTTCCGTCAACGCGCCTGGCAAATCCTTCATCAAGCGATTGCTGAAAAACCTTCACCCGCTTCGGCGAGAAAAACACCGGCAGCCAACCATCCGCAATCTCAGCGGCCAATGCCACATTCTTAGGTCCGATCGCCGCGACGTAGATCGGTATATTGGATCGCAGCGGATGGACGATCAACTTCAGAGGTTTCCCCAGCCCGGTTCCACCTCTCACCGGAATATCGTAGTACTCACCGTGATGCTCCAGCGGCTGTTCCCGCTTCAAAATCGCGCGAACCACTTCGACGTATTCGCGCGTGCGCGTCAACAGCTTGCCATAGACAACTCCGTGCCAGCCTTCGACTACTTGAGGACCGGAAGCGCCAATTCCCAGCATGAATCGGCCGTTGGTCAGAAGATCAATCGTAGTTGCGGTCATTGCAGTCATTGCCGGCGTCCGCGCGGGCATCTGCATGATCGCTGTTCCAACGTTGATTTTTTCGGTGTGCGCCGCAAGCCACACCAGTGGCGTAACCGCATCCGAGCCATACGCTTCGGCCGTCCAAAGCGAGTGATAACCAAGCCGCTCAGCTTCTCGAGCTAATGCGATGTTGTCCGAAGGGCCGGAACCCCAATATCCGAAATTGAGCCCGAGTCGCATTTATGCTTCCTCCATTGCTGCCTGCCGTGCGGCCGCCGATTCGACGGTATCTTTCGACTCCTTGAACGTCAAAACGAAGATGATCGCGACCACCGCAGCGAACGCCGCCGGTATGTACCAGATTGTTTTCCAATCCTTTACGCCGTTGACCGTGAACGCATCGACGATGTTCCCTCCAAACGCCGACCCGATTCCCAAACCCACTCCGTAGGTGATCAGAGCAATAAAGCCCTGAGCGCTCGCTCTGATTTCCCTGGGCGCTTTTCTGTCGGTGTAGATCTGCCCGGTCACAAAGAAAAAGTCGTAGCATATACCGTGTAGCAGAATGCCCGCGTAAAGCATCCACACTCCGCTTCCAAGATTCCCGTTAGCGAAAAACGCATATCGCACCACCCACGCAAGCATTCCAACCAGCAGCGTCTTCTTAACACCAAGCCGAACCAGAAACCATGGCATCAAAACCATGAAAGCAACCTCGGACATCTGTCCCATCGTCTGCTTTCCGGCTGCGCCTTCCATGTGAAGATCATTCAGGAAGGGGTTTGCGAAGCTGTAGTAGAAGGCGAGCGGAATTGAAATCAGCAGAGAGCAAAGCACAAAAATGAAAAAGGACCTCTCCTTTAGAAGCCTGAGGGCCTTGACTCCCAGAACCTCTCCGAAAGTTACCTGCTTGCCTACGTTCTGTGGCGGCGTGTTGGGCAGAGTGAACGAATAGAGACCCAGGACCACCGATGCTATGCCCGCCATCTTCATCGGCAATTCGCTCTTCTCGACGTCAGGCAAAATGTTAAATTGGATGAAGGTGATTGTCAGACCTGCAACTATCCAACCGACGGTACCCCACACTCGGATTCTGGGGAATTGTTTGTCCGGACTCGTCAATTGATGAAATGAGACCGCGTTTACCAACGCAAGCGTGGGCATGTAGGTGATGTTATAGAGCAGCAGCAAGAGGATCATAGGCCCGACTGCGGTGCTGTTGGCGGCGAAGTGCATTATCACGCCGCCGATCAAATACAACACACCCATAACCTTTTGCGACGCGAAATAACGATCCGCGATCATTCCGACAAAGAACGGCGAAATAATTGCGGCAATGTTGTTCATTAAATATGCATACCCGATTTGGCTGCCGCTGAATCCGATATTGCCGAGATGGGTGCCCAGGGTGACAAACCACGCTCCCCACACAAAGAACTGCAACAGCATCATAAAACTGAGTCGCAGATAGGTTTTGGAATCCATGAAATCTCCCCGATGAAAATTCACGCCTTCGGAGTTCAGCGTTTAGCGTTCGACGTTAGCGTTTGGAGTTCAACGTCTCTAATATTCATCTGTGAATCTGCGTAATCTACGGATAGGCGCGTGCGGAAATCAAAGACCATCCACAGATTACGCAGATTTCGAGGATGATGCAGATTTCGCAGATAATGTAGAGACGCTGAACGCTAAACTTCGAACCCTGAATGTTGAACGTTGAACGCTAAACGATAAACGTTTAGCATTCAAACGTTTCCTTTTCGATACTCTTCCACAATGTAGTCGCAAGCTCTCGCGGTAATCGCCATCATTGTTAGAGTAGGGTTCTGGCAGCCGATTGACACAAAGCACGCGCCATCTGTTACAAACAAATTCTTGACGTCCCAGCTCTGGTTGAACTGATTCAACACCGAAGTCTTCCGATCGTTTCCCATCCGCGCCGTGCCTACTTCGTGTATACACAAGCCGGGCGGCGCGAGCCTTTCGTTTGTACGCGTAATCTCGAAACCGGCTTCGGTAGCCATCTCCTTGATACTCTCCAGCGCGTCCGCGGCCATCGCGTGTTCGTTGTCACCGTGCGAGCAGGCGATGTGCGCAATCGGAATACCCCACTTGTCTTTGACCTCTTTGTTGATCGTGACTCGATTCTCTTTCCGCGCGAGCATCTCGCCCCACATTCCGATCGAAAACGGAGCCGCGTCCTTAACCTCGCGGACCAGCTTTTTATATTCGGCTCCGAAGCCCGGAATCTGCCTAAGATTGGTCGGGAGCATGCCTCGCTGCGAGCCGCCTTGCATTCCATATCCACGGATGAACTTTGGATGCTGCTCATTCACGTTCCGAAACTTCGGTATGTATATCCCGTTAGCGCGCCCGTCATCATAGTTGTATCGATAGTTCGCGACCGCCGGGACCAATCCGCTCACACCGATTTGAAAAATATGGTCCATCAAATAACACCCGAGGAGACCCGAAGAGTTACCGAGCCCGGCAGGATGCTGGCGCGTCGCGCTGTTCAACATCAACCGCGTTGATTCAATTGTTGAAGCGCACAGTACAACTGCTTTTCCCGAAACCTCAAAAGCCTTCTTTGTAATCTGATCTATGCACGCGACGCCTTTGGCTTTTCCGGTTTTGGTGTCGACGATTACATGGCTTGCGACTGCATTCGACCTCAGCGTCAGCCGGCCGGTCTTGGCTGCGGCGGGCAGAGTCGAACCGGGGCTGCTGAAATATGATACGTCGAGCAGCCGCGATCGCAATGACCGCAGTAATGACACGCCGCTCGGCCGTTATGTTTTTGCGTGAGTATCGCGGCGCGCCCGATAGTAACCTTTCGATCTTTCCACCGGCGTTCGACCGCGCGCTTCAACAGCCATTCGCCGCAAGTCATTTTCATCGCCGGAAGGAATTTGCCGTCGGGAAGATTCGGGATGTTCTCGTAGGCGCCGCTCACGCCGACGAATTCCTCAACCTTATCGTAATACGGCGCCAGCTCCGCATAAGAGATTGGCCAATCATCGCCGTAGCCGTCGCGGCTTGCAGCTTTGAATTCGTAGTCAGACAACCGATAGCTTTGTCGGCCCCAGGTGATCGAGCGTCCGCCGACGTGCCGGCCGCGAATCCAATCAAAAGGTTTCTTATCCGCGGTGGTATAGGGGTTATCGATGTCATCGACAAAGAACTGCCGCCCATAGGAATTGCAGGCATAGCATTTTGATTGAACTCGCTGGCGTTCGGGAGCGATGAGGGGAGTACGCTTCCGGGCTTCATAGGGCCAGAGGTGCTCGGTGAAATCCTTTTCGGGATCGAGGTTGCGTCCGGCTTCGAGAACGATCACCCGCATGCCTTTTTCACAGAGCTCTTTTGCGGCCCAGCCACCGGTGGCACCAGAGCCAACGACTATCGCATCGTAAGTTTCATCTTTAGCCATTGTGTTTAAGAATTCACGAAAGAGCGCGCTTCAGGTACTCAAACGCAGTCTGTGTTCCTTCCATCGGATTGGCAGGATCTGGTTCGTATTCAATGTTCACTGCGTACTTGAATTTGATCTTCTTCAGCAGCTTCATTGTTTCAGTTATCGGAGTTGATCCCTGTCCGAACTTGTATTGTTTGTGCTCGGGGTCATTGCCTCGGTCTTTTACATGCAGGCTCACAATTCGCGGATGATGATCACGGATAAATGAGACGGGATCGTATCCCGCAGCATAGAAATGACCGATATCGAGATTGATGCTCAAGTAGTCGGAGGAACCTTTAAGAGCGTTCATGAAATCGTCTGGTGTTTCGAACTCCTGCGTCCTATCTCCTTTAAAGCCCGCAAAGCCGAACCAGTGATTATGAAGTCCAAGCCTGATTTTGTATTTCTGGCACCACTGACTGAGCCTGGGAACGATGGGCTTCTTAACCGAAGCG
>Ga0126384_10000782_pt1 | contig 18182 bp, 21 predicted proteins | sample PanSoiMetPlot_36_FD_92543 | JGI IMG/M metagenome (GOLD analysis project Ga0126384, IMG submission 92543) | Tropical forest soil microbial communities from Panama - MetaG Plot_36 | ecosystem: Environmental > Terrestrial > Soil > Tropical forest > Bulk soil | place: Panama | collected 2016-02-17 | reverse complement strand
TTGAGTCCAAGGAAAACGCCACCGTTCGCCTTGCGCGGATCCATCTTGTCTCTGAGTGTTCGGAACGCATGCCGCGCAAGCAAATAGCCAAGGCGCGCCGTCCAAGTGCGATTCATGGCGGCGCGCAGATAGGAAGCGAGCTGATGAGCGGTGCCTTCAGCCGTTTTGAGCGCGATATTGCCAGCGAAGCCCTCTGTGACAACAACATCGACGGCACCTTTGCCGATATCATCTCCCTCGACAAAGCCGTGGTAGTCGAAGTGTGGGAATTGTCCATCGCGCAAGATGCGGCCGGCTTCGCGCACCTGCTCCAGTCCTTTGACTTCTTCGACTCCAATGTTGAGAAGCCCGACAGTCGGACGTTCAATATCGAATAGCACGCGGGCCATGGCACCGCCCATGGCCGCGAGATTAACGAGATGCGTCTCGTCTGCACCGATCGAAGCGCCCACATCGAGCACTACCGATTCACCCTTGAGCGTCGGCCACAATGCGGCAATCGCCGGGCGCTCGATGCCTTCTATCATCTTGAGATTGAAACGGGCCATCGCCATCAGCGCGCCGGTATTTCCGGCAGAGACTGCGACATCGGCTTCGAGTTTTTTCACAGCGTCGATGGCCAACCACATTGACGACTTCCAGCGCCCATAACGTAGCGCCTGACTGGGCTTGTCGCTCATGCGGATCGACACTTCAGTATGTACAAATCTCGATTTGCCTTTCAGCCGGGGTAGCCCGTCAAGCACAGGCTCCACCGCAGTTCGATTGCCGAACAGAAGATATTCGATGTCGGGGTGGCGACTGAGGGAGAGATCAGCGCCTGGCAATATGACCGTCGCGCCATGGTCGCCGCCCATAGCGTCAAGCGCGACGCGAACCTTATCCGGCATGGATCGCTCTTGGCGGCGTTAGCGCCGGCAACCCGGTTTTCTGAAGTCGGCGCACGGCCGCGACCATACCGGCTCGGTCGCCGCAAACAAGCCGGTTATCCTCGACCCGCATTGCCCTGTGCCCACTTTCCGCCGCTCTAACCGCTGCTTGGCCGCTTTTTTAGCGCTTCCAGGATCGCGAACGGTTTTGCGCTACTATCGTCGGACTGCACCGGCGAAAACTTGGCGCCCGCTTTGCGTGGATAAGGGTCGATGCCAAGGAGAAGGAATTCAGTAGCGATCGCGCCCAAATCTACTTTGCCGTCGGACAGAGGTTCCGGTGGTTCCTCTTCAGCTGCCGGCAAAGCAGCCGTGTCTGCTTTCGACCGAATTGATTGAGCCAACAAGGGAGCGAATTTCAAATCGACTGACTCTTCTAGATCGCTTTCGACCGGTTCGAGCGTGACGACGCAGGTCTGGCCGACGCGAGCATTAACCCGGCCGATTACACGCACCCCCGCGCCACGGCGTGCCAAATCGAAGACTGCAGAGAGACAGGCTAGCTCGCGCAAGCCGGCGAGCGCCGCGATCTGAGCACGGATCGCCTCCGGTGCGTCAATCTCGACATGCAGACCAGTTTCCGGAATATCTTCCACGGCCACAAGAACGCTCCATGGGGTCTGATTTTTGTCCATAGATTTCAGCGACCTTTGTCTTCAACAAGAACAATAACTTTTGGGTCCGGCATACGCAGCTTACCGGCAATAAGATCGGCGGTTGCTGCGCCCGAACGTCACGTAACGCCTGCAGAATATAGGTTGCAAGACGCGCTGGGGTAGCCGCTGAGACAGAGGCGCCGCCGTAGATGTTCCTCGTTAAGGCCTCGACCAACGCTTTTTCACCGTGCGTCGCCAGGGCGCTTCGGTATGCCAGCACCCGACCGTAAAATGCTTCGCCAATGCGCCGCATGTCTTTTGGTACCGAAAGGTCGCCTACAGCCATTTCCCGCAAACTATTGTCCATGTCCTGGCAAAAACGATCGAAAAGGGCCTGTCCCAGGTCCCGCAACTCGGGTCCGCCGCCAAACGATCAAGGACGATCACGAGATGCAGCACAAGAGGTCGAAACGGCCATCCACTGTGTCAGTAACGCCGTATTCGCGATAAAAGCAGGGCAATCTCGCCTGTGCCACGATCGTGCCATACAGGGTGGAAATGGTGTCTTGCCGCGAGTTGCGGCGAAACAGGGGAAACATCATAGGGTCTATTCGGGGTGAAAGCCGTTCGCCGCGGTTACGTCTACGCCCTTCTTGGTCCAATGAAGAGGTCGCGCTTAGGTTCGAAAACGGTGCGTCGTCGTAAGCATATTCTCCACATCACGCTGGCATTCGCCGGCGCACTGGCGCTTGCCGCTTGCGGCGCCACCACGGAAACTTTGCAGCGTGGCTACGTGCTGCCAGAAGGTGCGCTCGAACAGGTTCCCGTCGGCGCCACTCAGGAGCAGGTGCTGATCGTGCTCGGCACACCCTCTACCGTCGCTACCGTCAATGGCGAAGCCTTCTATTACATCTCGCAAAAGGCCCAGCGCTCGGTCGCTTTCATGCCGCATGAGGTGGTCGATCAACGCGTCATCGCGGTCTATTTCGACAAGGAACGGCGTGTCACCCGGCTGGCTAATTACGGCTTGAAAGATGGCAAGATCTTCGACTTCCTGTCGGAGACTACGCCGACCGGCGGTCAGGAATTGAGCTACCTGCGCAACCTCTTGAAGAACACCGGCTTCCGTCCCCGCATTTAGCGCGGCCCTTCGGGATCGCCCGATCAGTGCGCCAGCACTGCAAGCAGCAACAACGCTACGATGTTAGTGATTTTGATCATGGGGTTCACGGCGGGACCGGCCGTGTCCTTGTAGGGATCGCCGACCGTATCGCCGGTCACTGCTGCTTTGTGAGCGTCCGAGCCCTTGCCGCCGTAATGACCATCCTCGATATACTTTTTGGCGTTGTCCCAGGCACCACCACCTGACGTCATCGAGATAGCGACGAAAAGGCCTGTGACAATGACACCAAGCAGCATTGCACCGACGGCGGAAAACGCCGCGGATTTGCCGGCAGGTCCGCCCCCCGCGATGAAGTAAATCGCGAAGTAGCAGACGATTGGCGACAACACCGGCAGCAACGATGGCACGATCATTTCCTTGATCGCCGCCTTTGTAAGCATATCGACGGCACGGCCGTAATCCGGCTTGTCCTTGCCCTTCATAATGCCGGGCTTGGTGCGGAATTGCCGGCGCACTTCCTCGACGATTGCGCCGGCCGCGCGGCCGACGGCGGTCATGCCGAGCGCGCCAAACAAGTATGGCAACAAACCACCGAACAGGAGGCCGACTACCACATACGGGCTGTTGAGAGAGAAATCGAGCTGGATACCCTGGAAGTATGGGTGCTGCCCAGCAGTGAAGAATCGCAAGTCCTGGTTATAGGCGGCGAACAGCACCAGCGCGCCGAGGCCGGCTGACCCGATGGCATAGCCCTTGGTGATTGCCTTGGTCGTGTTTCCGACCGCGTCGAGCGCATCCGTGGACTTGCGCACTGCTTTCGGTAGGCCTGCCATCTCGGCGATGCCGCCGGCATTGTCGGTGACCGGGCCGAACGCATCCAGAGCGACCACCATACCTGCGAGTGCCAGCATTGACGTCACCGCGATCGCGATTCCGAACAATCCAGCTTGCGCGTAGGCGACAAGAATGCCGGCAATAATCACCAACGCCGGCAGCGCAGTTGCTTCCAGCGACACGGCGAGACCCTGAATGATGTTGGTGCCATGACCGGTGACCGAGGCCGAAGCGATTGATCTGACCGGCCGGAAATTGGTGCCAGTGTAATATTCGGTGATCCAGATGATCAACCCAGTGACGACAAGACCAATGATCGCGCAGATGTAGAGCGCCTTACCGGTGTACGGGACGCCAGGGATCGGACCCATACCGATCAGGTAGTCTGTAACAAACCAAACGGCGATGAGCGAAAGCATGGCAGAGGCGATGAAGCCTTTGTAGAGCGCTCCCATGATCGATCGCTTTCTGCCCAACCGCACGAAGAAAGTACCGATGATGGAAGTGATGATGCAGGCGCCGCCAATGGCGAGCGGATAGGTCATCATCGGCAGAAGCATCGGCGTATTGGCGAAGAAGATTGAGGCCAGCACCATGGTTGCGACGATGGTGACCGCGTAGGTCTCAAACAGGTCGGCGGCCATGCCGGCGCAGTCACCGACATTATCGCCCACGTTGTCGGCGATGGTGGCCGGATTGCGCGGATCATCTTCCGGAATTCCGGCTTCCACCTTCCCGACTAGATCGCCGCCGACGTCGGCGCCCTTTGTAAAGATACCGCCGCCGAGACGGGCAAAGATTGAGATCAACGATGCGCCGAAACCGAGTGCGACGATGGCGTCGATCACGGTGCGATCGTTAGGCGCCTTGTGCATCGTGCCAGTGAGGAAGCCGAAATAAAGCGTGACCCCGAGCAGCGCGAGCCCCGCAACGAGCATACCGGTAACAGCGCCCGATTTGAAGGCGAGCTCGAGCCCGCCAGCGAGCGACTTGGTGGCAGCCTGTGCCACGCGCACATTGGCGCGCACCGACACGTTCATGCCGATGAAGCCGGTCGCGCCCGACAGCACGGCGCCGACCGCAAAGCCGACCGCAACGAGCCACCCGAGCGTGAAACCGATGATCGCGAAAACCGCCACGCCGACAAGGCCGATTGTAGTGTATTGCCGCTTGAGATAGGCCTGCGCGCCCTCGCGCACGGCCTCGGAAATTTCCTGCATCCTTTTGCTGCCGGAATCCGCGCTCATCACCGATTGGATCGCCCAGATGCCATATACGATCGCGAGCCCCCCGCAGCCAACGATCAACCACAAAGTATTCATGGTGGCCATTTTCCTCGATTTGATTGGTGCTGGCGGGACGAACGCTCCCGCCGGCGCCAGGAGCGTCGAGGATGGCCGCTTGTAAGGGCGCTTCACCCCGACCGGTAAGCGTGCGGATATAGCCAAAAAGTTGTGACGGGTGCAACGCGGAAATAGGGCGTCGAGAAGGTATTGCGGCCCGCTCTCCCTCTGCGCAGTCAAATTGCAGCACAAATACTCGTGCCACGTTCTTTCCCTACCTTCAGGCGAGCCCGCCTATCGAGGTTTCACAACATTCATTTCTTCCCGTCCAAATCAGGCGAACAGGATCAAAGGCATAAATTTTTTTGGCCAAGACAGATGTGAGCATTGATCGTCTAGCTCAATGCAAACCAGAGTTTCGGAACAACGTAGTGCTGCACCAATTCGAGACAAGGCCGTGAAGATTGGTGACGGGAGTGATACTGCTTCCCGGATGGGCGTTGGGATGCCATCGAATACGAAACCGTTCTCCTTCGAGAGAAGGGTGTCATAGTAGCTCCGATTGAGGTTGAGCCTTCAGGGCAAAGGTCACGCGGTGCCAATTCAGACAGCCGGGGAGCGGGAAACCCCCAAGGCTGCGGAGACTTTATATCGCGGCCGGTTGGGCTGGGTCCCCATTGCCAGGCAGCGCTAGATGGCGTTGATGGTCTTTGCGACCGTTGCGAGCGTCTGGTTGCCCGAATAGGCCAACCCGTTGGCGTACCCCAACAGGCGTCGAGCTGACCGTGACCAGGCCGTCGGCAACGAGCAGACCCACGGGCACAGGACAGCTGCATCACCTTTTCCTCGATGGTCATATTGCGCAGCACTTCATCCGCGCACTGTATCGCGGCGACGCCACTACGAATACCGAGAGCTTTTCATAACCGTTGCCCACCTTCGGAATTGGCGGATTCTGGAGAAGCAAGTCGATCAGGGTCGATTTGGGCCGAAGTCCACCACATTTTCAACGGGAAATAAGTCTTGAACCGCGCCCTATATCGTCGAGGCCACGGGGTCGTAGCGCAAGCCACAAGAGCATGGCACCCGTAACAGCAATGGTCGGGAAGATCACCTCGTTGATGGCGGTCCAGCCGAATTTTTCGAGCAGCTGACCGGAAGCGGACGAACTCAGCGCCATGCTGCCGAAGATCACGAAGTCATTGAACGCTTGAACCTTGTTGCGTTCATATGGACGATGGCACTGCGTGATCATGGTCGTGGCGCCGATGAACGACAGGTTCCAACCGAACCCGAGCAGCACGAGCCCGCTCCAAAAATGCGCAACCGTGATGCCGAGATGCCGACCATGGCGGTGGCGGCAATCAGTGCCAAGCCGATGCCGGTGATCGGCTCAACCCCAAAACGCGCGATCAAAGAACCGGTGATAAAACTTGGCGCATACATTGCTAGGACGTGCCATTGGATGCCGAGCGTAGCGTTGGTCACCGAATGACCGCAATCGACCATGGCAAGCGGCGCCGACGTCATCACCATGTTCATCATGCCGTAGCTTGCTATGCCGCAGGCCACCGCAACGATAAAGCGCGCACTGCGTACGATCTCGCCAAGCGGCCGAGCGCCGTCAGGACTCGCTCAACCAAGCGGCGGTACGTTGACGAATTGCAGCACGATGGCTGCCGTCAAGGCACAGCCCGACTGGCTAAGATAACTCGTCGCAAACAGATAGGGCGACAGCAGGTCTTTGGTAAAGATGACTAGCTGCGGCCCTAGCACCGCGGCACAGACGCCGCCCGCCAGAACCCAGGACACGACTTTCGGCCTGTAGGCATCGCTCGCGGTATCAGCCGCGGCAAAGCGATAGGATTGATGGGCGGCTGCATACAGCCCGCCGCAGAATGTGCCGATGAGCAGCACCCAGAAATTGTTGCTCATCACCGCCGCGCAGGAGACAAGTCCGGAGACGATGCCAAAGGCGGACCCGCACTACAGGGCGAAACGGCGACTGCGCAGACCTGTATTGAGCCGAAGCCTACCGCTTGCGCGGCGAACCAGATACCCTTTTTTCGGCATCAAAAGCGATCGCGCCGGGATGGCGTATGGTGGCCGCCCTCGCCTCGTCGATCGATCGCGCGCCAATCTGGCCTAATGACGCGCGCAATTCGTCGATATAGAGATTGATCAAGTAGTCCGGTCCGTCATCGCCGAGCGCGGCTACCGCCCACAGAAACGATTTTCCGGCGAACGCCGCGTCAGCGCCAAGCGCGAGTGCGCGCATGATGTCCAGACCGCTGCGCACGCCACTATCCAGCAAGACGGTCGCTCTCTTTCCGACCGCCGCGACGATGGCCGGCAAAACGTCGATCGACGGTGTTAGCGCCTCGATCTGACGTCCGCCGTGGTTCGACACCCAGATGCCGTCGACGCCAAGCATTACCGCCTGCCGGGCATCATCTGGATGCAAAATTCCCTTCACGGCCATCGGGCCTTTCCACGTATCGCGATAGCGCTTGACCTCTTCCCAGGAAAAGGCTCCGCCCATGTGCGCGCGCGCAAAAGCGATGATTTCGTTGGTGCTAGCCCCTTGCGGAGCATAGTCGCCGATGGTGGCGAAGCGCGGATAACCGTGACGCAGCAGCGCTAAGAGCCATCTCGGGCGCACCATCATCTCGAAGATCATACGAAGGTCTGGACGGAATTCGTGAGCGAGCCCCGCGTAGGTTTCGCGCGAGCGAGTGGTGCGCACCGGAACGTCGAGCGTGAGAACAAGCACTTTGGCATCGACGGCCTGTGCGCGCCGCACCAAATCGAAGCCGATTTTGTGGTCATTGTGCCAAAACCGATAGAGCTGGAGCCAGAACACGTCTGGGGCGGCCTCAGCCGCCTGTTCGATGGTGGCGCCGCCGGCAACGCTGAGTGTGTAAGGAACGCGCGCACGTTGCGCCGCCTGTGCCATCAGCAGATCTGCGCCCGGCCACACTAGCGACGGCCCACCCATGGGCGCAACGCCGATCGGCGCCGCATAGCTGCGCCCAAACAGTTTGACATCGACCGGCGGAAGTGTCGGCATGACCCCGTAGCGAGGCACGATTTCGACGGCGTCAAGGGCCGCCCAATTATGGGCGATGCCAACATCGTTTCCGGCACCAGTGTCACAATACTCAAAAGCGAAAAGCGGCACGTTGCTTGGGGCACGCCGGCGCAGCCAGGCGCTGGTCGGAAACCACTTGTGGTGTTTTGCAAAGCCTGGAAGCTGTGCGACAGGAGTAACCGCTGCCCGTTTTGTCGTCATGTCGTGCATCGCGAATTTCCATTTCTTACATTTGCATTATACCAACGCCGAGCGCGTTCGTCCCGATAATCCCGGATTGACGATGGAATGATGTTGACGCATCTCAGAAGTGGCTAAAGGAAGCGCGCTTGAACTTCAGCGCTTCGCCATTCGCGGCGAGGAAACGCGCACCCTCGCCTGTCTTAATCTCGCCGATTTCCGTTACTGCAACATTGGCGGTCTTCGCCGCAGCTTGGAAGCTCGCCGACTTGGCCTCCGGCACTGTGCAGACGATCTCGTAATCGTCGCCCCCGGTAAGCGCGGATTCGAGAACGGTCGACCCCAACGAAATAACCGCTTTCGCTGCTTCCGAAAAAGGTATCCGCCCGACATCGATGTCGGCCGCGACGCCGGACGCGCAACACAGCTTTGAGCAATCGCCGACAAGCCCATCGGAGACATCTATGGCCGCCGAGGCGTGCGTCCGCACGGCCTCAGCCAGAGCGTTGCGCGGCTGAGGCAAGAGATAGCGCGATATGAGATGTTGTCTTTGGGGTTCGGTGAGCTTCCATTGCTTTCCTTTGCGCAAGATCACGCCGAGCGCTGCATCGCCAACGGTGCCGCTCACGAACACACGATCGCCCGGTCTGGCGCCGCCTCGCCGCACCATCGTTCCTTCCGGAACGCTCCCGAATATCGCAATCGAAATCGTGATCGGCCCCGGTGTGCGATCAGTGTCGCCACCAAATAGCGGACAGCCGAACAGCACGGAATCACAACGAAGCCCTTGCACAAATTTCTCAAGCCAGTCGTTACCGGTTTCCTTAGGGAGCGCGAGCGACAACAGAAAGCCCAGCGGCCGCGCCCCCTTTGCCGCAAGATCGGATAGGTTTACGCGCAGCGCCTTGCTCGCCACGGTATGCGCAACATCTTCGGGAAAAAAATGCACACCGCCGACAATGGCGTCGGTCTTGAGCACCAGATCGCATCCTGGCGGAGGGGTCAGAAATGCGGCGTCATCCGATAGGCCTAGCGCTCCCGGATGGGTCGCAAGCGGCTGAAAGAAACGCGCAATCAGGCGATCTTCAGCCGACATGTTATCGTGCGTGCTCATCGTATCACCCGGCGGCGCGGTCGAATTCGCCGGTTCGCAGGCGTCGCGCGAGTTGGTCGAGTACAGCGTTGACCATGCCGGTCTCGACGCGCTCGACAAAGGCGGCCGCGACGTCGGCATATTCAGCTACGACAACGCGCGCAGGTACATCACCGCGATGGATCAACTCATAGGCGCCAGCGCGTAGAGCCGCACGCAGAATTGCCTCGATACGTTTGAGTGGCCAGCTTTTCGACAACGCTTCGTCGATCAGCGGGTCGAGATCGCGCTGTTCGCGTACCACGCCCGATACGATGTCGCGAAAGAACGCCCCTTCTGCAGGAAGATATTGCGCTCCCTCGACCTCGTGACCCATCCAGTGGTTCTCGAATTCAGCAAGAATTTCATTGAGGCCGGTACCAGCAAGGTCCATTTGGTAAAGTGCCTGCACCGCCGCCAGCCTGGCGGCACCGCGCTTGTTTGCTTTGCGCGCGTCCTTGTCGTCGCGTGCGGGCCCCGCGCTCATCAGTGGCAGACCAAAGTGTGCTTCAGCGCAACCATAGTCAGTGCGGCACGGGCGGCGATGCCGCCTTTGTCGCCCTCTTCGACACGGGCGCGGGAATGCGCTTGCGCCTCATTTTCGACCGTGAGGATGCCGTTGCCCACCGCGAACCGCTCTTTCACCGCAAGATCCATCAATGCTCGCGCGGATTCGTTGGCCACGATTTCGAAATGGTGGGTCTCACCGCGAATAACGCAACCAAGCGCCACCACACCGTCATAAGGCGCGCGCCGGCGCCGCGCGGCGTCCATCGCGATCGCAATGGCCGCTGGGATTTCCAGCGTGCCCGGCACGGTCACGCGGTCATAGCGCGCGCCCGCTTTATCCAAAACGCGCGTCGCGCCGCGCAATAGCTCGTCAGAAATATTGTCATAAAAGCGTGCTTCCACTATCAGCATGTGCAGGCTATTGCGCTTCTTCGATCTGCTTTTGCTTTTTGCCATCGGCCAATTCCTGTTTCAGCGCGGTGGTAGCAAGCGGGCACAGCCTGAACAAGGCTCTACTTCATCTCCGCCAGCCGCGCCGCGTAGCGGGCCATAGTATCGATTTCGAGATTGACATCATCCCCCTTGCGCAATTCACCAAACGTCGTCAGGTGCAAAGTGTGAGGGATAATAAGCACCGAAAATGTGTCACTTTCCACTGCGTTGACGGTAAGTGAGACACCGTCGAGCGCGACGGATCCCTTCGTTGCGATGAAACGCGCAAGCTCGGTCGGCGCGCGCAACACGAAACGGGCCATCTCGGTCATGTCTTCGCGCCCGACTACGGTCGCAAGCCCGTCCACATGGCCGGCGACCAGGTGCCCGCCTAGTTCGTCGCCAAATTTCAACGGACGTTCGAGGTTGACTCTGAATCCATGACGCCAGCGGCCAACGGTGGTGACACGTAGCGTCTCGTCGGCGGCGTCGACCGCGAACCAGGCGCGGCCGTCATCCTCGCCTGCGTCGACCACCGTCAGACAGATGCCCGAACACGCGATCGAGGCACCCTTTACAATCTCGGCACGCGGATAGCCGCATGCAATTGTAATTCGGTGCAGGTTGCCGGCGCTCGATTTAACCGAACGTACTTCGCCGAGGTCGGTGACGATGCCGGTAAACATGATTTAAACGCGCACGAAGCTTTCGATCGTATCGGCGTCGAGTTTTTCGCTACCCACCGTCCTGAGCCGGCTCACCAAAGTATCGAGCGGCATACCCTCCAGCGGATCAATACCCCTGACGCCGATGGTTTTTTCACCTCGCAACAAGACCACCTCGTCCACAAGATCGGCATCGACAAAGCTGGCCGCGACAGTGGGCCCTCCTTCGACCATCAATCGAGTGATGCCTTGTTCGGCGAGCACTCTGACGACGTTTTGCAGGTCGAGCCGTCCGCTGCTGTCATTGACGCGAAAGACTTTGCAGCCCTTCTGCTGCAGGATTTCCTGGGCGATCGCCGAAGGCTTGCGCGAGGTAAACACCCAGGTTGGCGTTTCGCGTACCGTCGCAACCACGGACGTGGCCAGCGGCAGGCTGAGTTCTTCATCGAGCACCACGCGAACTGGCGACCGCTCAAACATGCCAGGCAAGCGGCAGGTCAATTGCGGGTCGTCGGCCAGCACTGTACCGATACCGACCAGGATGGCGTCGCTCATGGCACGCATCTGAAATACGCGTTGGCGAGCCGCCTCTCCGGTAATCGTTGCCTGCTTTCGGCCCGCCAGTCCCGCCTTGCCGTCAGCGGAGACCGCAAGCTTGAGCGTCACATACGGCCGACCATGGTTGACGCGCGCGATGTGGCCGGCGTGCGTGCGGCGCGCCTCTTCGGCGCCAAGGCCGATCTCGACGGCGACGCCGTTGGCTCGCAGGCGCTCATGCCCCTGCCCGGTGACTTCCGGATTTGGATCCTCCAGTGCCGACACCACTCTGGCGATGCCGGTGCGAATAATGGAATCCACGCACGGTGGCGTTTTCCCCTGGTGCGAACAGGGCTCGAGTGTCACATACATGGTGGCGCCTTGCGCTGCTTTCTTGGCGCGGCGCAACGCTTCCGCTTCAGCATGCGGGCGGCCACCCGGTTGCGTCCAGCCGCGAGCGATAATTGTGCCGTCCTTAACGATAACCGCACCGACTGCCGGATTGGGCCAGGTACAGCCGAGATTGCGGCGCCCGAGCGCAAGCGCGAGCCGCATGAAGCGCTCGTCGGAGGAAAGGTCAGACGTGGGAGTAGCCTCTTCGTTCATTTGCGCGCGCTGGCCGCAGGCCGTCCGTTATCATCACCCGACAATTCGTCGAGCGCAGCGCGGAAATCCTTTGCCTCGCGGAAATTGCGATAGACCGAAGCGAAACGCACGTAGGCAACGTCGTCGAGGTCGCGCAAATGCTCCATAACGATCTCACCGATCGCTTCCGATGAAATCTCGCTCTCCCCCTGGCTCTCAAGCTCGCGTACAATTTTTGAGACCATTCGCTCGATCCGCTCTGGCTCGACGGGGCGCTTGCGCAATGCGATTTGAACCGAGCGCATCAGCTTGTCACGGTCGAACGGCACACGGCGGCCGTTACGTTTTATCACGGTCAGTTCGCGCAACTGAACGCGTTCGAAAGTGGTGAAGCGGAAATTGCAAGTCAGACAGACGCGGCGGCGACGGATTACCGCTGAATCCTCGGTTGGGCGCGAATCCTTCACTTGCGTATCGAGGCTTCCGCAACTCGGGCAACGCATAGCTGGCCCTACCCTCTCCCCGTCATCCCGGGGGGCGCGCAAAGCGCGCGAATCCGGAGCTAAGTTTACCATTGGGCCGGCCCTTGGCCGGACCCGTTGGCGCCGTCCCGGAGTAACTGCGTAAAAACGGCGACAGCATTTCTAGTCCTGATAAATCGGAAATCTTTCTATCAATGTCTTTACTTTGCCGCGCACCGCCCCTTCGATTAGGGAATTTTCCTCGACATGCTTGTGCGAGAGGACGTCAAGAACCTCAACAATCATCTCACCAACCTGGCGGAATTCTGCGATGCCGAAGCCTCGTGTTGTACAGGCAGGCGTGCCGAGTCGGATGCCCGAGGTGACCGTCGGCTTTTCCGGATCGAACGGAATGCCATTTTTGTTGCAGGTAATATGCGCCCGGCCGAGCGCCGCTTCGGCCACCTTTCCGGTAATCCGTTTTGGTCGTAAATCAACCAGCATCAGATGCGTGTCGGTACCGCCGGACACAATATCGAGCTTATGCGACTTTAGTGTCTCGGCCAGCGCTTTGGCATTCTCGACGACGTTACGCGCATAGGTGCGGAAGCTCGGCCGCAGTGCTTCGCCGAAGGCGACCGCCTTGGCGGCAATCACATGCATCAGTGGCCCGCCTTGCATCCCGGGGAATACAGCCGAATTGACTTTCTTGGCAATTTCTTCGTTATCGGACAGGATCACACCGCCACGCGGACCGCGTAGCGTTTTGTGCGTCGTTGTCGTCACAACATGTGCATGCGGGAACGGCGAAGGATGGACACCGGCGGCAACGAGGCCTGCGAAATGCGCCATGTCGACCATCAGTAATGCGCTGATGCTATCGCAGATTTCGCGGAACGCGCGGAAATCGATAATGCGCGGATAGGCCGAGCCGCCGGCAATAATAAGTTTCGGCTTGTGCTCATGCGCAAGTCGGGCGACCTCGTCGATGTCGATGCGATGATCATCTTTGCGTACGCCGTAGGGCACAGATTTAAACCATTTCCCCGACAGGCTGACCGGCGAGCCGTGGGTGAGGTGACCGCCAGCCGCCAAATTGAGTCCCATGAAGGTGTCACCGGGCCGCAGCAGAGCGAAAAATACTTCCGCGTTCGCCGACGCGCCCGAATGCGGTTGTACGTTCGCGAATTTGCAGCCGAACAATTTGGTCGCGCGCTCGATCGCGAGCCTTTCGACTATGTCGACAAACTGGCATCCACCGTAATATCGCTTACCGGGAAGCCCTTCGGCATACTTGTTGGTCAGCACCGTACCTTGCGCTTCAAGCACCGCGCGCGAGACGATGTTCTCGGACGCAATCAACTCGATCTCATCGCGCTGACGTCCAAGCTCAAGTTTGATCGCATTGTCGATTTCGGGATCCACGCCAGCCAATACAGCTGAGAAGAGGGGCTCAATATTGCTTGCGCGCTTGGGGCTCGTCGTCGCCGCCATTCGTATTCTCCTGGCGCTGGAAGCGGCCGGCGCCGATAACAACCAAAGTCCGGAATGGACTGCCATTAGCATATCGGCCATTACCCGCCAAGCATTGGGCTGTGGAGTGTTCATGGGCGCAACATCTAGGGTCAACAGTGCCGACAACCCTCACCAAAAGAAAACCCCGGCCGGAGCGGCCGGGGTAAGTCGACCCACCCGCAGTCGGGTCTAGAGCCGGTAAAGGATCTGGTCGGTCCAGAATCGCTCCAGCCGGTGCAATGACTTGTTCAGCGTGGAAAATTCTTCGGCGTTGATGCCGCCAACTTGCTCAACCGTTCGCACGTGCTTCTGATAGAGAGCCTCGATGATATCGCGTACCTCGCGGCCCTTGGTGGTCAGCTTGACGCGAACCGACCGCCTGTCGACGCATGAACGCTGGTGATGGAGGAAGGCCATCTCCACAAGCTTCTTGAGATTGTAGGAAACGTTTGAGCCAAGATAGTAGCCGCGCGTACGCAGCTCACCGGCCGTCAGTTCCTTCTCCCCAATGTTGTAGAGCAGCAGCGCCTGAACCGAATTGATATCGGACCGGCCACGCCGATCGAATTCATCCTTGATGACGTCGAGCAGCCGGCGGTGCAACCTTTCGACTAACTTCAAGGCCTCTAGATACTGTGGCCGAATGTGATCGAGCTGCGCCTCGCGTTCGGCGGGCTCGACCGTCTTCACGACGGCTTTCATGTTCAACGCCCCTTGCGTTTTATATTTATATCCCTGGATGCAAGGCCCTGTTCCTCGCTCCGGGTTTCGCGCACCTTAAAAGGGACATTCTAAAATCGGCTTAAATAACACCATAAAGATTGGGTTTATTTGCAACGGTGAACGGTCCCTTGACCATAAAATTATTCGAAACCGCGCAAGGGTTCGTTAATTCTAGAAACACGCTTCAGCCGCGGATGAAGCGAAAGATGCCGGAGAAATCGCGAGACGCCTCCCCGCTTGCCACATATTGCGAATAGATGCGCGCTGCTTCGGCGCCGAGTTTAGTTTTGATTCCGGTTACCTTTGCGGCATCTTGCGACAATTTCAGATCTTTAAGCATCATCGCCGCGGTGAAACCGGCCTGATAGTCGCGATTGGCGGGTGATGTGGGGACCGGTCCCGGTACGGGACAGTAGCTCGTCAGCGACCAGCACTGGCCCGATGATTTTGATGAGATGTCGAACAATTTTTGGTGATCCAGCCCTAGTTTTTCGGCGAGCACGAAAGCTTCGCTGACCGCAATCATTGACACGCCCAGAATCATGTTGTTGCAGATTTTGGCCGCTTGGCCATTGCCCGCCCGGCCGGCGTGCACAATCGTCTTCCCCATCTTCTGCAAAATCGATTCTGCCCGGACAAACGCCTGCACACTCCCGCCGCACATGAAGGTGAGCGTCGCGGCCGTGGCACCGCTGACGCCGCCCGATACGGGGGCATCAAGCATCAGCAGCCCTTTCTTCTGCGCCTCGGCTGCAACCGCGCGCGCGGTTTCGACATCGATTGTCGAGCAATCGATCAGCAAGGTGCCGACGTTGGCATTTTCAACAATGCCGGAAGAGCCGAGATAGACGTCGCGCACTTCCTTGCCCGACGGCAGCATTGTGACGACGACGTCGGCACGTGCCGCCGCGCTTTTCGCCGTTTCGACACCCACGCCCCCTGCGACCTTGAGCTTTTCGACAGAATCCGGATTGACGTCGACGCCTTCGACTTGGTGGCCGGCCTTCAACAGATTTTGCGCCATCGGCAGTCCCATATTACCGAGGCCGATAAATCCGATGCGCGCCATGACGCCCTCCCCGATCTACTGCGGATGTTCTTGTGCAGATTTCAAGGCCAGCCAAAGGTAAAGCGCAAGCAGCGCGCCTTCCAGAAGGCCTGTCAACCAACCACCGCCGAACACCTGCGGAAAAAATATTTCCACCGCCAGCAAGGAGGCAACCGAGGTAAGCCAGATCACGGCGCCCCACGCCGCAGCTAGCCAGAGGCCGACTGCGGCGACGAGATCGATTACGGCAAAAAAAACTGTCGCGGTCTGCCACGCGATCGAATGATTTTCGAATGGCGGTGTCTCGGCGAAGCCAATGCCGACCACCTGCGCCCAATGGTAAAGGCCCTTGAGCATCGATATCATCGCCATCACTCGCAGAAACAACACCAGCGACCGGGTCCACCGGCTGATCGAACGATCGCCTTCGTGCTCCTGCACCGGCTCGAGCGTGCGAATATTCTCGCGTGCAGCAGGCCTGTTCATGGCAACGCCAGTTCATGCGCACCAAGCGGTGCAAAGTGCCGCTCGACCTCTGCCTCGTCAACGTCGGGCAGCGTCGCCGGCCGCCAGCGCGGTTTGTTGTCCTTGTCGACGATCACGGCGCGGACACCCTCGTAGAAATCATGCCCATGAATGATGCGTGACACTATGCGGAATTCCATGCGCATGCACGTGCCAAAATCCCAGGACTTTCCACGCCGCACCTGGGCCAGTGCCAATTTAAGACTGAGCGGTGATTTTGTGCGCATCGTTGCGGCGGTCTTGCCGGCCCACTCGGCATTTGCGCCGCCGGATGAGACTTCGCGGTCGAGCGCGACAAGAATATTCTCGACCACATCTCCCGTGAACAGTCGGTCGATTGCCGGCTTGCGGCGCATGATCGGCCCCTGACCAACCGGCTCGGCAAAGGCCGCAAGCACTGTATCCACTGACACGGTGCCGGTAAGCTCGTCGAGCAGTTCGCCAAAACAAGCGAAGGAAATGCGGTGCGTTGCTAAGCCGCTGGCGACAGCATCAGCAACTCCAAAGCGTTCCCCTGTTAGTGCGCAATAGGTCCCAAGCTCGCCGGGCATGCGTGGAAGGAACCATGTAGACCCAACGTCCGGAAAGAAACCAATGCCGACTTCCGGCATGGCGAAGGAGAAGCGATCTCCAGCAATGCGGTGCGAACCATGGATCGACACGCCGACGCCGCCCCCCATCGCGATGCCGTCGATCAGCGCGACGTAAGGCTTCCGGTACCTCTTGATCGCGGCATTAAGGGGATATTCATCACGCCAGAATTGTAGCGCGTTTTCGTGACGGCCTGTCTTCCCGAGTTCGTAGAGGGCGCGAATATCGCCTCCAGCTGAAAACGCGCGGGCCCCCACTGCTGCAATAACCACTCGCGTAACCGCGGCGTCGTCAGCCCAACGGTCGAGCTGATTGCGCAGGGCCAACACCATGGCATGCGTGACAGCATTGAGAGCTTTTGGTCTGTTGAGCGTTACGATGCCGGCCGCGCCGCGCCGCTCGAAAAGAATATCGGCTTCGCTCACGTCGCCCTCAATTGAGTGCCCAAAGATAAGCGACAACGGCCATCAATCCGAGCGCGCTGCGACCCGAATGGAGCCGTCCCCACTGCTCGACCAGGCCGCGTGTCTGTTCGGTGGCCTGCTCCGGCAGCGTAGCCTTCAGCACCCGATTGGTCGGCATGATTATGAGCATCGTATATGGCCAGGGCGCTAGGATCAGCGCAGCGCCGACAAGCCAGCGCCAATCATAGCTGAAAATAAATGTGAGGACCCCGAGCGCGCCGGACACGATGGCGAGGCTTGCCTGCATAATGGCGCCCCGCTCGTAACTCGGGCGCCATTCGGTCAGGAGCGCCCGCGTATCGAGCTTTAAACGCGCCGGCTGTTCAGCCAGACTGACATAGACTGCCCCGCCCGCGAAAATTGCGGCTGCTGCCAAGGCCAGCTCGCCAGCCCACATCGCAGGAGTCATGTCCGCCCTCTGTTTAAGCATGTTGTGCCGGACAGACGCCACCTTTTTCGAGCCGCTGCATTGCCTAAATCCGTGAACTCTGCGAGCGGACCGTCGCCACCAATAACGAACATCAAGATCGATTCTCATTCGGACCGCCTTTGCTGACGTTTTCGAAACGGCGGAGCGTGCTAGGTGAAGGTGACACATGTCGAGCGGCCGAGATCGACATATTCAACCTCGCCCTTCTCGTTTTCCCATTGCACGCCAGGGTGCTAGTCATTGGAATGAAAGTCTCGTTCGTGTCATGATTGTGCATCTCCAGTCCATGATCGGGCTTCGCCTTGCAGTGATCGAGATTGAATCCTTCGCTGACCTTAATGGCGACGAGCTGCGCAGCGTGTCCTCAACCTGGGACCTCACTGCACCGCCATAACCTTCCGGCAGTTGAAAGCAGATCACGTTGAACACGTCCGCTCGCATCGGAGCATCTTGCTATCCGGCAAGCCGCTGTCGAAATCCTTGATGTTCTTGAAGCGAGCGACGCGTTTCATCATCTCCTCGCGTGAA
>Ga0126384_10000781_pt1 | contig 18193 bp, 12 predicted proteins | sample PanSoiMetPlot_36_FD_92543 | JGI IMG/M metagenome (GOLD analysis project Ga0126384, IMG submission 92543) | Tropical forest soil microbial communities from Panama - MetaG Plot_36 | ecosystem: Environmental > Terrestrial > Soil > Tropical forest > Bulk soil | place: Panama | collected 2016-02-17 | reverse complement strand
TGGAAACCGATGCGCGAGCGCCTACAGGCGATTCTCGCGGAGGTCGAGACGCGCGGGCCGCCGCTGCCGGCTGACGAGCTCGCCGAAGGCAAGGACTTCCTGCGCTGGCTCGCCGACAATCATTTCACCTTCCTCGGCTATCGCCGGCACGAGCTCGCCTCGGTCGGCGGCGAGGACGTGCTCAAGGTGGTTGCCGGCTCGAGCCTGGGCATCCTGCGCGAAGGGCCAAGCAAGGAAGTTGCCGCAAGCTTCTCCGCCCTGCCACCGGAAGTCCGAGCGCACGCGCGGCGCCCTGAGCTGCTGGTCGTGACCAAGGCGACGTCCCGCTCGACGGTGCATCGACCGGGGTATCTCGACTACGTAGCGGTCAAGCGCTTCAGCGACCGGGGCGACGTCGTTGGCGAAGATCGCTTCCTCGGACTGTTCACGTCGACCGCCTACAGCGCCATGCCGGCGGACATTCCTCTGCTTCGCCGCAAAGTCGCCAACGTCGTCAAGCGTGCGGGGCTGCCTCCCGGTGGACACGCCGGCAAGGCCCTGATCAACATCCTGGACACGTATCCCCGCGACGAGCTCTTCCAGACCAACGAAGACGATCTGCTTCGAACGGCGAAGGCGATTCTCCATCTCGAGGATCGGCAGCGGCTGCGCCTGTTCGTGCGGCGCGACGCCTTCGAGCGTTTCCTTTCCTGCCTGATCTACGCGCCTCGCGAGAACTACACGACGGGCTTGCGCGAGAAATGGCAGGCGATCCTCACCGAAGCGTTCAACGGCACCAGCTCCGAGTTCAACGTGCACCTCTCGGAGTCGATGCTCGCGAGGATCATGATTACCGTGCGCACGACGCCGGGACAGATTCCCGATTTCGACGTGCGCGAAGTGGAACAGCGGCTCGTCGCTGCTGCGCGACGCTGGGAAGACGATCTCAGGGACGCGCTGATCGCCACCCTCGGCGAAGCCCGTGGCAACGAATTGTTCCGCCTGTTCGGCAGCGCGTTTCCCGCCGGCTATCGCGAGGAATTCGCCGCCCGAGTCGCAGTGCCCGACATCGAGATGATGGCGAGGCTCAGCGATGCCGAGCCGCTCGCCATGTCGCTGTATCGCCCGCTTGAAGCAGCCCCCGGCACGCTGCGCTTCAAGCTATTCCGCCGCGGCGGACCCGTTACGCTCTCGGATAGCCTGCCGATGATCGAGCACATGGGCCTCAAGGTGCTCGACGAACGCCCGTACAGGATCACTCCCGAGGGTCTCCCGCCGATCTGGATGCACGACTTGGGGATGCTTTCGGCGCTCGCCGATACCGAGGTCGAAGTCGACGAGTTACACGAAGTGTTCGACGATGCCTTCGCACGCATCTTCCGCGGCGAGGTGGAGAACGACGACTTCAATCGTCTGGTCGTCGGCGCGCGACTGCCAGCAGACGAGATCGTCGTACTCCGAGCCTACGCGAAATATCTGCGGCAGATCGGCTTCGCGCTGTCGCAGGCGTTCATCGAGGCCACGCTCGCTGCCCACGCAGACATCGCAAAGCTGATCGTCGATTTGTTCAAGCTACGCTTCGATCCCGCCCTGCCGGATGCTGCTCAGACTCAGGCGCTGGCGAAGATTCAGCAGATCGACGATGCGCTCGATCGGGTGGAGAACCTGTCGGAGGATCGGGTGTTGCGGCAATACCTGGCGCTGATCCTCGCCACGACGCGCACCAACTTCTGGCGCACCGACAAGGAAGGTCGGCGTAGGAGCTTCGTATCCTTCAAGTTCGATCCGGCCAGGGTCCCGGGGCTGCCCGAACCCAAGCCGATGTTCGAGATCTTTGTATATTCGACGCGCTTCGAAGGCGTGCACCTGCGCGGCGGCAAGGTCGCGCGCGGCGGGCTGCGTTGGTCGGATCGCCCCGAGGACTTCCGCACCGAAATCCTGGGGCTGGTCAAGGCCCAGATGGTGAAGAACACGGTCATCGTGCCGGTCGGCTCGAAGGGCGGATTCGTGCTGAAGAAGGCGCCACCGCCGTCCGATCGCGAGGCGTATCTGAAGGAAGGCGTCGCCTGCTATCAGAATTATCTGCGCGGACTGCTCGACCTTACCGACAACCGGGTCGGCGACAAGATCGTGCCTCCGCCACATCTGAAGCGACACGATCCCGACGATCCGTACCTCGTCGTTGCGGCGGACAAGGGTACCGCGACCTTCTCCGATTACGCCAACGCGATCAGCAAGGAGTACGGCTTCTGGCTCGGCGACGCCTTCGCGTCCGGTGGCTCCGCCGGCTACGATCACAAAGCGATGGGCATCACCGCGCGCGGTGCGTGGGAGTCGGTGAAGCGGCACTTTCGCGAGATGGGCATCGATACGCAGATCACCGATTTCACCGTCGCCGGCATCGGCGACATGTCGGGCGACGTATTCGGCAACGGAATGCTGCTCTCGCATCACATCAAACTGGTCGCGGCGTTCGACCATCGCCACGTCTTTCTCGATCCGCACCCCGATCCGGAATCGAGCTTCAGGGAGCGCGAACGCTTGTTCAAGCTACCGCGCTCGTCTTGGGCCGACTACGATGCGAAGCTGATCTCCAGGGGCGGCGGCGTTCACCCGCGCAGCGCCAAGTCGATCGCCATTACGCCCGAAGTGGCGGAGGTGCTCGGCATCGCAGTGAAATCGCTGACCCCGACGGAGCTGGTCAATGCCATTCTGAAGGCACCAGTCGAGCTCATCTACAACGGTGGCATCGGCACCTATGTCAAGGCCGCGAGCGAGACGCACGCGCAGGTAGGCGATCGCGCGAACGACGCGCTTCGCGTCAACGGGCGCGACTTGCGGTGCAAGGTCTTTGCCGAAGGCGGCAACCTCGGCTGCACCCAGCTTGGCCGCATCGAATACGCGCTCGCCGGCGGGCGCATCAACACCGATGCGATCGACAACTCGGCGGGCGTCGACACCTCGGATCACGAGGTGAACATCAAGATCCTGTTGGGGCTGCCGATCGCCGAGGGCGAGCTGACCGAGAAGCAGCGCAACGCGCTACTCGCGGACATGACCGACGACGTCGCAGCACTAGTGCTTCGTGACAACACCTTCCAGACACAGGCGCTGTCGATCACCGGTCGCATTGCGCCGCAGATGCTCGATGCGCATCAACGCTTTATCCAGTTTCTCGAGAAAACCGGCCGGCTCAACCGCGCGCTCGAGTTCCTTCCGTCGGACGAGGAGATCGCTGAACGACGTGCCAAAGGCATTGGATTGACGAGCCCCGAACGCGCGGTACTGCTCGCGTACAGCAAGATCTGGCTCTACGACGAATTGCTCGCCTCGGCGCTTCCCGACGACGCCTGGGTAGCGACGGCGCTGGAGCGCTATTTCCCGAAGGCGCTGCGCGAGCGCTACGCCGCATACATGTCGCGCCATCCATTGAAGCGGGACATCATCGCGACGTACGTGATCAACAGCATGATCAACCGCGTGGGCAGCACCTTCGTCCACCGGCTGCTGGAAGCCACCGGCGCCAAGCCGCCCGAGATCGTGCGCGCCTATCTGCTCAATCGCGAAGTCTTCGGGTTCGTGGATCTGTGGATGGCGATCGAGGCGCTCGACAATGTCGTTGACGACGAGGTCCAGGCGTCGATGCTGATCGACACTCGGCGTCTCATCGATCGCGGCACGACGTGGTTCTTGCGCTCGCGCCGGCTCAGCGAGGACATGGCGGCGACGATCGGGCATTTTGCGCCTCAGGTCGCAGCGTTGGCCACACGGCTGCCGCAATTGCTCGACCCGGCGGACCGCACGCGCATCGATGCCGCCGTTGCAGCCTACACCGCGAAGGGCGTCCCGCAGGCGCTGGCGCTGCGGGTGGCGACGTTCGACACCCTGTACGCCGCGCTCGACATCATCGAGGTCGCCGATAGCACAGGGCGCCCGCCGTCCGCGGTCGCGGAGCTTTACTGCGCGCTCTCGACGAAGCTGGGACTGCCCTGGCTGCGCGAGAAGATGTCGGCGCTGCCGGCGGATGCGCACTGGCGGATTCTCGCTAAAGGGGCGATGCTCGATGATCTCGCGAGCCTGCAGCGCACGATTACCGGCGAAGTGCTCGGCGCCGCTACGGACGGTGCAGACCCCGAGCACCTCATCACCGCATGGGAAGATCGCAACCGGCGCGGCATTGAGCGCGCCGCGCAGCTCATGGTCGAGCTCCGGGCAGCGACTCCGGTCGACGCAGCCATGCTTTCGGTCGCGCTGAGGGAGCTGCGCAACCTGGCGTAGCTTTCGACGCCGGCTAGTACGTGCCGGCCGGCGCGCTCGGGCGATCCGCAGGCAGGTTGCGGAAGATGCAATCGAAAGAGCGCTCGTTCGAGGTGCCGGGGCCGAAGAATCCGACTACCGCCTGCCGGTACCCGTCAGGCGTGAGCCTCTTGTAGTAAAGCTTGGACGTTACGTCGAAGAAGTACGTGTAGTTGTCGTTGCCCATCTCGTTCCTGCGGATCCATTCGCCGACGTCCGCATCGCCGATCAACAGCGGCTGACAGACCTGACCGAGCTTTTGCATGTAGGCGTTGAAGCCGGTCGCTTCCACGCTGCGGACCGAGTCGGGAGCGCAGGCTGCGAGCAGCGTCCCTGCGAGCATCACAACGAGGGCGTTGCGCGCTCCCCGCCGCCCGATTCCACTGCTGCTGCCCTTTCCATCGATGTGCTCCATCGCTCGTCCGGAGCTCAAGCCTTGTGTTTTGCCTTGTGCTTCTTGTTCCCTTCCCTGTCGTTGAGCACAAGCTTCTCGGCGCCGACAGCGGCTTCGTGCCGTTTCTCCAGATCAGCGAGGAGCCCGTCGTCCGTGAGGTCGAGCGCGTGCGAATGCTGCCAGTCGTGATGCGCCACCTTCTCGAGGCGATGCACGACGTGCTTGTCGCGGACCTCGATACCCAGCTCGCGCCGGGCGTCGAAGCTGCCGGGCGCAAGGTTGATCGAGCCGATGATTGCCGATTTACCGTCGGCGAGAAGCATCTTGGCGTGGAGCTTGAGATGCTTCAGCGTGTGCACCTTGATGCCGACGTCGCGCATGATCCGCAGACCGCTCACGCCTTCGAGCAGCTTGTCCTTCTTTAGCGTATGGGGCGGGCGGGCCATGACGTGCACCTTCACGCCGCGCTCCTTCGCTCGAACCAGGCGCTCGATGATCACCGGATCCTGGTAGCGCTCGTTCTGAACGAAGATCGTGTGCTTTGCTTGGTCGATGAAGTGGGCGATCCGCTCGCGCCCGTTGGTGTTGCACCAAATGAGCTTTGAGTCCTCGCCAGGGTCGAACGGCTTGCGGGACCAGTCGGCGTCGAAGCACTCGATCATCTCCGCGACCTCGCCCTCGTCGTCGGTGACCACGGCGTAATCGCGAGTCTCGGTCAAGTTCCTGGACTCCCAGTTCAGCGATTTGACGAATCCAATCGCCTCGTCGACGACCATCGACTTCTCGTGCGTTAGGTCGAAAGCAGGGTTGCTGTCCTCGACCAGAACATCCGCCTTGAGCAACTGCTTGCGCGAAGCCTCGTTTTCCGCCTCTCCGCTGCGCCGTGCCGGGTTGAGCATCACCTGAACCTTGAGGCCGCGCTTGCGCGCCTCGGCCACCGCCTTCAGCAGCGACGGGTCGGAGAAGACAAACATCTTGATCCGCAGGGAGCCTTTGGCCGCCTCGATCGCGTCGAGGATCGGCTTGGCGGAATCGTCGGGAAGGACAATCAGGGAGCGTGCCATGGAGTGTGTACCTAGTGCAGATGATCTGTCGCTGGCGCGGCCGTCGCTGCCGCGGGCGGCTGCTCGTATTGGATGCGGTGCAATTCGGCATAGACCCCGGCGAGCGCCAGCAGCTCGTCGTGCGTCCCCTGCTCGGCGACGATGCCATCCTTGAGAACGATGATCTTGTTCGCGTCGCGAATCGTCGATAGTCGGTGAGCGATGGTGATGACGGTACGCCCTTTCATCAACTGTTCCAATCCCTGAATGACGAGCCGCTCGGACTCGGTGTCGAGCGCGGCCGTCGGCTCGTCAAGGATGAGGATCGGTGTGTTGCGGATGATCGCACGCGCGATGCCGATACGCTGGCGCTGGCCACCGGAGAGTGTCAGGCCGCGCTCGCCGACGAGCGTATCGTAGCCTTTTGGCATGGCGGCGATGAAATCGTGAGCGTTGGCGAGCTTGGCCGCGTTGATGATCTCAGCTTCGGTAGCGCCGGGTCGTCCGTATGCGATGTTGTCGCGAATGGTTCCTCGAAACAAAACGGTATCTTGCAGCACAAACCCGATTTGATTGCGCAGCGAGGCCTTGGTAACGTCCTTGACGTCGCTGCCGTCGATCAGGACCCGGCCCTTGTCGGCATCGTAGAAGCGCGGAATCAGACTGACCACCGTCGACTTGCCGCCGCCCGTTGTGCCCACGACCCCGACCAGTTGTCCCGGCTCGATACGGAAGCTTACATCGCGCAGGATGGGGGCCGCCGGGTCGTAGCTGAAGCCGACGTTCTCGAAGACGATCTCGCCCCGCGCTTTGCCGAGCTCCTTGGCGTCCGGTCGCTCGACGACCATCTTGTCGGTGTCGAGGATGCCGTTGATCCGCTCGAGCGCGACCGCGGCCTGGGCGATGCTATTGGTCATCTTTGCCAGATCCTGCACCGGCTTGAAGAACTTCGTGAGGTAGGCGAGGAACACGGTCAACGCGCCGATCGTCATCGCGCCCGCCACGATGAGCGAAGCGCCCCGCCATAGGACGAACGCCGTGCACCCGGCGACGACGACGGAGATAACCGGCGAGAGCAGCGACTTGACTCGCCGCGCCTTCAGGGCGGCTTCGACCGTCTCGTGGCTGACCTCGTCGAGGCGCTTCTCCTCGAGGTCCTGGCGTCCGAACGCCTTGACTACGCGGACCGACTCCAGCCCCTGCTGCACGACAGTGACGATGTCGGCCTGTCGCTCCCTGACCTTGTGCGTGGCTTTCTTGACTGCCTTCTTGAACCGCGCCACGAAAAGCAGAAGGAACGGAGTTATGCCGACGGCAACCAGCGCGAAGTCCCAGTTGAGCCAGAACATCAAGCCGAGGATGCCGACGATCGTCAGCAGGTCGACCAGGATGTCGAGCGTGTTCGACGAAGCGAAGTTCTGCACCGTCGCCACGTCATTGGTGATCGTCGACAGCAGCACACCCGTCTGCTGCTTGTCGTAGTAGGCGAGCGAAAGACGCTGCAGATGGTCGTAGATCTTCACGCGCAGGTCGTGCGCGACCCACTGGCCGACGCTTTCCGTGTAATAGTTGTCGATGTAGGTGGCCAGAGCGCCGACCGCGGCAATGACGACCAGCGCAATGGCGGCGATCGCCGCGAGTCCCATCTTCGATTGAGAGAGCCCAAAATCGTCGATCCAATGCAGCCACTCCGGCAACTTGTGACCGCTGAGCACGTTGTCGATCACGACCTTGAGCGGCCATGGCCCGGCGAGGCTCATCGCGGTCTCGACGAGCATCGCGGCGAATACGATGACCAGCCACGCACGGTACGGCCGTATGAGATCGAGCACCAAGCTCGTCATGGTGCGGCTCGAGACCTCGGTTGGGCCGGGGACCGGCGCTGTCGAAGGGGGAACAGCGGCCTCGCCGCCGGATCCTGCTGGGGATGCTGCGCTGGAACTCAGGGCGTCTGACATACCGACCCTCCTCGCACCTCGAAGAGGGCGACTACTATAGCGCAACTCAGACGTGTGCGAGTGCGAGGGCACCCACAACGAGCGCCACCGCGGCGACACCGTAGGACGTGTACTGCAATCCCCGGTTTCGGGTCAGGATGGTGATCGCCGCCAGAGCGATGGCGATCTGGATCAGTGTGGTTGCCTGGGCCCAGCGATGGTGGACATGCATCGAAGCCTCGCTTTGCTCCTCAGCGGTCTTGGCGGCGTCTTCGAGCTTCTTCGCCTCCGGCATGATCTCGTTCTTCTCCTTGTTGTAGCGAGCGACCTCGGCCTGATAGCGCGCCTGCTGGTCCCCGGTCGTGAGCGTTGCGCCGAGCTCCGCCAGGTTCTGCTTGTTGCTCTTCGCCTGATAGAAATTCCACTGATCGGAGGCTTCGGCTCTCCGGATTGCCGCCTCGTTCTTGTACAGCAGCGCTTCGTTCTGCGTGTGGCCGCCCATGTATCCGAACATCGCGCCGATGGTGGCGAATATCGCGGTCGCGACCGCGATGCGGCCGGCGAACGGATCGCCGTGCTGCGCCTGGTGCTCGACCTCGTGATCGTGGGGACCATGGACGTGAAACTCTTCTGACATGAGGTTTCCTCCCCCTCCGATTAGGAGACGTTGCGGCATATGGAGGTGCAGCGGCGAGAACTCAACCGTGCGCGCCAATCCGCTCGTACTCGGTGAAAGCGTATCCGAATCCGCCTGGTTCGTCCTGACGCCTGAGCTCGCGAGCCGTCTCACGCCACAACTCGCGCGCGAAGTCGGGGAAGCGCGCGTCACCGGCGAAGTCGCGATCGATCTCGGTCAAGAAGAGGGTGTCGGCAAGCGGGATGGCAGCTCGATACAACGCTTCTCCGCCGATGACGAAGACTGGCTCGGGCAGCGTGGCGAGCGCGAGGGCATCGGTCAGATCGGCCGCGATCTTGCAACCTACAGGGTGGTAATCGTGCCGTCGCGTGACGACGATGTTCTCCCGTCCGGGCAGCGGAGCGCCGATCGACTCGAAGGTACGACGCCCCATGATCACGCTGTGGCCGATCGTCAATCCACGGAAGCGCTTGAGATCGTCGGGCAAGCGCCACGGCAGGCGATTGTCGATGCCGATGACTCCGTTCCTCGCGACTGCCGCAATCAGCGCCAACCGCGGCGAGCGTTGCATCGATGCTTTCGCCCTTGGCGAGGCGGCAGGGGGTGGTGTATCGTGCACGCGTCGCTCGCAGGCTCGGGCATCGTCCGACGAAAATCATTATAGCGGTCGCCCGCGACCACTCGTGTACTACCCTCGATCATTCCTCAAGTTCATCCTGCTCGGTTTCCTGCTGGTCAGTCTGCCGCTTCTGTACGCGCTGGTCGAGTTGATCGTGAGCCTCGATCGATTGGGTACCCAGAGCCAGCAGGCCGTGCTGCAGGCAGCTCAGGCCGGGCGCACCAGCCGGCAGCTCTACGAGCAGGCGATCACGCTCGAGCGCCTAGTGCGACAGCATCTGATTCTGGAAGATCCGCAACTCATCGAAGACTACGCGCGGCTACGCCAGGATTTTCGGCAAACCGCCCAACAGCTGCAGCAGCTGCCGCTCGATCGCGCACAGCTCGCGCAGCTCGAAAAACTAACCGATGGCGAGGCCCGACTCTACGGACTGCTCAAGCTTTCGCAACGCCCGCTCGGCGCGAGCAAGACGCTCGCGGATGGCTACGCCGACTTGGCCGAGGGAGCCCAGGCGATGCTCAACGCGAGCAGCGCTCTCGCCGAGCGAGAGATCGAGCGGTTGCAGGAAACAGCCGCAGAAGGGCGCAAGACCTGGGGCTACCTCGCAATCGCTGCGGGCCTGATCGCGCTCGCGCTCGCGATTACGTTCGCCGTGCTGATCGCGCGGCCGATCCGGCAGCTCGATCTGGCGATCCGGCAGATGGGCACGGCCGATTTTACACATGCCATCGAAGTCAACGGACCGCACGATTTGCGCTACCTCGGGCAGCGGCTCGAATGGCTGCGGACGCGGCTGCATGAGCTCGAGACGCAGCAGACGCGGTTCCTGCGCCACGTCTCACATGAACTGAAGACGCCGCTTACGGCAGTGCGCGAAGGAGCAGAGCTGCTGCGCGATCGCGTCGGCGGCGAGCTCTCGCCCGAGCAGCGGGAGATCGTGCGCATTGTGCGCGAGAACACGCTGCATTTGCAAAAGCTCATTGAGGATCTGCTCACCTATCACCAGACGCGCAACATCGAACCGCAGACGCTCGGCCCGGTGCCGCTCGCGGAAGTGATCCGGCGCGTCATCCGGGAACACAAACTCGCCGCGCTGGCGCGGATGATCACCTTCGAGGCTAAGCTCAAGCCGGCGATCCTGATCGGCGACGGAGAGAAGGTCCGTGTCATCGTCGACAATCTGCTCTCGAACGCGATCAAGTACTCACCGCGCTCCGGGCTCATCGGTGTCCGCCTGGCAGTGGACGACGGCGCCGCCGTGCTCGACGTCCTCGACGAGGGACCCGGCATCGACCCTGCCGATCGACCGCACATCTTCGAGTCGTTTTATCAGGGATCGCCAGCCCCTGATGGGCGAATCAAAGGGTCCGGGCTAGGGCTGGCGATTGCTCGCGAGTACGCTCTGGCGCACGGAGGGCGGATCGAATTGCTCGATCGAGCCGACGGCAAACGCGGCGCCCACTTCCGTCTCTGGCTTCCGCTCGCAGCGGTCGAGGGTGGCGCAGTTACTCAGCCGGCCTCGATCACGATCCAGGGGGAAGGTTGAGCCACCGGCATCGCCGCAGAGTCGCCGGACCGGTCGCACTCGCTTTGCTTGCCGGTTGCGCGGCCTCTCCGCCGCCTGCTGCCGAGCCGGTCGCGGCGCCGCCACCCGCAGCGGTCGAGGCCAAGGTCGAAACGATTCCGGTGACGCCATTGCCGGTGCCGCCCGTGGTCATCGTGCAGTCGCCGCCACAGACACAGGTGATCGCGGCGCCAGTCAACGAGGAAGATCAGCAGGCGCTTGCGCTTCTCGCTGATTTGCAGCGGTACGCGGCGGAGCCCGGCGACGATCTGAAGCGCGAGCTGGCAGCCGCGAATCAGGCAGTCAATCGCACGCGCAGTGACGCGAATCGGATCCGTTTGGCGATGCTCCTGACCTTGCCGGCGGCCGGGCCACCTGACGACACGCGCGCGCTTGCGCTTCTCGATTCGGTTGGCGGCAAGGGAGCCGGCGCGTCGCCGCTCAAGCAGATCGCGGTGATCCTGTCCGCCCAGATCAACGAGCGCACGCGAAGCGTGCGCGAGGAACAGAGAAAAACCGCTGCCGCACAGGAGAAACTCGATGCGCTGCGGGCGGTCGAACGGAGCCTCCTGCTCGAGCGCAGCCGGAACGCCGGCGGCGCAGGTGCCGGCGGCGGGGGCGGCACCGGGCGATAACCCATGGCCACCACCGGCGACATCCTCCTCGTCGACGACGATCCTGATCTGCTGAAACTGATCAGCTTGCGGCTCACGTCGGCCGGCTACAGGGTGCGCACCGCAGACAGCGGCGAGACCGCGCTCGCAGCGCTCGCCATCGCACGGCCCGCGGCGGTGATCACTGATCTGCGGATGCCGGGTATCGACGGCCTTGCGCTGTTCGAGGCGATCCACCGGCAGCATCCGACGCTGCCCGTGATCATCCTCACCGCTCACGGTACGATCCCGGACGCGGTGACCGCCACGCAGCGCGGTGTCTTCGGCTTTCTCACCAAGCCGTTCGACAGTCAGGAGCTGCTCCAGAAAGTCGCCAGCGCCGTTCGCCTCACCGGCGATGTCCCCGAACCGACGCGTTCCGCAAGCGGGGATTGGCGTTCCGGCATCATCACCCGCAGCCCGCGGATGGAGGATCTGCTGCGCCAGGCGAGGCTTGTGGCCGACTCGGACGCCAGCGTGCTCGTCTTCGGCGACTCGGGCACCGGGAAAGAGTTGCTCGCTCGAGCGATCCATCGCGCCAGCCGTCGCAGCTCGCGGCCGTTTGTTGCGGTGAATTGCGGCGCGATCCCGGAGCCGCTGCTGGAGTCGGAGCTGTTCGGACACGCGCGCGGTGCTTTCAGCGGTGCGGTTCAGGCGCACAAGGGACTGTTCCTCGCGGCCGATGGCGGCACGATCTTCCTCGACGAGATCGGGGACATGCCGCTCGCCTTGCAAGTGAAGCTGCTCCGCGTGCTGCAGGAGGGCGAGGTGCGGCCGGTCGGGGCCACGCAATCGGTGCCGGTGGATGTGCGGGTCATCTCGGCGACCCATCGCGATCTCGACGCGCAGCGAACGGCCGGTGAGTTCCGCGAAGACCTGTTCTACCGGCTCAACGTGGTCTCGTTGAAGCTGCCCGCGCTGGCCGATCGACGCGAGGACATTCCACTGCTCGCCACCTACTTCCTGCGCAAGCTCGCAGAGCGGTACAAGAAACCGGTTCCGACGCTTGCGCCGGATGCCATGGCGCTGCTCATCGCCGCGCCGTGGCCCGGGAACGTGCGCCAGCTACTGAACCTTCTCGAGCAGGCGCTCGCCCTGACCACGACCAGCGTGATACCAGCGACTCTGGTGCAGGGGGCGCTGCGCGAAGACGCCGGGGTTCTGGCTCCGTTCGAGGAGGCAAGAAAGCAGTTCGAGCGCGACTACCTGGTCAGGCTGCTGAAGATCACGGGAGGCAACGTCACGCAGGCGGCTACCCTGGCCAAGCGCAACCGTACTGAGTTCTACAAGCTTCTGCAGCGCCATCGGCTGGAGCCGGCCACCTTCAAAGACGGCAAGCTCTGATCCTCGCCTCGCTAGAACGAGCCCCGCGTCTTTAAGCCGCGTTTTGTCGTATCTGCGTCCACACTGTCGTCCTTCGGCGACAGCGCCGCATCAAAGCCATTCAACGACTTAACGACAATGTCATAGACGCGCGTCGTGGATTTACGACAGAAAAGCAGACGCCACGCTAGTCTGTGCCGCACGGCGTGCGGCTCCGAGCATAGGCAATTGAGCTAACCTGTTGATTCAAACTGACGGTTACGCCGTGGCATGTCAATTGCTTTACGCAACTCGAAAGGGGCGACAGGGCGGTCACGAGCGCTTGCGTAAAGAGGTTAAGCAATGGACACGTTCTCTCCGGAATTTTCCGGCTTCTGGTTCAAGGCGCCGGAACAACGTAGCGAACGCCAGCGCCCCGAGGTGGCCACCGGTGCCGAAAACTTGTCTCCGGCTCAGGAGGTGGCCCTTGAAGAACTGGCAGAGCGCGTGAACGCCGCGCGCAGCGTGGTGTAGCCGAACGCTTCACAGGCCGCAGGTGGCCTCGCGGGAGGAAAGGCCCGCAATCGCCTGACCCTCTCGGAGCCGGGTAGTGCTCCGACCATCGGAATCCCCCTTGCCCGCTCACTTCCTCCCAGCGGGCTTTTTTTTGGTGGGTCGCCTTGCGTTCGATCCCGCTCGGTTACACCGCGACCGCTGCCCTGATTGCCGGGTGGTGTTGGTAGCCGACGATCTCGAAATCCTCGTATCGATACTCGTAGAGTGACGGCGGCTTGCGTCTGATCTCGAGGCGGGGCATGGGAAAGGGCGTGCGCGAAAGCTGCGTCTCGACCTGATCGAGGTGGTTGAGATAGAGGTGACAGTCGCCGCCCGTCCATACGAAATCGCCTACTTTGAGGTCCGTCTGCTGGGCGACAAGATGCGTAAGCAGCGCATAGGAGGCGATGTTGAACGGCACGCCGAGGAAGATATCGCAGCTGCGTTGGTAGAGCTGGCAGGAAAGCTTCCCCTCGGCCACGTAGAACTGGAACAAAAGGTGGCACGGCGGTAGCTTCATCCGCGGAAGGTCGGATACGTTCCACGCCGACACGATGAGCCGCCGCGAATCCGGATTTCTGCGGATCTCGGCCAAGACGTTCGTCATCTGATCGATGTGACGGCCGCCGGGCGCCGGCCACGAGCGCCACTGGTAGCCGTATATCGGCCCGAGATCGCCGTGCTCATCGGCCCACTCATCCCAGATCGTCACACCGTTCTCGCGCAGATAGGCGACATTGGTGTCGCCGGCGAGAAACCACAGCAGCTCGTGGATGATCGATTTCGTGTGCAGTTTCTTGGTCGTGAGCAGCGGGAATCCGGTACCGAGGTCGAAGCGCATCTGGTAGCCGAAGACCGACAGCGTGCCCGTGCCCGTCCGGTCATCCTTGCGCCGGCCGTGATCGCGCACGTGGCGCATGAAGTCGAGGTAGGCTTGCAACGGAAGATCCGACGTCGGAGTTTCACATTGTATCCGAAGCAGGCTTGTCGACCGGGAGTGATCGCGCGCTCTTCCGCCATGCCTGCGACGGGTCGCACCCCTCGGTTGGCAGCGACTTGACAAACCCTCGAATCGGCCAGCATGATATAACGACGTAACTAGTCATATCGATATGAAGAGAGCGCACGCACGAGCAATTCCCGCACCGTGGCGACGCATTGCGCGAATCTTCGTCGCCTTGGGCGATCCGCACCGGCAGCGGATCCTGCTCATGTTCGAGCGAGGCGAACGACTGAACGTGGGAGAAATCGTGGCAGCGTCGACGCTCTCGCGCTCCGCTGTATCCCATCACCTGAGGGTCCTGCGCGAGGCGGGCGTGTTGGTCAGCGAAAAAGTCGGCAAGGAAGTATATTTCTGGCCCGACGCCGCCGCGGTGCGCATCGCGCTCGATGCGGTGCGCGACTATCTGGCAGCCCATTTTTGAATTCCCGGCATGTACTGAACCGGAATACGTGTTACATCGGACCATAAACCCGCACTGAACCGGAGCGATCGATGGCCGAACACAGTCAGTTTCAGCTGCTGCGCGAACGCCGTTTTGCGCCGTTCTTCTGGACGCAGTTTCTCGGTGCCGGCAACGACAACGTCTACAAGAATGCGCTCGTCATCTTCGTCGCGTTCCAGGCCGCAACGCTCACGACACTCTCCTCGAACGACCTCGTAAACATCGCCGCCGCGGCGTTCATCGCGCCGTTCGTGCTGTTTTCGGCCACAGCAGGCCAGGTCGCGGACAAGTTCGAGAAGTCGAGGCTGATCAGACTCATCAAACTATTCGAGATCGGGATCATGATCATCGGCGCAATCGGCTTCTACCGTCGCGACCTCGTGCTGCTGTTCCTCGCGCTGGCGCTGATGGGCGTGCACTCGACGATATTCGGCCCGGTCAAGTACGCAATCCTGCCGCAGAGCCTCCGCCCGAATGAGCTGATCGGCGGCAACGGGTTGGTCGAGATGGGGACTTTCGTGGCCATTCTGCTTGGCGAGATCGTCGGCGGCTTGGTGATCGCGATCAAGCCGAACGGGCCGGTGCTTGCCGGCGCAACCTCGATCGGGATCGCGGTGGCGGGCTACTTGGTGAGTCGCGGCATCCCAATAACACCGGCGGTTGCGCCGGACCTCAAGATCAACTGGAACCCGTTTACCGAGACCTCTCGCAATCTGCGCTTCGCCTACGGACACCGCGTGGTGTGGCTGTCGATGCTGGGTATCTCGTGGTTCTGGTTTTATGGCGCGACCTACCTGACGCAGTTCGCCAACTTCACCAAGGACGTGCTGGGCGGCGATGAGCACGTCGCCACCCTGCTGCTCGCGATCTTCTCGATCGGCATCGGCATCGGCTCGCTGCTGTGCGAGCGGCTTTCAGGACACAAGGTCGAGATCGGCCTGGTCCCATTCGGATCGATCGGGTTGTCGATCTTCGCAATCGATTTGTACTTCGCGAGCAAGGATCTCGTTCCCAACGGGCTCACGGGGATCGACGGTTTCCTCGCCATGCGCGCGCATTGGCGCGTCATTACCGACCTGGTGCTGCTGGGGATGTTCGGCGGTTTCTACATCGTGCCGCTTTACGCACTGATTCAGGAGCGATCCGAACCGGCGTACCGCTCGCGCATCATCGCCGCCAACAACATTCTGAACGCGCTGTTCATGGTCGCCTCCGCGGGTATCGCGCTGGGCCTCCTCAAGGCCGGGTTGACGATTCCCGCGCTGTTTCTCGCGACCGGGTTGATGAATGCCGTGGTAGCGATCTACATCTATGCGCTAGTGCCCGAATTCCTGATGCGCTTTCTCGCGTGGTTGCTCATTCACACGTTCTACCGCGTCGACAAGCAAGGCCTCGAGCGCGTGCCGGAGGAAGGCCCCTGCGTCATCGTCTGCAATCATGTGAGCTACGTCGATGCGGTGGTGATCGCAGCCTGCGTCCGTCGGCAGATCCGCTTCGTGATGGACCACCGTATCTACGCGGTGCCGCTGCTCCACTTCATATTTCGCACGATGCGAGCGATCCCGATCGCGTCGGCGAAGGAGGACGCGGCGCTGAAGGAACGCGCGTTCACCGAGGCGTCCGATGCGCTGAAGGCTGGAGAAATAATCTGCATCTTCCCTGAGGGAAAGATCACCGATACCGGCGAGCTCAACCGCTTTCGCCCGGGGCTGCAGCGCATCCTCGAGCAGACACCCGCACCCGTCGTGCCGATGGCGCTGCGCGGATTGTGGGGAAGTTTCTTCAGCCGGTCGGGGGGCAAGCTGATGCGGCGCCTGCGCGGCATGTTCTCCCGGATCGCTCTCGTGGCCGGAGCGCCCGTAGCGCCGGCGCGCGCGACTCCAGAGTTGTTACAGGAAGCCGTGCTCGCGCTGCGCGGCGATTGGCGTTGATGCCCGCGAGGACGATGCCATGGCGTGGCTCGGACTATTGCTCGGCGCGCTGATCGGCGCTTACGCGCATGGCTTCTCTGGGCTTGTCCTCGGCGCTGTGATCGGCACCTTTGTCGGCGCGGCGTGGCATCGACTAATGCCGCGCAACTCATCGATCGCCCCGGCAAGCGGCGGAGCGCTCGATGGCGCCGCGCTCCAAGCACGCGTGGTGGAACTCGAAAGGCGCCTAGCGGCATTGGAGGCGGCGGTAGGTCGCGCCGCAGTCAAAGAGGACGGAGACAGCATTCCGGTGGCGCAGCCATCGGTGGCTCCGGAGGCGCCGGCCGGTGCAGCTCGGCCCGCAGCACCGGATGCCACACCGGCGGCGGAATCGACATCCTTGGCACCAGCTTTCCACCCCGTGCGCAAAGGGGGCGTCGGAGGCGGCTCGCCACCGGTCACCGAAGCGGCGGCATCTTCCGAAGGGACGACCGGAGCACCTGTTTCTCCACCGCGGCCCCTGGGACACGCTATCTGGGCGTGGTTTTCCGACGGCAACACGATGGTTCGGGTCGGTGTGGTCGTGCTCTTCTTTGGCGTGGCTTTCCTGCTGTCGTACTTTGCCGAGCACGTTACCGTTCCCATCGAGCTTCAGTTCCTCGCGGTCGCTGCGGTTGGAGTCGTGCTGATCGCAGTAGGCATCCGGTTGCGGCATTCGCGCGCCGCGTATGCACTCGCACTCATGGGCGGCGGCCTCGGCGTGCTCTATCTAACCGTCTTTGCCGCGTCGCAGCTGGTCCCGCTGCTCGCACCCCCGACCGCGTTCGCACTGCTCGGGGTGATCGCGGCGGTCGCGATCGGCCTGGCACTGCGCTTCGACGCGCAGCCGCTCGCTGCGCTAGCGGCCCTCGGCGGGTTTCTCGCCCCCGTTCTCGTGCCAACGGTGAGCGAGCCGCTACCGCTGTTCGGTTATGTGGCGCTGGTCAATGCGATCGTCCTCGGCCTAGCGTGGTTCCGCGCCTGGCGCACGCTCGACCTTGTAGGCTTCGTCGGTACCTTCGTGCTCGGGGTATGGTGGGGCTACGAATACTACCGCCCGGAATACTTCGCGACGGTCGAGCCGATCCTCGTCGCGTTCTTTCTCATTTACCTCGAGTTGCCGATCGTCCACACCTTGCGCGGGGCTGGGGACCGCCGCCTTGACGCAACGCTTGTCTTTGGTGTGCCGATCGTCGCTTTCGCGCTGCAGGCCGGACTCGTGCACGACACCCAGTACGGCCTCGCTTGGAGCGCCGCGATCGTCGCCGGCGTGTACGGGCTGTGCTGGGTCGTGCTGCGCACGCGACGCGAAGGCCAAGTCGCGCAGCTCGCCAAAGCGCATGGCGCGCTCGCCGCGATCTTCGCCACGCTCGTCCCGCCCTTCGCCATCGATGCGCGCTGGACGAGCGCGGCCTGGGCAGTCGAGGGCGCAGGCGTCTACTGGGCGGGTTGCCGGGGGAACCGCGTCTACATGCGCGCCTTTGCGCTTGGAGTGCAGCTCGCGGCCGGCGCTGCATTCTTCGTGGGCTCGCACGGCGCTGACGCTGCGCCGATATTCGTCAATCGGCAGTTCCTCGGCGTCGCGATGATCGCGCTTTCGGCACTAGCGACGGTCCGGATCGGCGACCGCAGCGGTGCGGTGCTCCCTGCGGGCGAGCGCGCGCTTCTTGACCTCGTCTTTGCCTGGGGTTCTTTGTGGTGGCTGGGCGGCGGGTTGGTCGAGGTGGCGCAGCACGTGACCTCGCGGATCGAGACCCATGCGATGCTCGCGTGGGTTGGTGGAAGCGTCGCCGCGGCGACGTTTCTCGCCGGATGGCTGC
>Ga0126384_10000780_pt1 | contig 18200 bp, 15 predicted proteins | sample PanSoiMetPlot_36_FD_92543 | JGI IMG/M metagenome (GOLD analysis project Ga0126384, IMG submission 92543) | Tropical forest soil microbial communities from Panama - MetaG Plot_36 | ecosystem: Environmental > Terrestrial > Soil > Tropical forest > Bulk soil | place: Panama | collected 2016-02-17 | reverse complement strand
TGCGCCTGTTTCGCCATGAGCTCTCGCCAATCGAAAGATATCTTATCATCAAGGTGCCAGTATAAAAGAATTCTGTCAATAAGAATTCTTATCATAATGTTCGCCGGCTACCCCCGCACCCCGATACCGGCTACATCGCGCGACCAAAGTTCAGTGAAAGCCCCATTGCCGCAGCCGATGTCGGTCGATCGCAAACCAGATGGTGGCGACAGCCATGATGCGGCACTCGTCAAGGCGGCCGGTATTGGGCGCACTGACCAACGTATTCACGTGGGCGCGGATGACCAAGTTAAAGACGACTGGCTTCCGAAACCGACTATCCCGATCCTTGGCCAAGCGATCGCCTTGCCGCCACACACCCGAGGTCACCCGACGCGCTGGACGATCTTCCAACGGCGGTTGCCCTGGCCGTTCGGGACCTGGGCGGCAGACCCTCATCGCGACGCAAAATCGCCGAGGCGCCGCTCAATCTCGAATTGCTGCCGAAGCTATCGGCGCTGCCATGATCGTTGCATCGGCGTTGGCTGGCATTTGCCGCGACCGCGTGATGAAGTATTGTGAGTGCTGCTAGCGAGCCAGCTTTGGGTGCATTTGCGGGCGGCCGACCCGCTTTTCGTTTTGGTCTCGCGAATTTGCGGCTCTGTGCTGATCGCACCAGATTGACCACGCGCGTCGAGTGTCAGACGTGCATTGAGAGCTCACCGACGAGAACTTCAGTAGATACGCAATGAGGGCACACAGATGCACCATTCCCGGTTATGCGCCGTCTTGATCGACTGCAACACCTCGGATGTGGATGAGGCCGCGCGCTTTTGGGGCCAGGCGCTCGGGCGCGCCGTTGACACCAACCACCCGAACAGCCGCAACAACTACCGAATGCTGGAGACCCCGCCAGACGAGCCGATCGTGGAAATCCAGCGGGTGGATCACGAGAGTCGCGTTCACATCGACATCGAAACCGACGATATTCCTGCCGAAGTGGCACGCCTCGAGACGTTGGGTGCAAAAGTGGCGCGCCGGCTGCGGCGTTGGGTGGTCATGGAGGCGCCAACCGGCCAACGTTTCTGCATCGTACGGGTGCAACGTCCGGGTTTCCCGAAGAATGCCAACCGCTGGGATTAACATCGATCTCCTGCGATTGGGCGACCTCGCCATAGTACGGCCACCGCCTGCCGAGTTTGGCCGGCTCCCAGACGGCAGTACCTACTGATCATCCCCGTGCGGCTACCCTTACGTACTGCGGCTCCTCTGCCTCGGCCTTGCCTGGCCTGGCGGGTGGCGGCAACAGGGTTAACGTGAACGGTCGGGCGTCATCCCCTGTCTGGGGGAGAGGCCCGCCGCCGGCCAGCGTGAGGCACGATAATTGATGATCGCAAACATGCCGGTTACGGAACCCGGCATCTACCTTTGCTGTTTCGACACGGAGCATGCCTCCCGCAGAGGCTTGCTACCCAGCAATCGAAGACCAGTCAGACGCAGCGGTGAAGAGCACCTCGTCAGGTTCACCTGACGGCCGGGCACCCGCTTTAATCCAGCACATGAAAGGCGTGAGATGAGATCATTGGTATCGCCTCTGTCGCTAGTTCCGCTACTCGTCCTTGCCAACGTCACGTCAAGCGCGGCCGCAGCAGATGTCTGCGCAAAGAATAAGGTCACGTGCGACCGGCCGCGCGTTCACGTGCATCGCGCCAATCATCACCGGCGTCCTGTGCACTCGGCGACTTCGGGCCAGATCGGCATGGCGTCCTATTACCACCATGGACAAGTCGTTGCCTCCGGTGCCCGCTTCAATCCAGGTTCCTTGACAGCGGCGCACAAAAGCTTGCCCTTCGGGACGCGCATCCGCGTCACGCATCTGGCAAGTGGACGGACGGTCGAGGTGCGCATCAATGATCGTGGCCCCTTTATCGCCGGTCGTATCTTGGATCTGTCTAAAGCTGCCGCCAACGTCATTGGCATGACGGCAAGCGGCATCGCCCGCGTCAAGATGACGGTGCTCGGCCGTTGACGTTACGCTAGAGGACGCCTGATCGTTTGCGATCCCTGCCCGTCTCCTGAACTCCTGAACGGGCGTCAAAGGCGCCGTCGTCGCGCCATCGGCGCCAGTGGGTGCCAGCGGACCGCGCAGGGCTTGCTGCTCAGTCGAGGGTTAGCGTACGCTTCGCCGAGCGCAAGGCCTGAGTGGGCCAACTCGGCGGGCGAATCGGATCCCAGGCGCGTTGGCGCCCAGCCTTGAACTGGGCGCGGAGTGTCCGCGTGCCTTGCGGCGGCGGTGGCGGCTTGAGCCGTCGGCGGGCGCCCGCCCATCATTCAGGAAACATCCTGTTCGCGCAGGCCGCAAACGTTGAAGGCCACGGTCGGCCGATGCAGGCCCTTGAGCATCAACTCGCCGGCGGGTTCAGTGGCGATCATCGGTTCGACCGCGGCCAACACCTTGCGGTCGATCAAGATCTGGTTGTCCGCCGCTTGGCTACAGAGCCGAGCCGCCAGATTGACTACGGTGCCTACCGCCCCGTAGTCGAAGCGTCCCTCAAAACCAATGCGACCCAGCGTGGCGTAACCGTGCGCAATGCCGATGCCGAAGCCCAGCTCGTGACCTTGCCGACACCACTGTGCCACCAGCTCCGCCACTGCGGCGCGCATCTTTACCGCCATGCGCACTGCCCGCTGACAGGGATCCGGACAGGGTAGCGGGTCGTTGAACCAGACCATCACGCCATCGCCAGCGTAGCGCTCCAGTGTAGCTTCATACTGATGAATGAGCTTGCCCAACGTTTCATGATACTGACGCAGGACTTGGATCACCTCCTCGGGTTCGGCAACTTCGGCGAACCCGGTGAAGCCGCGCAGGTCGCAGTGCAGCGCCGTGATTTCGCGGCGATGGCTTTCCAGCAACTGGTCACCACCGGAAGACAGCACCAGCTCGGCAATCTGTGGTGACAGAAACCTCCGCAATCGCCCGATACGCTCGATTTCGACCAATTGGTCGTTCACACGTTGCGTCAGCGTGTTGTTCCAAACCGCGAGTTCGCCGGCTTGTCTTGCCAGTTGTCTCGACTGCTCGTGTACGGTGTCGTGGAGTTCCTTGACACGCAACACGGAACGCACGCGGGCCACCAACGCCGCCTGATCGATTGGCTTGGTGACGTATTCGTCACCGCCTGCCTCCAATCCACAAACGACATCCTTGCTATCGGATCGGGCGGTGACCAGAATGATCGGCATGAACGGCAAGCTTTTGTCTGCCTTCAGTTGGCGGCAGACTTCAAGCCCGTCCATCTTCGGCATCATGACGTCGAGCAGAACGAGGTCCGGCAGTTTGGCGCGGGCCGAGATCAGCGCCTCCTCTCCGTCGCCAGCCATGACAATGTCATAACCGCGCGCCGCTAGCAGGCGTTCGAGAATTTCGCGATTTGCCTCGTTGTCGTCAGCAATCAAAATTAGGGGTGGCTGGCGCACGGGTCATACCTCGGCCGGCAAATACTCACGTATCTTGGCAAGCAGCTGGCGTGGGCTGAATGGCTTGGCGACGTAACCATCGCAACCGGCCGCCTGCGCCTTGGCCTCGTCACCGCTGAGCGCGTAGGAGGTGACGGCAATGACGGGAATCGATTTGAGTTCGACGTTACCCTTGATGCGCCGGGTGGCTTCGTACCCATCCATGATGGGCAACTGCACGTCCATAAGGATCAAGTCCGGCCGTTTGCTTTCTGCCAGCGCCACCCCCTCTTCGCCGTTGGTAGCTTCGATAAGCTCGTAACCCGACGTGCTGAGGAGGTCGCGCAAGATGGCGCGGTTGTCCTCCTGGTCCTCAACAATCAAAACGCATTTGCTCACGCTACACCCGCGCTTTCTCGAGCCCGAATCGGCAGCTCGAAGTGAAATGCTGAACCGTTCCCCAATTTGGATTCCACCCAAATTCGCCCGCCGTGTAACTCCACGATGCGCTTGGCAATAGCCAGGCCGAGCCCAGTACCGCCCTTCTCCTTGGTATTGGAGCTATCGACCTGATGGAACTCGCGAAACAGCCGCCCCTGCTCCGCATCGGGAATACCTGGCCCGGTATCGACAACGGCCACGGAAAACATACCATTGCAGGCATGGGCCGCAATGCAAACTTGACCGGTGTCCGTGAACTTTATCGCATTGCCGACCAGATTGAGGAGCACCTGGGTTATCCGTCGCTCATCACCGCGACCGAGCGGCATGTCGTCGGCAACCTCGATCTTGAAGCCGAGCTTTTTGGCCGCCGCCAGGGCCTCGGTCGCCAGCACCACCATCTCGACGACATTTTTCATCGAGTAGTGCTCGCTGCTGAGGACCAGCTGCCCGGCCTCAATCTTTGACAGATCGAGCACATCATTGATGAGACCGAGCAGATGCTTGCCATTTGCGCGAACCCGCTCAAGCACCTCCAAGGTCTTCCGCGGCAGCTCGCCATAGAGGCCATCCTGCATCAGCTCGGTGTAGCCGAGAATGGCATTGAGCGGCGTTCTGAGCTCATGGCTCATATTGGCCAGGAACTGCGACTTATGCTGGCTGGCAACCTCGAGCTGTCGGGATTTGTCTTCGATCTCCTGAAACAGCCGGGCATTTTGGATGGCGAGCGCCGACTGGGAGGCAAACGACTGCATCAGGTCGATGATGGATTGATCGAAGGCCCCGGGGCGATCGCGCCTAACGATCAACACTCCGATAATCCGTTCCTCGCGTAGCAAAGGCACCGCCAGCAGCGCTCGCACGTCGGCCTGCAGCAGCGCATCACGCAACACCCAAGCCGGCCCGGCGGCGACATCACTTAATTGAATGGCGGACCGCTTAAGCGCGCTGTCGGAAACGGGCCCATTGTCACCCAAGCTCGGATGCGCTTGGCGAATAGTCTCAATCAGTTCCGCGCTCATGCCGTGGGTAGCCGCGAGCGTGAATTCATTGCTCGCCTCGTCGAAGGTATAAATTGCCCCACCTTCGGCATCGGCAAGGCGGCAGGCTTGCGCCAGAATTGCCACCAGTACGGCTTGCAGCTCCAAGGTCGAATTGATGGTCTGGCCAACGCCGACCAGCGCCCGCACCTGATCGAGGGCTTGCGATAGCTCACGCGTCCGATCGTCGACCTTTTGTTCGAGGGTGGCATAGGAGTCCTTAAGCCGCGTCCCCATGTCGTTGAAACTGTCGGCCAGCACCTGCACCTCGTCGCCAGAACGCATCTCGATGCGATGGTCGAGGTCGCCACTGCCGATGCGCGCAGCGCCTCTTGCCAGGGCGCGAATTGGCACCACCATTCGCCGCGCCAGCCAGATGCCGGCCAACACCGCGAATGCCAATCCAAGCCCGAGCACGATGATGGTTCGACGCAGTGAGTCGTATACTGGCTGCAGCGCCTCGCGCAGGGGTAAGTCGACGAACACCAGCCAGCCCAGCGAGCCGATCGGGGCAAATGCCGTAAGCACTTCGCGTCCGGCGTGATCGCGGGAGATCGCTGGCACGGTGACCGTCGCATCGCGCAGCTTGTTGAGTGCCAAAGCCACGTGCGGTGTGTGGCTCAGATCGGTTTTACGCAGCACCAAGCCGATGTCCGGGTGAGCAATGAGCAAGCCGCGCTCGTCCACGACGTAGGCCATGCCGGCCTTGCCGACCTGAATTTGGGAGACCAGGTCAACAATGAATTTTAGGTTGATTTCTGCGACCGTGACGCCAGCGGCGCGACCCGGCCCCGCTATCGCCATGGTCAGATAGGGCTCCGATTCCCTGCGGAAGTACACGGGACTGAGATAGCGTTTTTTGCCTTTGGCATCGATGAACGTCGGCTCTTTGCTCAGATCCGCGCCGCTGCCCACGGTGTCCATGGCAAGGCGCGATATCTTGAGCTGCTCTCGCCCTTCGGCGTCGAGATAGCTGACCTCGGTAATCGCCGGGGCCTGACGCAGGAGCCGGAGAAAATCGAGCCGTCGTTGTTCAAGGCCACTGCCGGCCGGCAAAAATCCCGTTGCCCAGCCGACCTGCCCCTCGATCTCCTTCACAAACTGCTCGATGACGGTGGCGGCCCCGACCGCCTTCTCGCGCTGCACCGCGCTGAGCGCCTGCCGGCTTTCGCCGTAGGAATAGTAGAGCTCGATCAGCGCATTGATGAGCAAGGAGCCGCCCACCAGCGCGACCAAGAAAACGGCGTACTTCCGGAACAGCCCACCGGTTAGCTCCGATCCGGCTGAGCGCATGTTGCTCAGCGGCCTTGGCCACGTGAGGGCGGAGGCGATTGGGCGCTTGCGCGAACCAAGCTGCGCCGCAAAGTCTCGAAGTCTGCGACCGCTCGAGCGCACCATGGCGGAGGCAATCAAGGCCGCCGATTGCATGCGCGTGACGAGCGCCGGCATGCGATCACCTCGTCGGCGCGGGCGAGCGCTGCATGATGCCGGTCCAGAACGCGGTCGGTACTCGACACCATCCCCCATCGGGATACTCGCTGAGAAAGAGCATCGGCATCAATCATCCGTTGGCAAGCTCGGCCGGCCCGGTCAAGCCATCATCCGCGCGCTGGAGCGCATAGTAAATAGGCGACATCACAGCAATGGCGACTTTCCCCTTTTGCCGGGCCAACAGGGGGGCCGATGCCGCTTGGGCCGGCGGTGGCCTTTCGCGCAAGATCGCCGCCGCAAATACGAGTAAGGATGGTTGCGCGAGAGCGCGCGGCGGTGACCCGGCAGGCCCGGGCTGGTATTTTCCCAACGGGACCGCTGGAGCTGCTATCCTGATGGCATTGATGCGACAGGATCGGGCGATGCGACGGCGGGATTTCCTAGGTGTTTTTCTGCCTAGCATCTTGGCCTGGACAACCGACCTTCGCGCGCAGCTGGCGAGCAACGTCCGCCGTATTGGCTTCCTGCGCAACGGTCAGCCACCAAGGTCTTTCATCGACGCCTTCCGACGTGGGCTGCGCGAACTCGGTTATATCGAAGGTCAGAACGTCGTTATCGAATACGGCGTGGTGGACCATGCCGCCCAACTCGCCGACGCTGCCGCCAAGCTGATCGCCAACAAGGTCGATGTCCTCGTGACCTCCGGATCGGCAGCCGTGCGCCCCGCGCAGCAGGCATCGCCCACGACCCCGGTCGTGTTCGTCGGTGCCTTTGACCCGGTTGCAGGGGGAATGGTGAACAGCCTGACGCATCCCGGCGGCAACACCACCGGCTTGACCCATCTGCAGGCGGATCTGACCGGACGACGATTGCAGCTGCTGAAGGAGCTGCTACCCGCATTGGCAAGGACTGCCGTGGTTTCCCGGTCGGCCAATCCGATGACACGGGTCTACTTGAATGAGGCAGAAGCTGCGGCAAAAATCCTCGGCTTACAACTGGTGCCGATAGATGTGCGTGATATCAATGATCTCGACCAGGTATTCGGCCGGGCTCGAGACTGCGGGGCCATGCTGATGGTCGCCGATGAAGAGTTCACGGCACATCGACATGAAATTGCGGCATTGGCCTTGAAGAACCGTTTGCCGACGATGTTTGGTTTTCGCGATATGGTCGAGGCAGGTGGTCTGATGGCCTATGGGCCGGACTATGCTGACCTTTGGCGCCGCGCCGCCTCGCAGGTCCACAAGATATTTCTGGGCGCCAATGCCGGTGATTTGCCGATAGAACAGCCGGCCAAATTCGAACTGGTCATCAATATGAAGACCGCGACCGCACTCGGGCTAACGATGCCGCCGGCATTGCTCGTTGCTGCTGATGAGTTGATCGAGGAGCCGAACTAGCCGACGCGGTGCTCAAGTAACGGCCATCTTCTGCGTCGGAGGCCGGTTGCCGCATTCGGCGTGCTTTAGCGCTCTCCACGTTCGCGTCGGGCTGCAGCGGCGCCCCGTTCGGAGCGCCGCCGTTAAATGCGTCAACGGGCCCTACATTGCTTGTAGCGCCGCAAAATGTCTTCGCAGCTCACGTTACCCGTGAAGCCATAGCCCCGCCGCCCCACGTTGACATCGACGTCCCGGCCCCTGGCGTGGTGCCTGCGGTTGACATCGATGTTGACGTTCCGGTCCCTGGCGTGCCTGCGGTTGACGTCGACGTCGACCCTCGTCCGACGGTCGTTACGGTCGGCCCTAAAGCCGTGGCGATTACGGTTGGCATTGACATCGACATTGGTGTTGCGCTGCTGCTTAGTGCGCGCACCGGCTTCACCCGACCGCATCTGGTCACCAGCCCGGGCCTGCCCGCCCGATTTCGTCTGGTCACCCGATTTTGTCTGTGCGTCGCGGCTGCCTTTTTGCTGCTGCCCGCCGCCGGCCGCGGTGCTACCGCTATCGCGACCGCCGGTGTCGGCACCCTTAGCAGCGCCGCCCTGGCCGCTGCTAGCGCCGCCCTGGCCGCGCCCACCGCTTTTATCGTCACTCATCTGGACCTTCTGCACCAAGGAGCTATTGGCGCTGGCTCCCGTAAGCAGTGCCGCCGCTTGCGGCGAGCTTATGCCGAGGGCGAGTACGGACGCCGCCGCGCTTAATACCAATAGATTTCGCATCTGAATGATCCTTGTCTCCGATTTGCTTCCGCGACGCGGGAGCTCTGCGCGTGAACGTTGGAATGGGAAAAGAGGTTGCCTCGTTAACCAAAATTGCTTCGTGGAGACCGCCGTTTTTGACCAAAGCTCGCAGCAAACTGGCGCTCCGGTCCGGTAGCTGTGCGCGGACTTTCTGATGACCCCAGAGCAATAGCGAGGCACCCCACGTCTCGAGCTATGCCGTGTATTTCCCAGTCAACTGACGTGTGGACCCCGGAGCATCGCCTCACAGCATCTAGCGTGGCCTGCGCTGGTGATGCCGCGCGATGCGCACGAGGTCTGCTGGTCTCAACAGAGGTGACCGTCAAAAGCCAGCAGCGCTGGCGCTGGCATCGATCGCTATCGCGATCGCCATGCCGGCGGGTGGTTTGCGCGCGCCGTCGCGCTTTGTCACGCAGCTTCACCCTCGATCTAGGGATCAACCCAAGAGTTTTGCCAGCCAACACGCGCCGCCGCCGACGCGACGTCGTCATATCGAGCTCGTCCCTGTTTGCCGCCTGGACGCTGTTGGCCGCGGCAGCCGCACATCCTAACCGGCGCTCCCTGCGAGCCGGCGGGAACGAAGACGCCACGAGAGCATTTTGGTCGCAGAAGCCGCAAGGGAACTCTGCAGTTTGTGCCAGGATCGGTGGGAGAAAAGGCAGGAGCCCGGTCGTGGCCTCGGGCCTGATCCGCAAGCAACGCCGATTGAGTGGGATCGATCGATCTCGGCGGGCTTCAGCCATACTTCGTCGCGGCCTCCGATTGCCACCGACAACGCCCAGTTCGACGTCGCGGTCGAACGCGCAGAGCCAACCTCATGCCTCACCTTGTGCGCCCGCCTGACCGGCTTGCGCCGGGGACGGCCCGTACTGCCGCGTGGCTCATATCGTGCCATTGCCGTCGGTGAAAATCTGCTGTGCTGCGAGCGCGCGCAGGACCGGCAAGGTTTTCTGGTCGTACTCAACTTCGATGCCGAGGCAGCGCTGCGGTCGGACGAAGGTGTCATTGTTGGCGAGGTAACCGGCGAGGCGCGCGCGGCATGATCAACGACCTTTGGTACAAGAACGCGATCATCTATTGCCTGTCGGTCGCCACCTACATGGATGCCAATGGCGATGGCATCGGCGATTTCCGCGGGCTGGAGCGGCGCCTCGACTATCTCCATGGCCTCGGTATTACCGCCATCTGGCTGATGCCGTTTCAGACTTCGCCGCATCGTGACAATGGCTATGATATCGCCGACTACTATAGCGTCGACCCCCGCTATGGGACGCTCGGCGACTTCGTTGATTTCACCCATGGCGCACAGCAACGCGGCATACGCGTGCTCGTCGACCTGGTCGTGAACCATACGTCGGACCAGCACCCCTGGTTCAAAGAAGCGCGGCGCGATCCGCAATCGAAGTACCGCGATTGGTACGTGTGGGCGACCAAGAAACCGCGCGGCGCCAAAAAGGGCATGGTGTTTCCCGGCGTGCAAAAGTCGACCTGGAGCTACGACGAGCAGGCCAGGGCCTACTACTTCCACCGCTTTTACGATTTCCAGCCCGATCTCAACACCTCCAATCCCGAGGTGCAGGCCGAAATTCTGAAGATTATGGGCTTCTGGATTCAGCTGGGTGTCTCAGGGTTCCGCATGGACGCGGTGCCGTTCGTGATCGCCAGCAAGGGGGCCAACGTCAAGCAGGAAGAGCAGTATGACATGCTGCGTTTTTTCCGTGAGTTCCTGCAATGGCGGCAAGGTGACTGCATTTTGCTGGCCGAAGCCAATGTGCTGCCAGATACCGATTTTGAGTACTTCGGCGATGACGGCGATCGCATGCACATGATGTTCAATTTCCAGGTCAATCAGAACCTGTTTTATGCCCTGGCAGCCGCCGACGCCCGGCCATTGATCAAGGCCATGAAGGCGACCAAGCCGCGCCCGGCCACCGCCCAATGGGCGCAATTTCTGCGCAATCATGATGAGCTCGACCTCGGACGGTTGACGGACGAGCAACGTCAACGCGTGTTCGAGGCGTTCGCTGCCGCCGCTAACATGCAACTTTACGATCGCGGTATTAGGCGACGGCTTGCGCCGATGCTGGGAGGCGACCGCCGCCGTATCGAACTAGCCTACAGCCTGCTGTTCTCATTGCCAGGCACACCGGTGATCCGCTATGGCGATGAAATCGGTATGGGCGATGATCTTTCGCTCAAGGAACGTGAGTGCGCGCGCACGCCGATGCAATGGTCAGACGAGCCGCACGGCGGCTTCACCAAGCATGACAAGCCAAGTTGTCCGGTGATCAGTCATGGCCCGTACGGTTACCAGCACGTCAACGTTGCCTTTCAACGGCGCTATCCCGACTCGATGCTGAACTGGACCGAACGCATCATCCGCATGCGCAAAGAGGTGCCGGAGGTCGGCTGGGGCGATTTTGCGGTGATTGCCGTGCGCAACCCGGCGATTCTGGTGATACGCTATGACTGGCGCAATAACTCGGTGGTGTTCGTGCACAATTTCGATCCCGAACCGCACGAGATCGCGTTCGCCATCGGTGCCGATGGTGAACACAGTGACCTGCTCGTAAATTTGCTTGGCCCCGAGCACAGCACGGCCGGCGAGGATGGCAAGCATCATTTCGTAATTGAGGGCTATGGCTACCGCTGGTACCGCGTCGGCGGGCTCGACTATCTGCTCAGGCGCGGCGACATCGGCTGATTGTCAGAGCGCCTTTGCCGTTCGGGCGCACCAGCACTTAATGCAATTGCGGTGTGAACCAGCATCGACGCGGGCGCGTATACTGGCGCCGGTTGCGACATCGATGCGTGATTGCCGGGGGTGCCAGCGGCGGACCCATCACGGTCGGCGGTGGCCGCGGCGCAAGTTTCAGCCCATGTCGGCAACCGAAGCGCGCCGGAGCGTGGACCTTCGGCCAGGGCGGCCTAAAGGTCAGTCCTCGAACCTTTCGTTCGGCTGCAGCTGGCGGAAGCGCTGGGTCCAACTGTGTCGCAATTGAGCCTCCGTGCTGCCGTCGTCGTAGGCCGGCGAAATCAGCGGCAGCGCCCTCTTCACCGTAATCGCCACGATCGCCCGGAAGCGCGAGGCTAAGGGCGTGCTAAATTGGCTGAGCAGGGCCTCGAACCCGCCGCTCCCACGTTGGCTGATGTTGGCTACGCCCTGAAACCGATAACCTTTGCGCACGAACGGATCGACGAAATTGACCTCGATGCGCGGGTTTGACTGCAAATTCCGCATGGTTCCCGGCGACCGTATATCGCCGAACGCAATGGTCTGATCGTCGAGCACGATGAACGTACCCTTCGGCGACAGGTTCGGCATGCCATCGGGTGCCACGGTCGCAACAAAGCCGAGGCGCTGTTGTTCGATGATCCGCTTCATGTCGGGAGTGAGCATTTGGAAAACCGAGGGTTTGCGACGGAATGGCTGGCACTCTAGCAGAGGCGGGGACGGCGCGCATGCCGGGAGCAAGTGGCTGTCGGAGAGGCTCCTGGGTGCCGCCTCAACTCCGACCGTTAAGCCGCTTGCTGGCCGCAGTCTTGCGGCATTGCAGGGATAATCGCGTTTCCCCGGCGAGGACGGACCTTGAGGGGCCTGCCCACATCGACCGAGCGGTCGGCTCCGTGTCTGCGGCGGCGCCATGAGGCACGCAGGGCTGTTGTGGCACCACGCAGAGAGACGAGCTTTATAGTTGCATGTGGTGGAATTCGGACGTTCAAAGCCCTGGCCTCGCCAGCTGGATGCTGCCGGATCGGGCCCGAGTGTTCCGTTGCGTTTCACTGTAGGATGGGCCGGCCGGCGAGCCGCCGTCGCACACGCAGCGCGCGACCTGATCCATCGGACATCCGGCTACAGGTGGCGGTCGGGGTATCATTGGCTTGAACGAGCGGGCGGTGAGGCGAGGAAAATAGTGGCGCCCTTGTCATCGGCCTGACCGTGACGGCGGCTATGCCAGGAGATCACCGGGGGCGCGGCTTCAACCAAGGGCAACTCACATGAAGTTCGGCGTGTTCGACCACATGGACGATGCTGGCGTGGCACCCGGTCAGCAATTCGAGGACCGCCTGCGGCTGGCCGAGACCTACGACCGATTGGGTTTTTACGCCTACCATCTGGCCGAGCACCACGGCACACCGTTGGGGCTGGCGCCGTCGCCGGGCGTGTTCATGGCCGCGCTCGCACAGCGAACGAAACGCCTGCGCTTCGGACCGCTGGTGTATCTGCTGCCGCTTTATCATCCGTTGCGCCTGATCGAAGAAATCTGCATGCTCGATCACATGAGCGGCGGCCGCCTCGAGCTGGGTGTGGGTCGAGGGGTCTCGCCGATCGAGGTCGGCTTTTTCGGCGTCGATCCCGGCAATGGGCCGCGGCAGTTTCCCGAAGCCCTCCGCGTCATCACGCAGGGCCTCAGTTCGGATGTCCTGAACTTCGAAGGCGAGTTTTATCGCTTCAAGGACGTGCCCATGGTGCTGAGGCCGCTGCAGAAGCCGCACCCACCCCTGTGGTATGGCGTTACGACACCGCAAGCCAGTATATGGGCGGCGCGGGAGAGGGCGAACATCGCCACCTTGGTGCCGGCGGCGGCGGCGCGGGCGATCGCCGACCGCTTCCGGGCAGAATGGACGGCGCAGGCGCACCCAACCGACCCGCCGCCTCGGATCGGGGTGATCCGTCACATGGTGCTCGCCGACAGCGAATTGGAAGCGCAACGCGTGATCGCACGCGCATACAGGCGCTGGCGGCAACACATGGAAATCCTGTGGACGCGACACGGGCACGCGTTCCCGCTCGCCCTACCGCAAGACGTTGAGCCGCTCCTCACCACCGGCGGCGCCTTCGCCGGTACCGCGGCAGGTGCGCGCCGGTACATTGCCGATACCATCGAGACGTCGAGTGCAAACTACTTCATTTGCGACATTGCCTTTGGCGATATGTCACTGGCGGAAGGCATGCGGACGGCGGAACTGCTTGGGTCTATTCTACCCATCCTAGAAAAATTGGGATAAATAGTCATATTCTGACGGACAGGAAGGTGAAGTCGATCACCGAGCCGGGGATGTACGCCGACGGCGCCGGCCTCTACCTGCGGGTGAGCGAGGGCGGCAACAAAAGCTGGATCTTCCGGTTCAAGCAGAAGCGTGCCGATGGCAAGTTCGTTGCCAGGGACATGGGGCTCGGCGGCTACCCCGAGGTGTCGCTGGCGGAGGCCCGAGATTTGGCCAAGGAAGCCCGCGAGCACCACCAGGCGGGCCGTGACCCCATCCAGCAACGAAAGGACGACAAGGCCAGGGCCATCGCCCAGCAACGCGCGGCGGAGGCCCAAGGCATCACCTTCCGCCAGTTCGCCAATCAGTGGATTGAAAATAACAAGGCCGCCTGGAAAAACGCCAGGCATCAGGCGCAGTGGGTCAAGACGTTCGAGGACTACGTCTATCCGGTGATTGGCGACAAGGCCGTGTCCGCCGTCGATACCGATGATGTGTTGAAGGTGCTGGAGCCGATCTGGAACACCAAGACGGTGACCGCCAGCCGGGTGCGCGGCCGGATGGAGAAGGTGCTGGCGGCCGCCAAGGCGCTCAAGCTGCGCACCGACAATCCAGCGCTGTGGCGCGGCCACCTCGACACCTTGCTGCAGCCGAAATCGAAACTTCACACGGTCAAGCATTTCACGGCCATGCCCTACAAGGACGTGCCGGCGTTCATGGCGCGCTTGCGGGCCAAGCAAGGCGTGACGGCGCGTGCCCTGGAGTTCACCATCCTCACCGCCGCGCGCACCAAAGAGGCGCGAGAGGCGCGGTTCGATGAGTTCGATCTCGACGCCAAGGTGTGGTCGATCCCTGCCGAGCGCATGAAGCGCGGGCGCAAGCACAGCGTGCCGCTCTGCGACCGCGCCGTCGCCATCGTCAAGGAGATGGCCGACCGCCGACGCAAGTTCGTGTTCCCCGGCCGCGATCCGAGCGAATCGCTGTCCGACACGGTGATGTTTGGTTTGCTGTGTGACCTGTGCCCAGACAACGGCCTTACCGTGCATGGCATGCGGTCATCGTTCCGCGACTGGGTCGGCGAGGAAACAGACTTTGCCCATGACATTTGCGAGGCGGCGCTGGCGCACGCCATCGGCGGCGATGAGAAAACGCGCCTGGCCGATCAGCGCGGCGAACTACTGGAGAAACGGCGCGGGCTGATGGAGGCGTGGGCGGGGTATTGCGGGCCGCAATCACCGGCACGCAAACCGGCGCCGCGCACGAAGGTGAAAACGGCGAACGGCGCCGACTTGGTGGCAAGGCGACATGAAGCTGGATACGAAATGCACGACTCGGGCGCAATTAGTTGCGCAGGAGATACTGCGCGAAGGGCTTGAGGTCTCCAAACACTTTGTTCGGCTGCCGAGTTGAATTGGATGTACGATGCATTGGCACCGAAGGCTTTGAGCGCAGGTTTGGCAACCTATTTACAGCGCTTTTCAGTGAAACGAAGCCGCGTCGGGCGTCATTCCGCAGCGTTCATTGGACATTTGTTCTGCTGACACCGGATGCCCTAGGGAGCCGCAATTCATTCGAGGTACTTTTTCGTGCTATAAGCCAAGTTGGTGACATCGAAATCGTCATCACTAGCCTCGATTTCCTGCCCCGTCACCGATGGGTCCTATCTCATCTCATGTGATTACCCTTCGTACATTGAGGCCCTTTGGCATGAAGAAGAGGGCCTACTTATGGCTTCTACTAAAGCGCTATTCGGTCCATCCGGTAATTGGGCGGCCATCGTAGACGAGGGAGGTTCGCTTGGCGTACTCACGCGATACACGATAGTAGGAGGCGAGCCGCCGTTCATTGACTCCCTTATTTCGTCGTATGGCGGCGCAAAGCAATTGCGGGAGAAGTTTCTCCGGCATCTAAGTGATTCTCATATACAGCCGCCCATGTCTCGCGAAGCACAGTCATCGTTGCTCTCAGATGCGGGTTGGTAGAGCACGGTCGACACGTTGATGGGTTGCACCGAGAACAGCCCGGAGGATGCCGAGCTCGCGGCCCTCGCCGACGTGATCGAGGCCTACGAACGGCAGAGATGGCCGCTGGGTCGCATTCCTGGCGGCAAGGGCTAGCGGCATCAGCACGAGGAAATACCGATTGCTTTCTCGCGGACCAGGCTGCTAGCTTACTCGCGCACCTACGGACGAAGGCGCGCGTTATGTCCGTTACCCCCCACGACTGCATCGACCGCATTCGATGTCCCGCCATCGAAGGGCTGCCGACAGACACTGTGATTATGCTGCACAACAGCCGCGTGCATATCGTGCAGTTGCGCAGAGGGATAGAGGCTACGGCGAGACAGGTGCAGCGCGCGCGGAAAGCTGCCTGGGACTCAATATTTCTTTTGGCGGCGCTGCGCAGAAACGGGTTTTAGTGGCCGCCGACCGGATCAGCGCCGCTCCGTCTCGACGATTTCCCGCTCCAGGATGGCGACATGCCGGCGTAGCTCCTTGGCGATGCCCTGGACGCACGTCGGGTGCCTGCAGGCGCTCAAGGACGCGAGCTAGCTCTTCGTCCACTCGCGTTCGCTATTTGGCAGTTTTTACTAGAGTTTGAGTTGCGGCAGTTCTGGCGGCAGAATGGCGGAATTGCTGAACGTGAGTTGCGCCCAGTGATTACCTTTATACGTATTGTGGGTTCAATCTACTTTCTCGCAGTCGCCACGGGCTGCGCCATGCAAGTCGTGGCCACCCTTCGGACTGGACAAATTGATACGCGGCACGGCGTGTTCAGAAGAAAAAGTCGACCAATCGGCTTTTGGGTCTGGACCGCGAACAGTTTGTTCTGGGCCTGCTTCTTTGCGTTGGGACTGGCATACGGTTGGCGGGACCTACTCTAGTTGGGTGGCTCCCGGCCGACGACGGGAAGGCAGGGGCAACGAAGGTCGGGCGTAGCGTGGACACGCCCAAAGCTTTGCACACCGGCTACGGGCGCGCAAAGTGCTCCGGGTCACATTATTTACGAATTCGTCAAGCTGATCGGCCTCGGCGACCTGATCACCTTTTTGCGCCTGTCTCGCCACTTGGCTTGGAGGACGACCCCACCGGTCGGTCTCACCCGGCAGCGATCTCGATAATGCACAAAACACCAGCCGCCATCGTTCCGGCGCTAAAAATAAGATACGCCCATTCGATTGAGTTGAACGCAGACAGCCAGCTCATTTGCACCACCCAGACAAACATACGACGGCGAGTACCGGGGCACCGCAGCACACCCGCGCACCCGCTAATAGTTTGCATTCTCAGCGCTCGGGCCGTCGCAGGCCAGAGTAAAAAGTGCCAATTCGAACGCAGGCGAGTATCGCCCATGTCCTGTCAAGTAGGTGGAGATTACGATCCACCTGATCACTACCGCGTATCCGCGCTAGTGGAGGACTGCGTCAACCTCGTGAACCGCAACTGGGAACCAAGACCCAGTCGTTCTGGCCACGTCATCCGTTCATCAATGGGCACTCGGCCGCAACAGTCAGGTACTAGACTGCATACCTTAATATCGGGGTTAATTCGGATGGCCAGCATGAGCAGGTCCACGAACAATCGAGGGCATGCTAACGACAAGCTCACAGCGGCCAACGGCCATTGCGCCGCGTGCGAATGGCACCGATCTGCAAGCAGGACTGCTGGACTATGCCAGCCGTATCGAAGAAATCCGTACGCCAAGCATGGTGCTCGATGCCTTGCACGCGATCATCAACAAGAGCCTGCCGCTAAGCGTTCTCTGCGCAGCTCGGCTGCCGATCAATGATATCGCCTGGAGGCCCGTTCTGGATCAATCCGTGTTCATGCACAAGGACGTGCCACATGGGTGGTGGGAGGACTATGACGCGCTTGCGCCGGGAAAGTTCCGTCCTGTGCTTTTCCTTACCAGGTCTGGTTTGGCATCGCTCACTTGGACGGAGATGCAGCGCCTATTTCAGCCTGTTGGCGTTGATCGATGGGCCTTCGAGCTGGGACTGAAGTACGGGATGCGCGACGGGTTGATTTGTCCCGTCGGCGGTCGGTGGGTGGTAGTGTTCTGGTCGCGCAGAGTGCTCAGTAACATTCTGACACAACCGGATCGGATCATGATCTTTGCTGCCGCGAACTTCGCTGCGCTTCGTCTGGAGCAACTGAACGGCCCGGATGTTGGGCGGATCGGATCGCGCGCTCGATTGACCGCTCGCGAACTCGCGGTCCTGCGTTTGGTGTCAATGGGCACCCAAACCGATGGTATTGCACAAGCACTTGGCCTGGGCGAAGAAACCGTCCGCAGCCATCTGAAAAAGGCGCAGGCCAAACTCGAAGTGCGCAATCGAACGCATGCGGCATGCGAGGCAGTACGGTTCAACCTGATACCTTGAAACGGTTTCTGGGAGTGCGACGACACGTGATCTCAGGCACGAAATGGCTAGCCTCATTTGGGGCAACCCTTCCGTGGCTTCTGCCGACGTTCCAACGTCACCGGGATGACCGGCCAGTTTAGGATGGAGTAGTTGCGCTCGGTAACCCCCGGACGCAATTGGTTGAATGGGTTGCGCTACTTCTTCAGGGCTTCGATCAGGTCCAACAGCTTCTGGAAGTCCATAGGCTTGATTGCCTTCTGGACATCCGGCCCCGGTTTATCGGCGGGTTTCGGTTTCACCGGCCGCGATATCTCGG
>Ga0126384_10000779_pt1 | contig 18207 bp, 15 predicted proteins | sample PanSoiMetPlot_36_FD_92543 | JGI IMG/M metagenome (GOLD analysis project Ga0126384, IMG submission 92543) | Tropical forest soil microbial communities from Panama - MetaG Plot_36 | ecosystem: Environmental > Terrestrial > Soil > Tropical forest > Bulk soil | place: Panama | collected 2016-02-17 | reverse complement strand
TGGCGATGATTCTTTTCTTTCTTTGTGCGGGCGTGATTACCCAGTTTATCCCGCGGGCCCGGCACGTCGGGATTGTTGGCATTGGGGCGCCACCGGCTCCGCCTGCGCCGCCGAGAGCGGTCGTCGGTGTCCATGAGCTGGATACAACCGAACGTGGTGTGACATTCGACAGTATTGAAGCGCCGGGATCGCCGGCGGACAAAGCCGGACTCGTGGGCGGTGACATCATCACTTCCTTCGATGGCCAGCCCGTGAAGGAAGACGATGAGCTAACCGATCTCCTCGGCCAGACCCCCGTTGGAAAAACTGTGGATGTTGTTTACATCAGGGATGGCGAAACAAAGACAACAAAACTCACGACCATTTCAAAAGCAGATTTGGACCAACTGGGAAGGGCATTTGCTATTCGCCCAGAGGGCAAGGGAAGACTGGGAGTTGATGTCGGGCGAGACGTTGAAATACCCAACGTCCACCTTCGGGGCGTAAGATTGGATCGCGTTCAACCGAGCCTGCCGGCTGATATGGCGGGCCTTAAGGATGGCGACATCGTTGTTGAGTTTGGCGGGGTTCCGATTCGCACCGAAGGAGAGCTAAACCATCGCATCCAGCGAGCCATTCCTTACGAAACGGTCGACGTAGTAGTGTTTCGCGGAAACGAGCGTTTGAAGATACCGGTGCGCATGGGCCGGCGTGGCTGAGTCGAATTACCTCGAGACATACTCCTGCAGCCTGCCTTCCATCTCCTTTCGCGTCGCTTCGCGTTCTGGTTCAGGAAAATCTGCGGCAAAGGTCTCGAAAAGCGCGTAAGGTGTTTCCGCTATGAGTCGGAGTTCCCACGCCTCGCGTTGTTGATGAGACGGTCTGAAGAACCACACCGCATCAATATCCGCCGCCTTCACCCCTTTCAGCTCGTTATAGCCCGTGTCTTCCAATAGCTTTCGCGTCTCATCGGTTAACAACGCACCGGACACCGCCCAACCGTGCTTCTTGTAAGTAGCAACAATCTCAAGCAGGCGATCAATCTGGTTCATAAGCTTGTCTTGGTGAATTGGCAAATAACCCTGCGCGTTTCAGTATACTCCCGAGTTCCGCTCGAGTTTTTGCGATCTCATTCTCTCCCGGTTGCAATACAGGCCAGTACCCCGACACATCGGCGCAGCGGGTGGGTCTCAAAGTTTGGGGAGTGCGGATTGTGGATTGGAATTCCGCAATCCGCAATCCGCAATCCACAATCCACAATCCACAATCCACAATCCTAACTGGTCTGTTACCCCACTGTGTTGACCATATACGGCGAGCTTATTATCATCTCGCCAACCAGAATGGTTTCACTATCGCAGCCTTTCAAATTGCCCCGAACAATGCGACCGTCTCAGGTTCTTAATCACGCTGGTTCCATTGTTTTCGTCCTGCTCGCGGCTGTCTCGAATGGTTATGCTAAATCCGGGAACGACCACCCGATAACTGTGTCGAATAGAACTGAGGAGCGAATGAAGACTAAGGTACCGGCCCCTTTTTATGATGTACTGCGCAAAGCATTAAAGAAGCGCAAGACGAGCATTGAGAATATCTGTCCAGGCTCGGATGCCGTAGCACGGCGAGTGCTCGAAGATTATGGAGCCGTCTTTGTGGCCGGCAAGAAAGTTACACCACCGCCCGTGTGCGTTTTTACCAGTGAGGACCAGGTAACAAAGTTTCAAGCCGAAGCTGGAGTAGACAGTGAGAGTTTTGGCGACGACACGATTGAGTTGCAACCGGAGGCAATGAAGCAGCTTCGAAAAGCACGCAAAGACGCTCTCAAAGAAGGTCTGGATATCACTCCACGAGGCGGTGCTGAAGCCGCTCGTAGAAACTACCAAGACAGCATGCGCTTGTGGGATACGCGCTTTCTTCCCGCGCTCGAGTATTGGGTAGGTCAAGGAAGGTTGACTCCGGAGCATGCCGCGCGTTTGCGTACGCTCCCTCTGCACGCACAGATTGCTGAGGTGCTTGATCTGGAAAAAGACGAGATCTATTTCAGTAAGGACTTATCCAAATCGATTCTCTATTCAATCGCTGCGCCGGGAACCTCGCAGCACATCGCGATGCTGGCGCTTGATGTTAGTGAGTTTCAGAATCCGCGTGTGCGTGAGATTCTGGCGAAGCACGGTTGGTTTCAGACCGTCTTAAGCGACTTGCCTCACTTCACTTTTCTGGGCTTGGACGAAGACGACCTCCCGAAACATGGCTTAAAAGCAGTCGTGGTCAATGAGCAAACTTTCTGGATTCCTAATGTCGAGAATACGAAATGACTAGCCGCGGCTGAACGCGGATTAAACGGATCTGAAGACAAATGGCATAAGGGTCACATCTTTCAGATCCGCGGTATCCGCGTTCATCCGCGGCCAGTTCCTCCGGTCGACCTCCGGATTGCGCCCTAAATATTGATTTCCCAAATCCCCTAAAGGTGTTAGACTTACCCACCGGTCCCAATAGGCCGATCTCCCCCAGCCAATTTCGAAGCCGCTTATTAGTCAAGCCGCACGGAAGCGCGGGCTGACCTGTCTCCAGCAGCCCACTCTCGGGCGACCTTTTTCCCGAAAGAAGGTCTGTCATGGACGTCCCTCAATTCATCGCCGGCAGGTTTCGAATCGAATGCGAAATCGGTCGAGGTGGCATGGGCACGGTCTATCGTGCTACGCACCTCGGGCTACAGCGCTCAGTTGCGGTCAAGATTATCAAATCCGAGTATGCTCAGGACGCCGACGTTGCCGACCGCTTCATGCGCGAGGCACGGACGATGGCTAAGCTCCGGCACGCGCACGCGGCAATGATCTTTGACGCCGGCACCTTGCCTGATGGTCGTCACTTCATAATTATGGAGTTCATCGAAGGCATTACCTTATCAGATGCGCTTGCTGACGAAGGACGCTTCTCACCCGAGCGAGCAGTAAAGATTGCTACGCAGATTTGCGACGCTCTCGGCGAAGCCCATCAGCTCGGCATCATCCATCGGGATCTCAAGCCGGCCAATATTATGCTGAATGAACGCGGCGCTTATGTGCTCGACTTCGGCGTCGCGAAGGTGCTGGCAACGTCCAGTGAGATGACCGCTTCCCACGCAAGCACAGGCTCGGGCCAGGTCCTTGGAACTCCGCGGTACATGTCTCCGGAACAATGCCTGGGCCATAAGCTCGGCCCGCGTAGCGATCTGTACAGTCTTGGTGTGGTTCTCTATGAAATGCTGGCGGGGCGTCCACCATTTATCGATCCGCTACCCTCAGTTGTTCTGGTGAAGCAGGCTACTGCGGCTCCACCTCCGCTCCCTAAGCTTCGCCCCGACATTCCACGCTCATTGTCATTAGCTGTCCACACGTTGCTTGCGAAGCGACCTGAAGATCGCCCGCAGACTGCCGCTAAAGCGCGCATGCTGTTGGAACGCAGTCTTTTCTTGCCCGAGCGAGTTCATGCACCGATTGAAGCGGACCCATTATCGGCGATGGTTGCGGCCGCTAGTCATCCCAGGAGCACACTCGTTCGCATTGCCGCTCCATTGCTGCTGGTTTCGATCATGGGAGCATTGTTGCTTGCCCTGGGTTACGGTGGACCAGCCGCTGAAATGGCGGCACCGGACCAGCCGGCGCTAACTGATCTCGCGAACCGGGCAGCAGCCGTTACAGTCGCTAATACTAATACAAAGGGAAAGACCGATAGCGCCGCTCCAGCTCCTGTCACAGTCAGCCAGCCGCGCCCGGTTAGTATGTCAACCGAACAGGCGAAAAACATTGTCTCGGCGAATTCTGATGATCTGGTCAGTGGAGTCGTGGTCACGCAAACGCCAAGAGGGCTCGCGATTCTTGCCGTTCAGGACCGCGGCCGGGGACCGGCCGGTTTCTTGATGGTTGAGCAGCGAGGACAAAATTTTCGGATTACAGATCGGGGCGCATTGGACACTGCCAAGTTCCAGGCACGCAAGTGGACCGCAGAAAAACTGAGCGCTAATAACGACGGCCGGAGTAAGATACTCTTTACCGGAATTAGTGCTGCTCGACGTCCGGCGTTGCGATTGGTTTTGTACGACCCGCGAAAACGGGCGGCTTATAGTCTGACGGTTGAGACGGATCCTCGCACCGGGCAAACTCGGCGCACACAATGGTCGGATAACATTGGGGACTCACGAGCAGCTGCGTATAGAGTGTTGCTGCGAGATAAAGCGCGGGCGCTGATCGCTCGCGGTCTGCTGCGCATCACGTAACGACGGGCTGAGAGCCAAGGGCTGAGAGCTGAGGGCTGAGAGCTGAGGGTTGAGCGCTGAGGGTTAATAACTTGGCGCTTGGCAGTAGCATTCAGGCCTTTGCGCTTAGCCCTCAGCTCTCAGCCCTCAGCGCTTTGCCCTTAGCCCTCTGCTCTTTGCCCGGGCTTTAGCTGGTCCTTCAGATCCAGGTTGCGAATCAGACGGTGCAGGTAGTTGGCATGAACTCCGAGCAGCTTTGCTGCTTCGGTGTAATTGCCTTTCGTCTGGTCCATGGCGTTGAGGATGATTTGCTTCTTCGTTTCGGCTACAGCTTCGTGATATTTCGCCACTACTGCGTTAGGTGACAGCGCCGTTTCCAGTACAGCCTCAGGTAAATCCTCAACCAATATGCGATCAGTTGTGCCGAGGACTACAGCTCGCTCGATCGCATTCTCTAGTTCACGAACATTACCCGGCCAGTCGTAAGCTGCCAGGCGAGCCTGCGCTTCTGCCGAGATTCCAGTAATTCGGCGATTACACTTATCTGCATACTTGGCCGCAAAGTAATTGGCGAGCAGCGAGATGTCCCCCTGACGCTGCCTGAGCGGAGGCATCTCAATACTGACGACGTTCAAGCGGTAATAAAGATCGGGTCGAAAGTCGCCGGTGGTGATAGCAGTTTCGAGATCCTTGTTCGTAGCCGCAATCAGGCGAATGTCGACTTGAATCGTCTGGGTGCCGCCCACCCGTTCAAACTCACGCTCCTGGAGCACGCGCAGCAGTTTGACCTGCAAAGCCGGCGACAGCTCTCCGATTTCGTCGAGAAACAAAGACCCGCCATTTGCGAGTTCGAGACGTCCTTTACGTTGTGCCAGCGCGCCGGTAAACGCGCCCTTCTCGTGCCCGAAGAGTTCGCTCTCGAGTAATGACTCGGTCAGCGCTGCGCAGTTGACCGCCAGGAAAGGCTGCGCTGCTCGCTTGCTGTTCTGATGGATTGCATGCGCAGCGAGCTCTTTGCCGGTGCCGCTTTCTCCAAAGATCAGAACCGTCGCATCTGTTGGCGCTACCTTTGATACGAAGCTGTAGACCTGCCGCATCGGTGGACTTTCGCCAACCATGTTGTGCTCGAGTTGAGCATCTATTCGCAGTCTCTGGTTTTCACTCTCCAGCCGTTCGAAGTGGCGCGCATTTTCAATGGCAACGGCAGCGATTCCGGCGATGGCGCTGACCAGCTGCAGATGGTCGTCCTGGAATCGCGCACCTGGCTCACTGGCCGACAGATAGATGATGCCCAACGTGCGTTGGACCATCTTCAAGGGCACGCAGAGGAAAGCGCTGGTGCCGGACGCAACCAGGCTGTCGGCAAGTTTCGCATCACTGGTTAATGGATCGTTGCTGATTATGGCTACACCATCGCTCAGCACTTTTTGGGCAATGGTCGTGCTCACTCGCACGGTCACATCAAGGTTGCCGTACCGATCCATGCCAAACATTGAATCGAAGTGAGCAGCCTCTTCCGAAAGCAGGATCGCGCCACGCTCGGCGGGAACTGCTTCGAACAGGAGCTCGAGCAGCTTCCGCTGAAGTTCCTCGAGGCCACGAATCGCGTTGATGGTGGTGCTGACTTTCATCAACGCGCTCAAATCGCGGGCCATCAGGTATAGCGCGTCATCGAAGCGGACCTGAATAGTGGACCCACTTACGAGTTGACGATCGTCCAGTTCGACGCGACCCGATCTCGTTGTGGGTACGTCACCGTCATGCGTCAGAAAAAGAAACTGAGTCTCGCCGATGCGAATCCGATCGCCGTGCTGCAGCGCGCGCTCTTTTATTGGCACATCGTTGACGAAGGTGCCGTTCAAGGATTGCAGGTCGTTGATCCAGAACTGATTGTCTCTGGCTTCGACCAGTGAGTGACGGCGCGAGACGGCCGCATCCGCGAGGCAGACTTCGGCTGATGTTTCCCGCCCAATCACAACTGGCTTGTCCTGGAGGAGGAAAACTTTGCCTTTCAGTTTGCCGGCAATGGCTGCGAGCCTTGGATTCATGATGCGCCCGTGATCAGGAGTGTAAAGCGGGCAGACGCGGAGAGCAAAGAGCAAAGGGAAAAGGGCGGAGGGGGTAAGGGCCAAGCGCAGAGAGCTGAGCGCAGGGGGCCAAGCGCACAGGCGAAGAGATGAGGCTGAGGCTCCCATCCATTCCATAAAGCAATAGGTGTGTTCCGGTTTTCGTTGATCTCTCATTCTCACCGGGTTTCAACCCGGTGATCGGAGAAACATGGAAATCACCTAACCGTTTTCAACGGTTTCCATTCTTTCGCCCTCTCGCACATGAGTTTCAACTCTCGGACAAAGCCGTCTGACGTCTATCTAATCGGGATTAACTCTATCTGATCGGATAGAGTCCCAGCGCATCTCAGCGGCATGTGACACTTCAGGCAGGAACAGCCTAATAATCCGTTAACTCTTTCTATCCACTTGCCTTGATGGTCGAGAGCGTATTTCAGCATCCGATCTCAACGGATTGGCACATTAGTCGCAATAGACCGGACGTTCACCGATTACGGTTGAACGAGGCTGAAACCAGAGATGGTGAAGAGCGGGCCAATCAAGCCCATCGATGCCCAGAAGGCCCCTTCCAGCCTCAACAGTTTTGGTCGAAGGTTTTTGATCGTGCCTCAATGGCAGAAGGAGATGAAATGACAAAGCAATTTCTTAAAGGCTTCACAATGCTGGTAGCTATTCTCACTTTTGCAATGGTGACTTCCGTAGCTTCAGCCAGTGGCCAAACGATAACTGCGAAAGCCAGCGTTCCTTTTGAATTCGTCGTAGGCGACACGACGCTCCCGGCTGGCGACTACTTGGTCAGCAATGCGACAACCTTTGCAATGAAGATCTCGAACGTCGATTCGAAGGACGCGGCTCTACGGATCACTGATCCCGTTGACGGAAAGGCCGGTAAGCCGAGATTGGTCTTCCATAAGTACGGACAGCGCTACTTCCTCGCCCAGGTCTGGGGTTACGATGAGACCGGGCGCGCGCTGACCATGTCACGAGAAGAGCGTGCGATTCGAAAGGCCCAGTCGCACATCGCATCGCACAAGTCGGCGACTCCAAAATATGAATTGGTAGCAGTCGCGATTGATTGGAAATAATTGCGCGGTCCCCGCTCGGGTGCGAGTCGCCGCAACCCTCGCACCTGTTCAACCAAACGGCAACCCAACGTCCCCGGGTTGCCGTTCTGGTCTCAGTTAGATTCGCCCCCAAACCGAAAACGGCAACCCTCACCTTGGGAGTTGCCGTTTCGGTTTTCCTGGGAACGGTCCTCGGTCGGCTGACTGACTCACCCAACTCGCATCAAGCGCCGGTTTTGCTTGCTCATCAAGCGAGCCAGCCATGCCCCGTTCCCAAGAGCAACGGGCAAAGGGGTAAGAGCAAAGGGCAAAGAGCAAAACATTTTTCTTGTAAACGGAAAAAATACTCAGACTGGCACTTAGCTCTATTGCTCCTCTTTGCCCTTACCTCTTTGCCTTCAAAAGCGAAACCCTACGCCGGCCATGAATTGAAAGTTATTCGTCCAATGGCGGGGGATGGTGTAAGGGACCAAGTTAATAACTCCGGTCACGCCATCAATCTCAACAAAGTTGGTATTCACGCTGCGATACCTGATCAGTGTGTCTCCAGCTTCAAAGCGCGTGACGATTCTTTTCGAGGGATAGAACTCAATGACTCCGCCAACGTCCAGCGCAAAGTTTGTCAGTCGCCGCTGAACAAACTGAAAAGGAAAAGGTCCGGCGCCGCCGGTGGGTTCATATCTACCTTCACCTTTGCTGAAACTGACGACTCCTGGACGTGCTTTGCCGAAGATTCCCCACCGCTGAAAACGCTTCCCCACTTTGACTCCGAACAGACCTTGCGTGATGTTGCCGTTGCTGAGTCCGCAGCTGAAGCAATTGTGTGGAAAGAAATTGCCGGTCGCTTCCAATGCGAGGCTGCGATTGAAATTGAAAGTAAACCGACCGCCAAAGCCGGCCTCGGTAGCGCCGCCCGAGTAGTCGGGTTTGGTTATGGACGTGAACTGTGCTCCCACCTCGTACCTGGGCACATCGTCAGACTGGGCTCTGGTCGGGATGAAGAGTGTTAGGCAGAGGAGGATACCTACCACATGCAGAGTCTTATTAGATCTCATTTTGAGTCTCCCTGATTTCGAGAAGTTTCAATGGTCCGTTGCACACGTCCTTCCAAAGGGCAGACTTCACCCTCGATTCTGCGTGCCTGATTTCAAGCAGCAGAAATCCGTCTTCAGATTCGCTGTGGGGAAACTTTTTGTGGTCTAGTCCGACCGCGAAGTCTCAGCGTTTACCAAGAAAAGACATCACGCGATCAAGAATAGACGGCCGATATTCCTGAATTTCAACCTCGGCAAATCCATCCGGCACCTCGAACAACGAGGCACTCAACTCGTCTGTTGAAAGCTCGATAACTTCGGTTCGAGTAACACTTTCTTCGCCCTTGCCATTGTTCCATTTTGTTGTCTCGAGCAGGGGATAGCCGAGCGATGCCGGCCCATGACGTTTACGATCGAGAAAATAGTTGCGCTTGAACAAATACTCCGAAAAGCATTTTCCTTCGAGCGAGAAGCCGCGCGTTATTGAGCCGGAAAGATCCGGTGAGCAGTCGATGCCGTACATTAAATCAATGTACCAGCCGTCAGTCTCACGACGCATTTCTGGTCCCTCGCAATGCTTGGGTTCTGGCTCCCAGGTAGTGACAGTTTTCAAATGGCGCGCCGTGAAGCCAAACATCTCCCGGCGTTCTCGGGTGTCGGTTACCGTGGTCGTCTCGGTGAGGACACCTTTGCTGCGCGCGCGGGCTTTGTCGATTAGTTCCTGGTTGCCCTGAATCTGGGGTTCGTTAAAAGCCATCGCAGCACCCATGGGCATCCCTCCGGTGTGCAGCGCGTAACGTTTGTTGTACAAGTCCAGCCAGACGAATCTCTTCAGATCGCATTGTTCGACATACGCAACGCTGAACTGCTTGCCGCTGGGCGAGAATTGATTCATCTCTTCTCGCTGCCTTTTCCCTTTGAGATACAGGATTGAGTCATAACCGCCTTTTTTGAAGGTGGTCCGACGCTTGATTCTGATATCTCCTTTGCCGGTACCGGCCAGGCTGAGCAGGAGCAATGCGACTACAAGCGGTTTCGACATCGGTGGCGTTCGTCTCATGGATTTACTCAGTGGATTATCGCGGCCATAGATTTTCAATGCTGTCAGCGCTGCCCACCATCACGCGCGGTTTGGCGCTGAATTTGGCGTTATTGCGGTCCTTATTTCTATCGTTTTGATAAGTAGTCTGTTTTTGATTACGTATTCGGGCGGCGTCGTCCTGCGCTGCTTTAACTGCATCGTTCAGCCTGTCCCAGGCGTCCTTTTCCTTTTCCTTGCGAGCGCTCAATTCGAGCGGGGGAATGAGCGGAAGATACTTGGGCTCATGGAGCACCCACACATTCCATGTGCCAGTGTCGTTAAGCACTGGACTACTCGAGATCCATTCGTAATGCTCTTTGCCGATCGAGAATTCGATCTTGTTTTTGGCGATCAACCCGACCTTTTGGAATTGATAGCCCACTCGTGGCACGAGCGAGAAGATGTAACGACCGCGATCAGGAACGTAGAACCAGATCAGAGTTCCAGAACAGCCGATGGTTGACTTGCTGGAAGCAATGGTCTTGCCATTGAGCAGCAATTGGTACTCCTTGACTGTCATCTGGACGGCATCAAGGGTGAAATCGCGCGGAAGTCCCTTAGGATTAATGTCCCAGAGGTTTGCTCGATCGAACGACACCTTGACTATGTCGACAATCTTGATCCCACTGTCAGGGTTGATCAAAAGATCGAGCGTGAAAGCGTCGCCGTCGTCGAGTACCTGAGCCTCCGAAGATCTCGGCAGCGTCGCAATCTTCTCTGGTTGCTTATTCGGAGTACGCGCCATCAGCCGGCTCTCAAACTCCTGGCCCAGAGGTCGGGCCGTGACCGTGAATTGCTTCAGCTCGGCGTTACCGTTTACAGAGAGGTCATATCCAAAAATCGGCCTGCCTTCGGTGTCTACTAACACGCGATGAATGATCTGCTTGTCATCAACGAGTGCCTGCGAATCAAAGAATGCCCGCGTCTGTTGCTGGTCCGAAGACTTTCTCGTTTCGGCGAAGGCGGCTTCTGCCTTGAACGCCACATATCCGCCATCGCTGAGCGGAACGATCAGCTGAGGAGGCGCGTGGTCCTGGCTCTGCGCTACCGTCGCGACAGAGAGCCAGATAATCATGACTGGCAACAGGATCTTACTCCTGATCCACTCACGAGAACGGCTCGACTGAGATGGAGGAGATTTAGCGCTCATCCCGGTAGCTTCCCTTCAATACCTTCATGTTCACCTGGTCCGTTGGCTTGAATCCAACCAGGCTCATAGCGGTTGGATCAGCGGTATCAGTGCGGCCCGTTGCTACGGTATTGGCTACTCGATCGGGGCTATTGAGCTCCGCATGGCGAGTACGAGCGCGACTGCGATTCCTTTCAACGTAGACAATGCGAGTAACTAACTTCTCTTGCGGGACGGTAATCGTTCTCGTTATCACCTGCGGTGGAGATTGCGTCACTGTATCAACCGTTCTCTTCCAGTGATTTGCAATCAGCGTACCCGCTCCAAAGAAAAGCGCGAGCAGGACAACCGCGACTGGCGCCGGCACCCGGACCGACGCAGTCCCAATCGCCTTCAGGTATAGCCAAAGCTGGTTTGTTCCCGATACGGCCGCTGGTGTAATGGGAGCGGCAGGTTCAGCAAGGCGTTGGGACAGTCTGCTGTGATAGCCAGCCCAAAAGCTCTCCTCCGGCGAAGCCAGAGTCAAAGCCTGCTCAGAAACACGAAGCGTCTCTCTAATTGCCGCGAACTCCTCACGGCAGTCAGCGCAGCCTTTAAGTTCTGAGAGCAACGACTCCTTTTGACTGTGGGGAGTCTCGTTCAGCGCTAAATCGGTCAAACTTTTTCTGGTTGAATTACAGTTGTGCATTTGTAACTGCTCCTGACTTAATATCCGCCTGCGGCACAGGAAATGTAGTCTTCGGACTCGTCATTGGCTTTTGGCACGCCCAGTTCTTCGCGCAGTCTCGCAACGGTGCGAGCGACTGACTTCTTCACGGTCCCAGTCGAACAGCCGAGCTCTCTCGAAATCTCTTCGTACGTCATACCTTCCTCGTGTTTAAGGAGGAAGACCAATCTCTGCTGGGGTGAAACTTCCATCAACACTCGCTTGACTCGGTCGATTACCAGGCGATTCTGCAGGCGTGTTTCCATCGAAGCGCCGGGAATGTCATTTTGCGTTTTGAAGCTGTCTACCGGGTCCGTTTGTTGCCGGTTGCGAAACGCGTTGGTGCGTCGATGATTGAGAAAGCAATTGATCATTATGCTGCGCAACCAGGTGTAGAAGCTTGATTCGAAGCGGAAGGTGGTGAGCGCCGCGTACGCTCTTAACCACAACTCCTGAGACAGATCCTCCGCGTCCTGATGATCGCGGCAATAATGAAGCGCCAGTGAAAAGATGCGGCGCTCATAAGTACGCGCCAGCTCGCAAAAAGCGTCCGTGTCACCCGCCTGGGCCAGCTTTATTAGGTGAAGTTCGCTATTCAAGACCGAGTCTCACCCGAATAGAGTAAAAAGCGATGTTCTTACTAAAACAATAGACACGACATCACGAAAATTGGTTGGCAGCCAAGGTTGAAAAACCGACAAGGAGAAAGGGAGACGGGGGACGCGGGGAAACTAAAGGATGAAGGATGAAGGATAAAGGATGAAAGAAATGCGGTTGCTTTAATTAAACTTTCAGCCTTCATCCTTCATCCTTTTTAGATCGCCGTGTCTCCCCTTCTCCGCGTCAGGGGTTCGTGACTATTCTCCAATTATTCGAAGGCTCCGTTGGAATCGTCTTGTGGCGCTCGACCCAGTCGATGATTAGGTCGCGGATCAATTCGCTGGAGCGATAGACCACCGGCGCATCCTTGTACATCACGTAACCACCGCCACCATTCACCCGATAGTTGTTCGTTGCGAGTTTGAACTTTTGCTCTGGCCTCACTGGCTGTCCTTTGAAAGTGAGGTTCTGAATGCGTTGACCCACGGGCCTGGTAATATTCAGCTCGTAGTTTACGCCTTCTGCGATGTCGAAGTTGTAAGCCGGAATCTTTTCGTCAACGAGGTCCGCGGCAGCTTTGCCAGGCTCGTAAGCTCGAAAGTACTTCGCCGAATGCTCGAGCGCGTCTTTCAGTTGGCTACCGGTCACCTCGAGCACGACCAGCGTGTTCTCGTACACGTAAAGACCGGCAATCTCACGAACTGTCGTCTGACCTTTTGGAATGCGAGCTTGAGAGTTAAAGTTTGCAACCATTGAAACGTCAGCGTGGCCCGCTTCCAATTGCACGCGCTGTATCAAGTCCAGAATGGCAGTGTCCTGAAGGCGCGCCTCACGAGCGCTAAGTTCAACTGCCGACTCTCCGATCGCGCGGTTCAACCAGTTTTCTGTCTCGCGATCGTAAGGCTCTGCCAGCTTTATGACATCCGGATCCGCCTCAACCGCGTCGACTGAAATCGTTCGCGCCAATTTCGCTGCCATCTTCCAGCGGCCGTTTTGGTCTCTATCCAGATAAAGATCAACGCGCGCAACGTGTTTGCCCCAGTAATCGGCTTGTGTCAGCAACGCGTTGTTTACAACAAGCGATGGCACATCGCGGTGCGTGTGGCCCATCAGAATCAGATCGACATTGGGCACCTCTTTGGCAATGCTGAGCGCCATGTTCTCGTTAGCCACCTGGCCGGGATTAGCCTGACCTGTATTGAGATCCTCCTCGATGCCCATGTGCATTGCTATCACTACGACATCGACTTTCTCTTTTTCTTTCAACGTCGCAACCCATTTTCGGGCCTCCGCTAAGGGCTCGTGGAATTCCAGTCCGGCGTAATTCTGCGGGTTATCCCAGTTAGGCACGCCAGGCGTGGTCAAACCAAGTATTCCAATGCGCACACCGGAAATCTCTTTGACAATGTAAGGCTGGTAGTGAGTCTCGGTTGTGCCTTGGTTATAGGTGTTGGCTGACAACCATGGGAATTGAGCTTCTCGGCGCGCCTTCTCGAGCACCGGCAAACCGAAATTGTATTCATGATTGCCTACGGCCATCGCGTCGTAGCGCAACCTGTTCATGATCAGCATCACTGGATCGGGCGGCTGATTATTCTTCTTGCCGTGGTAGTACTCGAGTGGAGTTCCCTGAATCGCATCTCCTGAATCCAACAGTAATAAGTTTGGATTCTCCTGTCGTGCTTTGTTTACGATGGTTGCAACCTTCGCGAGGCCTCGGGCGTCAGCTTTTTCTGTGTAATAGTCTTTCGGCAGGATGTTGCCATGGAGATCGGTCGTGCTCATTATCGTGATGTGAGCGCGCTGCTGGGCCGCGGCCGGAACGAACAGCGCAATCACGACCGCTAAAAGGCGAAATACATTTCGTGGATTCATGGGCAAAAGAGTAATTGGAGCTTAACAACTTCGACAAGCTGCGACTCTTTGCGTCTTGGTATCTTTGCGGCTTCGCGTGAAGCGCTTTTCTCGGCCCGATGCAATCTCACGCAAAGCCGCCAAGGAGCAAAGTCGCAAAGGCTTCTACGCTAGTCCGTGAGCGTGAAATCGCTTATCGTATGCCGGCATGGATAATTTGATTACCGCCAATATTCGACAGCGTCCCGTGCGCATGATTGTTTGTGTGACCGGCATCGCGCTGGGTGTGTGTTTAGTGATGCTCTTTACGGGCCTGGCGACCGGCATGTCGAATGACTTGCAGCGGCGCAATTCAAACCTGCGTGCGGAAATCCTGTTCACTCGGCCCGGCGCAATGGGCCTGATGTTTTCCTCGCCCACGCTCAGCACTGAATACGTAGCGCGTCTCAAAGCGGTCGATGGTGTTGCAGAAGCCATTCCGGTAGCCGCGTACATCTTCCAGGATCCGAACCGGGCATTTGGCCTGGAGCGTGTGGACGGAGTTGATTGGGAACCCATCTCGAAGCTGAACGGCCTGACTCTGGTCGCCGGCCAGCCACCGGTAGCTGTTGATGAGGTAGTCATTGACGAAGTTAAGGCCCGCAACGACAATTATTCAGTGGGAAGCTCGCTCAAACTTTTTGGCAAGCGAACCTATAAAGTGACCGGGATATACACGCCGGAATCGGGCGCGCGTGTAAAGATGACCCTGGCCGCGATGCAAGACGCACTCGAAGCGCCGAATAAGTGCACCTACATACTGGTCAAATTGCGTGAACCGCTCGAAGCTCCCGAACTCGCCAGGCGAATTGACCAGGCGCTTCCGCGTAACAAGGTGCAGTTCACTCGAGACGTTTTTGCAGCTGTAGAGACTACGATCCCAGCATTGAAAATCTTTCTGCGCGTATTGGTCGGCCTCGCCGCAATCATAAGCGTATTCGTGGTGTTGCTGGCTATGTACACGACGATCACTGAACGCACTCGCGAAATCGGGATTCTGAAAGCGCTCGGCGCCTCGCGCGGTTACATCGTGGGAGTGATTGAAAAGGAAGCTCTATTGATCAGCGTTATCGGATTGATCATCGGCTTCGTGGTCTCGTTTGTAATCGGCCTGCTCATTCATCGTTTCTATGGTCTCTTGTTCGAGTACACCTGGAAGTGGGCCTTGACCGCAGCGTTCATTGGCATGCTCGGTGGGGCTCTCGGAGCCCTTTACCCTGCGATGCGAGCCTCGAACCTGGATCCAGTTCACGCGCTTTCATATGATTGAGCCGCTTTACCCGGCCTTCCTGTCTGGGCCTGCCTGCGACATTCCTCAATGAAGTCGTTTCGCAAAGTCACGTATCTTCTTGTGCTGTTGCTTGCGCTCTCAGCCGCGAGTTACACGCAGAGTCCGGAAGCCCCACGCCTCGCAACTCCCGAGACCTTCAAAAACGAATTTGCGTCGGTGCCGTGCGCCGAAAACGAACGGATGGACGCAGCCAGATCGCTATTCGAGAAAATGGGCGCGACCGACGCAGAACTCAAGATTGAAAGGTATAAGCGCGCCGAAAACCTGGTCTTGCGCAAGCCCGGTGTTGGCGCGGGTACCATCGTCATCGGAGCTCATTACGACAAAGTCGAAAAGGGCTGCGGCGCTGTCGACAATTGGACCGGTGTCGTTACGGTAGCTAACGTCTACCGGACTTTAAGAGCTGTGCCGCTGAAAAAGACCATACTCTTTGTGGCCTTTGGAAATGAAGAGGAGGGCTTGTTCGGCTCGCACGCAATGGCTGACGCAATTGATAAGACTGAGTTGGACCAGTATTGCGCCATGATCAATGTCGACAGCCTCGGCTTGGCAACGCCGCAGGGATTAGACAACACCTCGAGCAGGAAAATGATCCAGCTGGCCGAGAGTCTGGCGAAAGAGCTAAAGATGCCGTTCAGCCATGCGAGCGTAAGCGGCTCGGACGCCGATTCGAGTTCGTTTGTAAAAAGAAAGATCCCAGCCTTAACCCTTCACGGCATGAGCCGGGACTGGTCCACTATCCTTCATACTCGCAATGATCAGGCCTCGCGCGTTAATACTGATGACGTCTATCTGGGATACAGGTTAGCGCTGGCTATGTTGCTGAGAGTAGATCAGTCTGACTGTGCGGATTTCCGTTGAGCTTTGTCCTGACTATTTGCTGGCGGAAATGGCCAATGCGTCTTCGGGCGGCGAGCTTATCTCTTCCATAATCTCTTCGCTCTGTCCGGCGGCTGCTCGTAATGAGATGCCGCGCCGCACTATCAATGCGACGCCGATAGCGGTCCAGCAAATGTCACGCGCTTTTCTCACGATTGCGAGCGTGACGCCGGTAGTCGGAGTCAGCCCCAGGAGTGTCGCGACTTTTCCGGTCCCGCCTTCGTCTACGCCAATGCGAAGTGGAATAAATTTGAAAACGACATTGATGACACGATTAACCGATTCAAGAATGAAGGCAGTCAATAGCGTTGGGGGAATGATATGACTGATAAACCACAATGTGATGTAAGCTTCCACAACACCGGCGACATGAAAGAAGCATTCAATAAGGAGGATTAGAAAGAAGCGCGCATGATTCTGTTCGTAGAATCCATAGATACGGTCCTCAATCGTGCGCACGCGCGGCAGTATTCCCGAAATCTTGTTTCGCGCTATACCACGATTACCAACAAAGCCAAGCGCGCCGCTAATGAATCTAAGCTGTTTGCGAATAACCAAAGCGCCCACAGGAATGATAACTATCACTGCTATGAGCGCACCGATGCTGATGTAGCGTAAGACATTCGGCAACCGAAAGCTGAGCAGAAGAGCGAGTGAGCCTGCAGAGATAAACAGAGCTACTGACAAAGCATAAAAGACGTTTTCAATCGCGAGGGCCGAAATGCCGACCATCAGCGGGATACGATCGCGGATGAAAAGAGGCTTTGATGGTTCGCTGAAGAGACCACCCAACGGCACGATGTTGCCCACAGCCTCGCCCATCAACCGCGCCCTGAACGCATCAATAAAGCGCAGGCGATATGGAGGCTCACAACATTTGACCCAGCAGAACGCATGTACAGCCTGACGAAAGCCGCCCAGCAGAAAAACAATCAGGAATCCGTATCCGAGACGACGCATCCCTCCGATTATGTTCGCTGCTCCTGCTTTTTCCACCATGTAGGCAAACAGCAGCAGGCCGGCCATCATAAAGATGATGCCGACCGCCTTGTGTCTTTTCTTGATTTGAGTTTTTTCAGCGGTTGCTGCCATCAATAATCGCTTTTCGTTTCTCAGAAATGAAGTTTAAGAGTAATGCGGAGACAAAATAACCTATCCTGACGTTTTTCTAAACCCAGCAAAGGTTGTGCCTCACGGGCTAAGGGCTAAGAGCAAAGAGCTAAGGGCAAAGAGCAAAGGGCGGGGAGCGTGTATGGATTGAACTCGCCTGACTTGTGTCGGACAAATGCTGCAACGACAACCGCCTTTTAACCCTTTGCGCTTAGCCCTTAGCCCTTTGCTCCTTGCTCTTCGCCCTTTGCGCTTAGCCCTTTGCTCTTATTAATATGCTTAGTCATCAAATTCCTACGATAGCTCTTCCGGGGTAAGCAGATGAGTCAAAGCCAAGCAGTAATCGAACAACGAACGTGTCGACCGCTAACAACCTTGTCAGAAGATGAACAAATGTTTCGCGCCAGCGTGCGGGAATTCGCCGACGGCGAGCTCCGGCCACGCGTCGAAGCAATGGAAGAACATGCCAAACTCGATCCGGCGCTCATCAAGCAGTGCTTCGATCTGGGGCTGATGGGAATTGAAACTCCCGAGGAATACGGCGGAGCGGGCGCGTCCTTCTTTACCGCCATTCTTGCTGTCGAGGAATTGTCGCGGGTCGATGCTTCGGTAGGCGTGCTGGTGGATGTACAGAACACGCTGGTGAACAATGCGCTGGTACGCTGGGGTAGCGAGGATCAAAAGAAGCGCTACCTGCCGCAACTGGCGTCCGAAAAAGTGGGAGCCTATGCGCTCAGCGAAGCGGGTTCCGGCTCTGACGCATTTGCCATGCAGACGCGCGCGGTTGAAGACGGAGATCATTTCATCATCAATGGTCGCAAGCTGTGGATTACTAACGGAAACGAAGCCGACATTTTCATTGTCTTTGCCAATGCAAATCCAGAAGCAGGCTATCGCGGAATAACGGCATTCGTCGTTGAAAAGAGCACGGCTGGTTTCGCAGTTGGCAAGAAGGAAAACAAGCTTGGTATCCGCGCTTCATCAACCGTTGAATTGATTCTGGAAGACTGTCGCGTGCCCAAAGAGAATGTGCTCGGCGAAATCGGCAAGGGCTACAAGGTTTCCATCGAAACATTGAACGAGGGCCGCATCGGGATTGGCGCGCAGATGATTGGCATCGCCCGCGGCGCGCTCGACG
>Ga0126384_10000778_pt1 | contig 18215 bp, 19 predicted proteins | sample PanSoiMetPlot_36_FD_92543 | JGI IMG/M metagenome (GOLD analysis project Ga0126384, IMG submission 92543) | Tropical forest soil microbial communities from Panama - MetaG Plot_36 | ecosystem: Environmental > Terrestrial > Soil > Tropical forest > Bulk soil | place: Panama | collected 2016-02-17 | reverse complement strand
GTTCCAGCTACAATCGGCGCGGTATTGCTGGTGAACGGCGTTTGCAGTTTGATGTCGGTCGCCGCAGCGGCGGTCGCGCCAGTGCCGCTGGCGTGATACTTCATCTTGGCGAACAGGCTGTTGAGCGCGTTGGTAGCAGACCACAGGGCGTCGTTCGCAAGCGCAAGTGATCCAACGTTGGTTGTGAGTCCGCTACCAAGATCGCGTTCTTCGATCAGTCGATGGCGGTGATCGAAATGTTTAATGGAAAGATCGGTTCCCCACCACATTCCAGCGGGGAAGAAAAGGGCTTCACCGTTTCTTTCCCATGCGATTCCAAAACGGCCCAGTGGCCCTAATCTGACTATCAGGCTTTTCTTTTTCATTTTGATTTCCTCGAATCACTTTGATTTGCAGATCGGCACTGAAATCGGTTCCCGCGCTGAATCCCTGTTCAGTAAGAAGTCCAGCCCGCTTTGCGAAGTTAGGGAATTTCCGGCACAGCCATGTGCCGATTGCGATGTCCAAACGCTGAAGAAATCGCTTCAGTCGATCTTTCATTCGGTTTGGATTTGAGCCACGATTTGGCCTGATAGCAATGCTTCAGTGAAATTTTCTGCGATATACGCGATATACGCGATACTGCATTTGCATTTTACGATTTGTTCTAGGCACTGTCGTTGTTAGTGGCTAGACCGAGAAAAGGAATGCGGGTCAGGGCGAGGCCGGAAGCGAAACTGGACTTCCTTCCCTACCACCAGCACGAGCAACTTTGTCGCTGGCTTTTGACGCCGGACATGACCTATACCGAGATTCGGCACAGGGTTCAAAGAGCGTTTCATTTCGACGTGTCTGATTACTCAATCAGCCAGTTCTACAAGAACCATGTTGTTGAACACCTTGCCGCCATCAGGGCGAGAGCCGTCAACGTAGCCGCCGGTTACATCAGGGAAACACTGGGTTCACCTGCGGAATTTACCGCCGCTACCGTGGACGCATTGGAAGCGAAGGCCATGCAAGCCGCTCTCGATCCGTCCACTAATCCGAAGCAACTCAAGATTTATTTGGAACTAGTGTGCCGATGGCAGGAGCTAAGGCTCCGCAGTCAGGAAGTACAAATCCAGCTAAGACGCCTGAAATTACTCGAACGCAAACAGAAGAGATTGGAAGTCGTTCTGACCGCAGAATCCAATCTTAGCTCTGATGAAGTGGCAAAACGCTGCCGCCTGATTTTCAAGCAAAATGGCGAAATCGAACCGAAGCCAGAACAAATCGACAAACTCATGTCCCCTGTCGCCCCTTGACTTGCTCCTCCCGTACCAATCGCGGTGGATCAACGATCAATCGAGGTTCAAGATCGGTGTCCAAGCAAGACAAACGGGGAAGTCTTTCCAGACGGCGGCTGAAGCTGCGCGTGATGCCATGACCGATCCCGGCACCAAATGGGTGTGCCTTAGTTCCGGCGAACGCCAATCGCTGGAATGGATGACCAAATGCAAGGAATGGGCGTCGGCATTCAAACTGTCCATCGAGAACTACGCCGAGGATCGGATGATCGGCGAAGCCCTGCTCAAAGTGGCCGAGATAAGCTTTGTAAACGGTTCGCGGATAATTGCCATCCCGGCCAATCCCAGCACGGCGCGTGGGTATTCGGCCAACGTCATCCTTGACGAGTTTGCCTATCACGAAGACCCAGACGCCATCTGGGCGGCGATGTTCCCGTCCCTGACCAATCCGCTTGCCGGAACTTTCATGCAGAAAGTCCACGCGCTTTACGGCGGCGAGCCTCAAAAAATCCGGCGGGAGATGAAGATTCGGGTGGTATCCACTTTTAACGGGCGCGAAAACAAATTCTTCCAGCTATGGGAGAAACGGAAAGAGAACGGCTACAGCGGACACCTCACCACCATCTACGATGCCGTAAAACAGGGGCTTGAGATCGACGCCGAACAGATTCGGATGGGTCTGGATGACTCGGATATGTGGGCGCAGGAGTACGAGTGTCAGCCCACCGACACCAGCAATGTTTTGCTGCCGTATTCCCTCCTGCAAAATGCCGAGACACCGCAGGCCACGGAAGTCATTGAACCGGAGTTCTTTGAAACCTGCCGACAGATATTCTGCGGGATCGACTTTGGCCGCAGCAACGACCCGACCATCTGCTGGACGCTAGAGCTTGTGGGCGACATCCTCTGGACAAGGGAAGTCCTCGTTTTGCGGACAATGCCCACCCCGGAACAGCATAAAATCCTCGAAGCGCGGATTAAAGGTTCAGTGCGAACATGCTACGATTACACCGGGCCGGGGATTGGCTTTGGCGACTATGCCGTAAGATCGTTCGGGGTAGGCGAGTGGAAGCCTGAAGAGCATAAATTCGGTCGGCTGGAACTCTTTAAGTTCACTCCGAAATCGAAACGCTCGCTCTACCCAATCCTTCGGCGGCAATTTGAAACGCCGTGCAAGATTCGGATTCCGATCTCCCGCGCAGTTCGTGAAGACCTTCATTCGGTGCAGCAGGTGGTCACGGGCGGCGAATATAACTACTGGGCACCGCGAACAAAGGAAGGCCACAGCGACCGATGCACCGCGCTGGCATTGGCGGTCAGGGCGGCTTGGCAATGCAGTTCGGGCGCGATTCGTGATCCCAGTGTCATCCACTTCGGAAAGGCCACGGCATCCCGTTTCCATGAACAATTCAAACCGATGAGGCTGGTGTCGTGAAACGCGTACCCACTAAGCGTAAACCGACTTCTACAGTCAAGTTACGCAAGAACGGCAAGAACCGGATTGACGCGCAATCCACCATGAATGTTCCGGTGCGCATGTCGCGCATCGTTCAGCCACGTGCCACCTACCAATGGCTTGCACCCGGCCTTGCCGCCTACACGCCGCGCTTCATCGAAATGATCTTGAGCGGTGCACTGGCTGGCGACCACACCATGCAATACGAGTTGTTCCGGCTCATGCTCGACACGTGGCCGGTGTTGCGTTCATGCCAAGAGGAACTGATTTACGGCGTGACTCGCCGCGACGTGGTTTTTGATCCGTACACGGTTGAAGACCAGAAACCCACCCAAAGCGCAATCGACCGGGAGAAGGTGGTGACCAGCGTGTTTCAAAACATGAATCCTGATGTCACCTATGGCGACAATGACCGCAAAGGCACGATCAAAGACATCATGGATGCGTGGTTCAAGGGCACCAGCGTCCTTGAAATTCTTTGGGACATGGTGGATTTGCCGGACGTAGGCCTGACCAAATGCGCCACATCCACGTCGTGGGTGCATCCCTCCAATTATGGTTTCAACGAGAATGGAGTCATTGGACTTAGCCTGAACAATTACCCGGCGGGTTATGGAGTAACAACCGCGCCTAACAAAAGCCAAAGGACGCTCACTGCGTTTCCGCCCGACAAATTCCTCATCGCCATCCACAAGGGAGTCAGCGGCACCGCCATCAGCGGGGCAATGCTGCGACCGCTGGCGTGGTGGTGGTGCGCTTGCAATTTCTCAAGCGATTGGCTGCTGAATCTGGCGCAAATCTTCGGCTTGCCATTCCGTTGGGCGACCTATCACGCCGCTACTCCCGACCAGACCGTTTCGGCCATCTGCGACATGCTGCAAAACATGGGCAACGCCGGATGGGCGGCATTTCCAGAAGGCACATCGCTCGAACTTAAGGAACCAAGCCATTCGGCTGGCCGCACACCACAGGGTGAATTGCTTGATCGCGCCGACAGCTACGCCCGCATCCTGATCTTGGGACAGACATTGACCGGACAGACCATTGCATCAGGCCGCGGCGGTCAAGCTTTCGGAACTGTCGAAGCGCAACTGAAACAGGATCGACTCGATGCTGCTTGTTCGTTTGTCGCGGGCGTCATCAATGGACAACTCATCCCTGCCATCTTGCGAGAGAACTACGGCGACGCCACCGAGGCTCCGGTTTGCCGTTTCCTACAGGAAACAGTGGGAACATTCCAAGACGCCGAGCGCGACCAGATTCTTGCCAACATCGGCATGAACATTCCACTTAGTCATCTGCGCCAGAAGTACGCTATTCCAGAACAGATCGACAACGAAGACATAGCGCATCCGGCTCCAAAAGCTGGGCCGGGTGCTTCCGCTGGGCCGTCGGGAACCGAGCCAATCGGACAAACGCCAGCGAAACCTTCGCCATCCGAAACGCCACGGCAGGTTCAAGCCAGCGTGGAAGTGACCGACATGGAAGCTTTTGGCCGGGAGTTACAAAAGATAGGAAGTCAACTAACAACCAAGGAGAAAACAGAATGACAGCACAAGCAGAGGAACCAAAACCAGAGCCGTCGCCGGAACCACCTCCGCCGCCGGAAGAATAATATGGCCCACAAAAAGGCTCATTCCGAACCAGTCGAGAAACAACCGGACAATTCGCCAGAGGCGTCGTCTGAATCTGAATCGCAGCAACAAACACTCAACAATTATCAGATGAGCAGCACGGTCAACGCGCTGGTTGATGACGCTGTTTACCTCAAGGTAAAACAGCACGCACATTAGGAGGTGAAGACATGGCAGAAGACTCCAAAAAGCCATACGGTGACGTTGAGTACGCCGATCCCGGTTACCAATCGGACAAGCAGAAACGCTATCCCATCGACACCGAGGAACACGCCCGCGCAGCGTGGAGCTACATCAACAAGGCGAGCAACGCGTCCGCATATTCGAGCGAAGACCTCGCCAAAGTAAAAGGCAGAATCAAAGCAGCTTGCAAGAAATTCGGGATCGAGGTTTCCGATTCGGCAGCGGCAAAGGACGAAGAGGATAAATCCGAGGACGGCCCGATTGAGTGCCGTGCCCGCATCGACATTCCGGCCACTATCAGCAACGAAATCCTGTTTCTGCCAGTTGGCATTCATGCCATCACACCTGTGCGCGGCGGCATAGGCCGTCCCATCAAGGTCAAGGTCGATCTTGATACGGCCAAGGCCATCGAACAGCAACGGGCGATGATATTGGCCAAAGGCAAGCGGCCTTATTTGGATTTTAACCATGAAGACGGCCCGGCCTCTTTCTGGCCGGAAAGGTTTTCGTGGAAGACGGGGGAAGGCGTAGTCGCACACGGGCAGTGGACGGACAGCGGGAAACGCGCCGTGGAAGGCAAGGACTTCCGCGCATTCTCGCCTGTCTTCCATGTGGACGACAAACGCAAAGACCCGGCAAGGGTCGTCTGTTGCGACTACGCCACGCCGAACATGGGCGGGTTGGTAAATGATCCCGCCTTTAGCTCTTTGCCCTTGTGGGCAAAAAACGCCGACGTTGAAGTCGGCACCACGCCGGAGGAAACGGCAAAACAAAACAAGGAGAAAAAGATGGAAGAAGTAAAAGATGAAATCGCCGAACTCCGGGCGAAGAACACGGAGTTGGCAGCAGAGGTAGAAAAGCTCAAAGCCATTGTTGCCAAAGACGAAGAAGACACGTCAGCAAAAGACAAACTGGAACGCGTGGAAGCCACCTTTCGCGCCAACGAGTTTGAACTGGAAGCTGCGGAACTCCGCGCTGAAGTCAAAAGGCAGCGCGAGGAAATCACGAAACGCAACCGAGTCGTAGCCAAGGAAGCAGTCAAGCAGGCTGTGATGGATGGCAAGGTTTCGCCCAAGGATTTCCGCACACAGGAGTATTGGGAAAATGAGGCCACCGCCGATCCCAACTTCATTGCGAAAGTGATCAAGGCCATTCCGCCAAAGCGGGACGGCGGTCGCATCGTTGGCCACAACGGCCACGAACGAAGCGACATCACCATAACGGCAGAAGACCCCGTGGGGGTTTTTGCCAAGATGTCGAACATCCTTCGGCAATCCGCAGCTACTGGTGATCGTGAAACCAAAACGCAGTTGTCACTGGACTTCGCGGCGGTTTACGCCGCAGAGTTTGCTGAAACCGACGCCAACCGCAACCAGCGGAACCGGCTCGTCAACACCAAGCTGAATGTAGTCCGCGACGCGATTTGGGCGGCAGATGTTACCGATTCCAACCTCGGCACAATCGCTGGAACGCTGGTCACGCAACGAACGTTGGAGTTGCTGAAAGCCATCTTCCCGATGTTGAGCCGGTTCACCACCGACTTCTCGGATCAGCCAGCCACCTACGGCCAAAGCATCATCACCCGAACGGTAACCATTCCGAGCGTGGTGACTTACAGCACCGCAACGGGGTGGGCAGACGCGGTGGCAGCTACCACGGACGTGTCAGTGATCATCAATAACCACAAGGGATTGCCGATCACCTTCAACGAGAACCTGCTGGCCAGCACCATGCGCCAGTTGTTCAACGAGTTCGCCGAGGCGAGTGCCTACTCACTCGGCAAAGCGTTGGTTGACGAAGTTTATTCGAGGATGACCGATGCCAACTTCACCAACAACACGCTGTCGGCTTCAACGGCATTCAACCGCGCTGCGGTCATCGACATCGGTGTTGCCTTGACCACGCGCCTTGTTCCTCTGGCGATCAACAACCGCACCATGATCCTGTGGCCAGCGGCGTTTGGTAATCTTGAGAAAGATACCGCGATCATCCAGTTCGCAACCAACGTTCCAAGGCCGGAACTGATCACGCAGGGCATCACGCCCGAAAGCGGTTTCGCAATGGCATTGGAGAGCTTCGCCATCTACGCGGCTCCCAACCTGCCGTCGAACAACGCCAATCTCGTCGGCTTCGCCGGATCGAGGTCGGCTCTGATTATCGTGACCAGAACGCCAAACGATTACACTTCGGTTCTGCCGGGTGCATCATTTGGCAACGTGCAGATGGTCACTGATCCCGACATCGGGATGACAGTAATGCAGGTGCAGTATGTTAATCATACTCTCGGCACTGCGACTTCACGCATTGCCCTGATGTATGGCACCGCTGCGGGACAAACCGCTGCGGGACAACTGATCAAAGCTGCCTCTGGTACTGGTTCTGCGCGTTAGCTTCAGTTCGTCTAATACCCTGTCCCGTCCCAAACAGGCGGGACAGCACTTAGACGAATGAAGATCAACGCACAGACCGACTGGTACAAGGGGCTGGGCGACATCGTTTGTTTTGCGTGGATGGCCGAGGGACTGATCCGCGCTGGCCGCGAGTCGCCGGAATTTTACGCCACCGATTGGCGAGCGGAAGTCTTTCGCATGTTCCAACTGCCGGTGACCAGTGATCCAACTGGAATGATCGCCGCCAAGATCGGCTACGAAACCGCAGTCAAGATCGGTTCGCCGCTCAACTACATCGAGTGGATAGCCGACCAGCTTGGCATAGACACGCCCCCAATTCGGCCACGGTTGGAGTTGATTCCAATGGACAGGGAAATGGGCCGCAGAGATAGCGCAGATGTGATTATCTTTCCCTATAGCCACTCCCCGGCTCGAACGTGGCCGAAGAATTATTTTGTTGAACTGGGACTGTTGCTCCGACGCCACGGGTTCAGCGTGAAAGTCGCCACGGAACAGCGCGATTACGCGTTCTTCATGCCGTTCCACTGCATCGTCGGCAAGTCTTGGAATTATATCGCTGGCGCAATGCAATCGGCTCGGTTAATCATTGGAAATGACAGTGGCCCCGCGCATCTATCCGGCACAATCGGCATTCCAACCATTGCTGTCCAAGGAGCGACCACGGAGCGGATTTATGCCCACATTCCCGAAGTAATCTGCTACCGGAAAAAGGCGTTCCCTTGCGCGGGATGCCACTGTCTTCCGCCTGACTACCGCGCTTCATGCGAAGTCGGCTGCTTGGAATTGTATCGAACCTCGCCGGAAGAAGTGCTGGAATTTTCTCTCGGAATCCTCAACGCGCAAATCCAGAAGGAAGCAAAGGAAAGAGCCGCATAATGGAGTTTGGATACGGAATGCAAGGAATCGAAGAACGAGTTTTGATTCTCGCTCGCGCCATGACGAAGAAATTCGATGAGATAACCTATGTCGAGATCGGAGTGGGCGAAGGCCCGACGCTCACGGCAATCGCTTGCGAGCTGCGCGACCATGCCGCCAAGAAATGGCGAGCCATTGGCGTCGAATTGCCGAACGGTTATTCGTTCAACCGGCAGAAGGTGATCGACTTCGCATCATCGAGGAATCTCAAGCTGGATTTCATAACGCCCAACGGCACGATGCAACACCCGAAGTGGGATCAGGTCACGGTGTTCCTCAAGGATAGCCAGACATTCCTGACTGAAATGTGGTCTGACCAAATCCAGTTCGCGTTGATTGATGGCTGTCACGGCAGGCCATGCGTGATCCAAGACTTTTTGGCGGTGGAAGCCTTTATGTCCAAAGGTGGGCTGGTGATGTTCCATGATTACGGCGCAGATCAGATTGGGCATTACCAGCCTCACTGCCCGTCCGGTCTGGATGTCCGTGGAGCGGTTTTGCAGTTGGGATTGAGCAACGGCAAGCGCAAAGGCTGGGCGTTTCGCGGAGAACTGATTGCCAACAAACCCGCTGGCGGCTGGGACATGGGCGTGTTTCAAAAGGAAATCGACTAATGGGAAACTGGAAAACTCTAACCGGCGACAACATTCAACTGCTCGACACGGAAGTGACAATCATGGCGAGCGTCAGTCCGTTGCAGGATTTGGATACCTGCGTTCTCAACGCGTCCGAAACGGTTCGAGGTTACGTACGCGGCGGCGGCTATGATCTCGAACCTGCCCCGTCCGTCCCGCCGGAATGCGTCGATGATACAATCGCCATAGCGCGTTACAACTATCTGGCGCAAGAACCTACCGGAACACTGCTCACCAAGATCAGGCAAGACCAGAACGCCAACGCCTACGCTCACTTGCGCGACGTAGCCAAGGACATTTCTGCGGTCACGGATGCTGTGATCCCCAACCCGCCGCCGGGAGCAGGCGGACTATGGGGAAGCCAGCAACAGATTGCAATGCGGACAAACCCGACATGAACATGTTCGTATTCAAGGCCACCGCCGCCAGTTACAACTCAAGCATCTTTGTCGGACTCTCCTGCCGCGCCGCCACGCCAATGCACGCTCGGACACGCAAGCGGATGAAACAAGGGTTCAAAAGTTCATTGATGCACATTCTGAACTTCGCAAAACACGAAACCTACCGGAAGATGATGCGCTACCTGCATTCCCACCGCGCCCTGATGGGACAGGAGCATCCGGGTGCCATCAGAATTGGCTTCGACCCGGGCGAACTGCGGCAAGATTTACAGTCGATGCTGTATGCCGAGATGCCTGACATGCTCGATACGGCAGCGGTCGCTACCACGGAACGCCTTGGTGCCGCGCCCTTTACGATGCCGTCACAGGACGTGCTGGACTTCATTTCACGGCGGGCGTCCCTCCTTTCTGGGTTGCCTGACGAACTTTATCAGCGGATTACGGACGAACTTTCGAGTGGGTTGAATGCTGGGGAATCCTTGGCCCAACTCAGTGGCAGGATCAGCCGAGCCTTCGACGACATCGAGCAGGGCACGGCGGAAGTCATCGCGGACACGGAAACCGCAGCAGCATTCAACTACGCCACCAACAAGGCGGGAATAGCGGCTGGTGCGACTCGCAAGCAATGGCAGCACGGTGGCAGCAAAGTGCCGCGTCCCGATCATTTGGCCATCGACGGTCTGGTGGTTCCGATAGGCGAGCCTTATCCGGTTGGCGAGCCGCCGCTGATGTATCCGCATGACGAGAACGGATCGCCGGAAGACGTGATCAACTGTAGCTGCGTGTCGATCCCGCTGGAAGGAACAACGAATGGTTGAAGTCAAAGTCAACATTGACGCCAAGAGCGTAGCTTACCTCAAGAAGCTGTCAGACATGCCGAAGGAGGTTCCTGCGGCAATCCAGCGAGGATTAGACGAAGGACTTCAAATCGTTAAGCAGAATCTCCAAGAACGCCGGTTGAGCGGACAGGGGCCGTACCCGTCATCGGAGCATCGGCTTGGCGTCATCACCGGCTTGCTTCACGCCTCGGTCTATACCAGCACGGTCGTCCAAGGTAACAAGGTCATTGGCCGGATCGGATCGGACGTTCCTTATGCTGGCGTCCACGAATACGGCATGGTGATCAGCGCGAAGAACGCGCCGTTTCTGGTGTTCAAGGTTCTCGGAAAGACAGTCCGCACCAAGACGGTGACAATACCGGAAAGAGCACCGTTCAGAACCGAAGTCGAATCAGCGGAAAGCGCGCAGATAATCTCGGACGCAATCGCAAGAGAAGTACTTGAACTGGGCACCGAGGAATGAACGTATTCAGCCAGCTACAACAATCGGTGATAACGCGGCTGACCGCCACGGTGACCGATGTTCCATCGCTGGTTCCAGCCAACGGCAAGATCAACTGGATCACGGAAGACATCGGAGACCTTGCAAAAGCCATTGCTAAAACGGTGGGAAGCCTTGGCATCATCGGGATCGTGATGACTCCCGGCGGCGGGAAACTTTTCAGCATGGGAGTTTACCCGATCTCGCTGCAATGCCCGATTGAGATTCAGATACAGGAGAACGTCACCGTCAATCGCGGTGCCGCTGGAACGCAAATCCCGAATCTCGATCTGGTTCAGTTTTGTTTGAAGCGATTGCATCTCTGGTCGCCTACGGGCCAGCGCATCTCGCGGATCGAAGTCGATGAGACTCCTTACCTTCTGGTTTCAGAATATCCGCTGCTCACCTACAACGTCCGGTTCAGTGCTCCAATCACCGTCCAATGAAACATCTTCGTTTTTACATCGTGGTATTCGTGATCTTCTGGCTTTGCGTGTTGGCGGCGGCAGTGTTCGGTCAGGCTAGTCGTCCACCTGTCACAACACTGAGCGGATTGAGTGATGTGTCGATCAGTTCGCCAGTGGATGGCAATGCGCTCATCTGGAATGCGGGAACGAGCAGGTGGACGAATCAAATCATTCCCGGCGGTGCGCTCTCGGCTTTGACCGATGTCATCATTTCAAGTCCCGCTGACGGACAATTACTCAAATACACATCAGCCAGTTCCAAGTGGTCGAACTACGGCCCACTGAATTTCACCGATCTGGCTGGCAACATTGCAGTCAGTCAGATGGCGAGTGGTTCCGGTGCGAGTTCGTCAAGCTACTGGCGCGGCGACGGCACTTGGGCGAGTCCGCCAACAGGTTCGATTGTGCCAGTGACTAATCTTCTCACTGGCGATGGTGCGGGGAATGCCGTCGATGCCGGTTTAAGCGGCATCAGTCTGGTCTCCAACGGATTGACGATGCAGTTAAACGGCAATTTCGTTTACGGTTTAACCGTAGCGAATTCGGATTCGACAGGTGGAGACACAACCACTCAAGCACGAATCAATGTCAGCACTTCCGCCAATACCATTCTGCTTTCCAGCACTGGCCCGAACTTCGTAACCAGCGGCATCTTTTCGGCATCGGACGGTGTGCTGCAAACCACAGGCGTCGGCGACATCGACATCGCGGTTCCTTCGACTTACGTGTTGAAATTCAGCAATGACGGCGGCGCGACTGAGCGGGTTCGTTTCGGCAGCGGTGTCATGGTCGGAGCGTTCACCGACAAAGGTGCTGGCACCGTCAATGTCAGCGGCGGCTATTACGTCAACGGAGTTGCGCTACCCGGTGCTGCGCCAGCAACCAAGGTCACGATCCTCACCAGTGGGACAAGCTTCAGTGCCACTTCAGGTGAACGCGCAATATTCGTTGAATGCATTGCCGGTGGTGGTGGGGGTGGCGGCGCGGTTGCTGCCGCTAGTCAGGCTACTTCCGGCGGCGGGGGAGGTGGTGGCGGTTATTCGGCAAGCTACATCACCGCAGTACAAGCAAGCTACAACTACACGATTGGCGGCGGCGGATCAGGCGGGGCAAATACTGGCGGGAGCGGTAATCCCGGTGGAAATACGACTTGGCAAGTCAGCGTGATCGTAGCCAACGGTGGCGCAGGTGGCACAGGCGATAATACCACGACTCCCGTGCCCGGTGCGACGGGCAATGGTGGCGCGGGTGGCGCGGTAGGCACCGGACAGCTTGTGATGCCGGGTAGCGATGGAGGGAGGGGTCTTCGCATTACAACAAGTGCCGCGAATGCAGGATTCGGTGGCGGCGCACCGCGTGGCGGAGGAAGCAGTTTCAGAATTTCCGGGGCTGGTCAGGCTGGAATGCAATACGGTGGTGGGGGAAGCGGAGCGGTATCACTGACCGCCACAGGAAATGTCGGTGGCACCGGCGCACCGGGAGTAATCATCGTGACAGAATATTTCTAACAACAAAGGACAAACAACATGCCAAACGAAATTACAATCAACCTTCCGTCGATCAGTTACGTAAAAGACGTTTACAACGATTCGCTGTCGATTGGCGTCATCAACATGAGTGTCACTGGCAAACACGCAGTACATGACAGCGTGAACTGCACTGCTGCCAATGTGGCTCTTGCTAAAGGCAACATCGGCACGATTGGATTCTTCTATCTAAGGAACAAGGATTTGGTGAACGCTATTTCGGTGACCTTTGGAAGCACCGAGTACATGATTTTAGCCGCTGGCGGTATTTCCTTGGGAACCGCAGGAGTATCAGCAATCAGCATAAAAGCGACGGTCGGAACACCCGCTCTTGAGTACTGGCTCATTGAACAATGATTTTCACGGTTCCGTTACAGCCGGGTACTACTCTGGCGAATGTTGTCTATCTCTGGATAAGCAACGGCGTGGCCGGAACCGCTACGTCCAGCGGCGTGAGTCAACCGAGCGCAACGTTTGCCGTGTTTCGGATCGACTCAACGCCACCTCCCGGTGCTGAACAAATGATCGTGTACGATTCCACCAACACGTCCAACTGGAACGTGGCCGGATACACCGCTGGCGCGGCGGCCCTCGCCGCAGCGCAGCAAATTCTGCTGGCGTCGCTATGGTCGCCTACCGGCCAGCCGCAAGTCATTGTGCCAGCCAATCCTGCCGTGAACTCAATCTGCCGCTGTTATGGAACGTGGAAGGACATCAGTTCGCTCACCGTGGATGGGGTGCCGATGATCCTGACTCTTGTGGCAATCGACAATACCGATCCGACGCTCATCTACGATCTGACTGCGACTCCGCTCAAGAACCACGAGACCGGACTCCTGATCGCGCAGCGCAACGCCAACGTTATGCTGTTGGCGGGACAACTTGAAAACGTCAACGGCGATCTGTTCGTGGACATGGTTCGCACCGATTACATCGACGGCGAACCGGCCAACACCACTCTCAAGTACCTGCTCACCTGCGATGAAATTGGCGCACCTGCCAGCATGTCGATAGTGAACAGCGATACTCCACTGGTTTTTCAACCCGTCCTGTTCAAACTGGACACATCAACAATCGGACTGACCGCTGGCGGTACGTTCGATCTTTCCAAGAAAGCAGTAACATGACCCAACAATACCTAGCCATCGGACAAGAAGTAACGTTTGTCGGAACCGACAAATCCCACAAAGCAAAAATCGTAGAGATTTACAACGCTGATTCCGCTCGCGTCGAATGGGACGGCGGCGGAGCGATAGCGAATCTGTCAGACAAGAAAGAACCGAACACTTTCCACTTTGAGCAAGCCTCGCCCAAAGCGGAACACAAGAAATAGAGGCGCAACACAAACAGGAGGTAAAAGAAAGTTATGGATTACACCAATCCTTATAGTAAGGAACGCCTCTCGGGACGAGGCTACTTTACTCCAACCGGAGCGACTCAAGGTATCGACCTTGGCAACGTCGATATGATGAAGATTGCCTTCGGAATCAAACGCAAGGAACACTTCTCGGCTCGTCGCGGAGTGCAGACGCTCGACCGTTTCGACGCTTATGCTTCGCAACCAGTGTGGGACATCACGGTGGACGAATACGTCAGCCCGACCCTGCTCTTGGCGTGGAGCGGAAACGTGAACGCCAACTTCGTGCAATCCGCAGGAACGGCGGCGACGTTCAATTTCACGTTCGCCACCACGATGCTTGGCGCGACGCTGGACATCGGCAAGTACGGATTGTTCAACGCATCGCTGACCACGCCTGCCGGTAAAATTGAAGGTTACACGGCAGACTACTTCATTGATCGTGCTGGCGGGAAAATCTATTTCCCGCTTTCGTCCACGCTTACTGCTGGCGCATCGGTGGTCACCTACAGTTGCCCTGCGCTCACCTACGACAGCGTTACGGCGTTGCAGGTGTTGAATCGCCCGGGCAACCTTGAAGTGCATGGCGAAGATGATTCAGGCCAAGGCAAAAGCACCACGGGCGCGGATGCCCTTCCGCCAGTGCGTTACCTGTTCAACTTCCCTTGCATTCTCAGTACGGATGACAGCGGCGAATGGAAGGTGGACGACTACAGGAAGATCATCATCAAGGCGATGCTCACGTCGCCGATGACGGTCAAGCGACTACAGTAAACCAAAAGAAAGCTGGTAGGCAGTATGGACTACGATCAGGTAGCATCCAAGGAACGGCTTACAGGCCGCGCCTACTTCAATGCTGGCCTAGCCAACACATACGATTGCCCTTGGCTTGATCTCGGCAACATCCAGATGATGAGTCTCGATTACGGGATCAAGCGCAAGGAGCATTACAAGGCGCGACGCGGAGCATTGATCGCGGACAGGTTCGACGCTTATTCGGCCACGCCGCGATGGTCTATCACGGGCGACGAGTTCACCACCGCCACGCTGTTCCTGATCTTTCTCGGCGACGGTCTGGACGCCAACACCACTCAAGCTGCGGCGGTGGGTGCCACGGTCACGTTCAACGGGCACAAGGGCGGTGTTTACGACATCGGGAAATTCGCGGTCTATAATTGGAGCATTGGCGGCGGGATGGTGAGCGGCGTCGATTACATCATGGACGCTGGCCCGGGGAAGGTTTACATCCCGTTGACCAGCGGCTGGGTGGAAGGCGCACCGCATCAACTCACCTATTCCTGTCCGCAAATCATTTGGAACATGGTGCTTCCGCCATTAAGCAATTTGAATCGCAACGGTCAAATGCAAATAATCGAGGAAGACGATTCCGCAGCTACAAGTCCTTCGTTGGTGGCTGCTCCCAAAACGGTGCATGATTTCCCGGTGTCGCTTAGCACTGATTCAGGTGGCGACACTAGAGTGGACGCCTTTAAGGAGTACAAAATGATTGCCACCATCACCGATCCCACGGCATGGTCGGTGAAAAAGCGGAACACATAACGTATGGAAGTATTAAAACTGGAAGAAAACGACGAGCAGAAAAAGGAACAGGAACGCGTCATCATCATCAATGGCGGCGTGGAAATGCAGGTCATCCACAACGACGGCACGAAGGAACTGGTGAAGGTGCGCCATATTCCAGCCACCAAGCTTGAGCAGTTTATGACGAAGATCGCGGACGAATCCACGTCCGTGTCCATCTTTTGCGACAAGCCCCTTGAATGGGTGGACTCGCTAAGTCAGGAAAGCTTCACCGAGGTGGTGGAAAAAGGGATCGAGATCAACAGGAAGTTCTTGGGAAAATGGTGCAGCCGACGAGCGATGTGGACAGAGATGTTGAACGTCGGCATCATCGCAGACCTCCAAAGGAAGATCGCGGCACTAAACGAAGTATTGGGCTCCTTCAGCTCTGCTCAGAAGTTGCATACCTCTACAGACTCACCCCAAAGCAAATAGCCGAGTTTTCGGGGCAACAACTGGTCATGTGGTACGAAACGGCTCTCCAACAGATCGGCTTTGAGAAGGATTTAGACCTCGAAATTTCTGTCATACCGCATACCGAGGAACCGGACAAGGCGTTCAAGGAGATGCGGAAGATTTTGTCCTCGTTTGGAAAGAAAAGTTAAATGGTCATCAATTCTGGAAAAGGAATGACGTTCTACCAGCCAGCCGGTGGCGGCGCTGGCGGCACCATCAACATCCTCGTCCAGATCAGTGCCCAGCTTCAGCAGTTAAATCAAGCCGTCCAAGGCCTTCAGAACCTACAGAATACGACAGTAAGCGTAACCAGTGGCAGTGCGGCGGCCATAGGCGCATGGGGCGCGGCGTTCGAGAAAGTGGCGGACGGAGTTGTGGAAGCCGCAAAAAAAGCTGGCGAAGCGATTAAGGAGTTCATCACCGAAGGAATAGGCAAAGCCGCCGACATCCAGACCGAGATGTTCCCGTTGATCCAGTTGTTTCGGGATCAGGGAGAGATCGCCAAGGAAGTGCTGGACGGGATGCACAGTTCTTGGCAGCAGATCGGAGTAATCAGCGACGAGGCGATTGGGAGGGCGACACGGAACCTGGCCCTCATGGGGGTGCCAGCGGAAAACATCGTATCGCGGTTGCAGGACTTGGCCAAGGCGGCAGTGGACACGGGACAGGACGTTGACCTGATGAGCGCGGCCTACCAGCGGGTAAGACAAGCGATCATAACCGACACTGCTCCTGCCGTTCGAGGCATGGGTGCCTTCGGCGCATCCACGCTGGCCATATTCAATGCGCTGGAAGACCATTTCCACAAAACTGAAGGCCAGATCAAGGCGATGTTCGAGGGCGGCAAAATCTCGCTCAACGACCTGAACGAAGCGTTGCATGAGTCGGCAGCTGAAGGAGGAAGATTCGCAGACGCCTTCGAACAAAAGAAGGAGACATTTAAAGGCGCGATACAAGCAATGACGACCGCCTTCCAAGCTTTTCAGGTTCAGCTTGGCACTCCGATCATTGATTTCCTAACCCCGATCATCAACAAGATCACTCTGCTGGAGAAGACATTGGCGGAAGTAGCCGCAAAGGAAGGCTGGAAAACGGCGATCACTGCTGCATGGGAAGCGGTGCTGATTGAAATGAAAGCAGCAGTCCTCAAGCACATCGGAGCGGCTTTCATCGACGTTGGAAAAAACGCAGCGGAATATTTCAGCATCGCGTTTCTCGCTGCGATTGCCGAGAAGGCCCCGAAACTTGGCGGGGCAATCGCCAAGTACCTTTTTCCCGACAGGTTCACCGCACAAGACCCCGGTGAATTCGCCAACGAAACTCTCAAGAAATACCTCGATTTCCTAGCCAATCCGAATGCGGCGGAAGTAAGCAAGGCCAGAGCGAGATTCCAAGACATTATTAAGACGATCGTACGAGTTCCGCCCACGACCCTTGAAGAATGGGTAAAGCAGGTAACGGACGACATTTGGGCTGATTTCATGGCTCACCCGCCGCCGGACGTTATGATGCCCGAAACGCCTGAAGTGACCGACAAGGCGGACACTGCCAAGCAACTTGCCGCCGCCATGACCCAGTTGGAAGCGGCCATGTCCGGGGTTCATCAACAGCAGAATCTCATCAACGCTTCTCCGTTTATTGGAGCAGACGAGAAGCGGCGCAGGGAGATAGAAGCACTCAATCAGGACTTGGATCGTCTGAACAAAGCCATCGCCAACCTCAAGCAACAGCGAGACATCCTGCCGCTGAACGAGGCGCAGTTGCAGCAGGTAAACAAAGCGTTACAAGGGGCCGGGGTGCAGGTGGCCAATATCCGTTTGCAGTTACAGGCACAGACAGGGCCGATCAAAGCCGAGCTTCAAAAGTGGGCGGACAGTTTCGGCAACGTCTTCCAGCAAATCTCCAAAACCATCGAGAGTTCGCTTAATGCAGTCTTTTCATCATTCAACACATGGGTGACGACAGGCAAATTCAACGTGCAGGAACTCGAACGCTCATTGGTTCTGTTGGGTTTGCAGTTGCTTGAGCAGTTGGCGATCCAGCAGTTGATGCGGCTAATAAATCGGACAGAAGCGATCACCAGCGCGAACATCATGGGGCCAGCCATCGCCACGGCTTTAACTCCGTCAACGACAGCGATGACTATTTCCACCGCTGGCGCGGCAGCGGATGCCGCTCCGTTCGAGGTAGCTCTAGCCGAAGCTGGTGTTGGTGCTGTGCTGGCACATACAGGCGGCGAAATTTTTCGCCGGTTCCATAACGGCGGTCTTGCGCCAGATGAAGTCCCGCTGATAGGACAGGTCGGCGAGTTCATGGTGCGGCGATCCGTTGTCTCGCAACCCGGGATGCTTGGTTTCCTGACTGCACTCAATCAGATGCATGATGGCGGTGATCTGTCTGATCTTTTTAATTGGGATGTAAGTACTGCGCCAAATGTCTGGGGACGGGCTTCAACAGTAGCTACTGGTGGGTGGCCGTACCCAGTTAATCCGAGCGGGGCAGGTTTTGCCTCTAGTCGGCTTTTTGATGATCCGGCACTTAACCGATACTTCAATCCTTTCAGCATGATGGGGCCGACCACACCCGGGCCGTTTTCCCCGGGCGGCAT
>Ga0126384_10000777_pt1 | contig 18219 bp, 19 predicted proteins | sample PanSoiMetPlot_36_FD_92543 | JGI IMG/M metagenome (GOLD analysis project Ga0126384, IMG submission 92543) | Tropical forest soil microbial communities from Panama - MetaG Plot_36 | ecosystem: Environmental > Terrestrial > Soil > Tropical forest > Bulk soil | place: Panama | collected 2016-02-17 | reverse complement strand
TTTTTGATATTCGACGTTGAAACCATTTTCCTGTTTCCATGGGCCATTATTTATGATCGGCTAGCGCTGTTCGGGTTGGTTGAAATGCTCGTGTTCATTGGGATTCTGGTGGTCGGCTACTATTACGCTTGGCGAAAAGGCGCGCTTGAGTGGGCTTGATTTGCAGACTTGCGATACCAACACTAAACTTCTAGTTATATAGCAACAAAAGGACACAATGGCGAAAGAGAGAGAAGAAATCGTAGAGTCGTCGAGCGGAATCATCACAACTACCGCCGACTTCGTTTTCAACTGGGCACGCAAGTCTGCGTTATGGCCGATGACTTTTGGCTTGGCGTGTTGCGCCATTGAGATGATGGCGACCGGCGCGTCTCGATTCGACATAGATCGATTCGGTGCCGGCGTTTTTCGACCAAGTCCGCGCCAATCAGATCTGATGATCGTCGCCGGCACGCCGACGCTGAAGATGGCTCCCATCATCAAGCGCGTCTGGGATCAGATGCCTGAACCTAAATGGTGTATTGCAATGGGCGCGTGCGCTTCGACCGGCGGCCCGTTTCCGACCTATTCGACTTTGCAGGGCGTAGATCGAATTGTACCTGTAGACGTCTATATTCCTGGATGCCCACCAAGGCCGGAGGCGCTCCTTTACGGCGTAATGAGACTGCAGGACAAGATCATGCAGGAGCATCCCACGCGGTTCCTTTTCGGGCGTGGAAGCGTGAGTCAGGAAGATGTCGAGGGTACGACTCCGGAGAGCGCTGACGGCGAGAATGCCGCAGCTTAGATCACTTATCAGCGAATCTGGAAGGCGCAGGAGAGTCTTTGCCTGCGCCTTCTGTTTTTAGTGCCACCATGGCAGGGAATGCCACTGAACTTGAACGACGACTGATCGAACAAATAAAGCGCGGCGGCCCAATAACCTTTCGCGACTTTATGCAAGCCGCGCTTTATGACCCGGAACTTGGATATTACAACACTCACCGCCAGAAATTTGGTGCTGAGGGTGATTATTACACCTCAAGCAACGTTCACCCGGCTTTTGGCGCAGTGCTAGCAAAAGCGCTTTGCGAGATGTGGGCCAATGAATCTGTCGCTGATTCCAACAGTCTGGACATAGTCGAGTTTGGCCCCGGTAATGGTCAGCTTTCGCTCGATATCATCAGCGCACTCCAGAGCGAACATCCGACAACCTTCGACAATCTGAGATATTTGCTTGTAGAGACAAGCCCAGTCCTCCGGAGCGTTCAACACGAGAAACTTATAGATTTTAAAGAACATGTTCAGTGGCAGTCTTTGGATGAGCTGACGAGCAATCCAATTAAGGGCATTGTTCTCTCGAACGAATTTATCGATGCGTTGCCGGTCCATCGCGCTCGTTTCCGCAACCACTCTATTCATGAACTGTATGTGACAACAGGCGAGGACCGTGGCGAAGTTCACTTAGCTCCGCTTTGGAGTCATCCGTCATCGAGACGACTTACTGATTACCTCGAGCGCTTTGGTATTCCGCTGCGAGACGATCAGATTGTAGAAATCAACCTGGACGCTGTCGATTGGCTGGAGCGAATCAGCCGAATATTACGCGGCGGATTGTTGGTAACGATCGACTACGGAGATAGAGTTCAGGATTTGTACACGCCTAATCGCAAATCAGGAACGCTACGATGCTTTCATCGGCATGAACTTAGCGATCGTCCATTTGAACAGGTGGGAGATCAAGACATAACCAGCAGCGTGAACTTTACGGATCTGATTGAGTTTGGACAGGACCACGGATTCAAGTTTGTAAACCTCGAAAGGCAGACATCTTTTCTCATTCGCAACGGACTGATTGATAGAATTGTTGCCGAGCATGCCTCAGTCGAATCGGTAGACAGCCTGGCGACGAGGCTGGCAATAAAAAACCTCTTTGTGCCTGGGGGCTTGAGCGACAGTTTCCGCGTTCTGATTCAACGGCGATGAGGCGGCGGCTAGCGCGTTAGTGTGATATCTTCATCGGTCGAATGTCGGAAATTGATTGGTTCCCATTACTACTGTCGCTGCGAGTTGCATTGATCGCTACCGCCTTCGTAGTCGTGTTAGGCGTTGCGCTGGGGTGGCTCCTTGCTCGAAAGAGATTTTTTGGCAGGGAGTTTCTGGATGCTGCAGTAACGTTGCCGCTCGTGTTACCTCCAACGGTTCTCGGTTACTACCTGCTGGTATTGTTGGGACGACGAAGCTTTTTTGGTCGAGCGATTGAGAGCCTCACTGGACAATCATTGGTATTCACCTGGCGAGGGGCGGTAATCGCGGCTGGGGTCGGCGCACTGCCTTTGGTCGTGAAGACTTCGCGCACTGCGATCGCTTCCGTCGATACCAATTTGGAAGATGCTGCCAGAACACTAGGCCAATCAGAATGGCGAGTCTTCCGGCGCGTGACGATGCCGCTTGCCTCACGTGGAATAGTTGCTGCGGGGATGTTGGCTTTCGCGCGCGCACTTGGGGATTTTGGAGCAACTCTTATGGTCGCCGGCAACATACCAGGCAAAACTCAAACAGCAGCAATTGCGATATTCGATGCTAGCCAGGCTGGCCGTGACAACTACGCTTTAGTTCTTGTCCTGATCTTATCCGCGGTCACTTTGCTGCTGGTTTACACAACGAATAAACTGACCTCCGGCAAATAACTACCTTTGGTTTGGCCTATAGCCCGCGCCAATGACGCTTCAGGTTAGAATAAAGAAAAGTTTTGGTGCCGATCGGGAAGGTACCTCTGCGAGGGTCGGCTCAGCCCCCGGGACGCCCGAAATTGATGCGGCGATGTCTGGACTCGAGGTGGAGTTCGAAGCTCCTGCGGGCTTCACGATTCTCTTTGGTGCTTCCGGTTCAGGCAAGACCACCACGCTCAAGGCAATATCAGGCATCGTACGCCCGGACTCAGGCCGGATCTGCATTAACGAAGATGTTCTATTTGATTCAAGTGCCGCGATTAATGTTCCGATCCGAAGCCGCGGGGTTGGATTCGTTTTTCAGGATCTGGCGTTATTTCCTCATTTAACGTCAATGGAAAACGTGGAATTCGGTATGTCTGGAACCGAGCCCAGCGATCGGCGGCGCCGAGTTCAGACTTTAATGGATGGCCTGCGCATCATCCATATCGCTAAACGTAAGCCTCGGGACATTTCAGGAGGTGAAGCCCAGCGAGTAGCGCTTGCCCGGGCACTATCACGAATGCCGCGTCTGCTCCTTCTGGATGAACCTCTTTCCGCGATCGACGAAGAAACTAAACTCAGCATTATCTCAGATTTAAAGCGTATCAATCGCGAGCTTCAGTTGCCAATTCTGTACGTAACTCATAGTCGCGAGGAAGCGATATCGCTGGGCGAGCGGTTGATTGTCTATGAGCGTGGCCGAATTGTGGGCCGGGGGGAGCCGATCGAGGTATTCGGGACGCCAGTTGCAAGCAGTATCGCCCGTTTAACTGGTGTCGAGAATATCTTTACTGGTCGGGTGATCACCAAAAGCGAGTCTAGTGGTACCGTAACTCTTGAAGTTTCCGATAAGGAAGGTACCTGCCAGGTTGATATTCCATATGGATCCCAGGCGGAAGGCGAACGGGTAACAATCGCAGTTTCGGCTGGAGATATACTTCTGGCTACTGAGGAGCCTCGACATACATCATTGAGGAACATTCTGACCGGACGCATAACGTCAATCGAAGACAAATCGAACCGAACAATCATAGCGGTAAAAGCCGGTGTGAACTGGAGTACAAGTGTTACGCGTCAGGCAGTAAGGGAATTGGAACTTGTTGAAGGGCGCGAGGTCTGGTTGGCCTTCAAGACGCACTCTTGTTACCTGCTTGATCAGGATGAATGACATCCGTCTTTGGACTGCCATTCGATTTCAAGATCGCGATATCCGGAAGATTCCGAAACTGTTGCTGGAAATCCATGCCGTATCCAACAACGAAAACGTCAGGAATCTCGAACCCGCGATAAGGGATTGAAACGTCGATAATGCGTCGAGCCGATTTGTCGAGTAATGCGCATATGTCGATGCTGGCAGGATGGTGCTGGCGAAGGGTATGAATAAGGTAGGTTGCGGTCAATCCGGTATCGATGATGTCTTCGACCAGGAGCACGTTGCGATCGGCAATACTTTGGTCGAGATCCTTGGTTATCTGCACAACTCCGGATCGTGGTTGTCCGGCGTAACTTGAGATGCCCATGAAGTCGATTGAGCATGGAATTGTGATAGCGCGAAGCAAATCTGCGGCAAAGATGAACGAGCCCTTGAGTATTGCAACAATGGCGAGGTCTTTTTCCGCAAACGCTTGTGAGATTTCATTGCCAAGCTCTGAAACCCGCTCCTGGAGCCGATTCTGGGGTATGAGCACTTTTCTAGGGGATGATTCGCCTGTGGAAAAACTGTTCATAAAAAATTTCGATCATTCATGCATTTTTTTGTTGACAAAAAAAAATCGTATGGTAGTATCACACCCGCTCGGTTGGCAACAATCGGGTCCGATCCCGAGAGGTTGAAGTTGAAATTCTCTAGTTTGTGATCAGGTTGACACTCCGCAAGGAGTGGCGACGGAACACAAAACTTCAGTGTGGTGGCAGAAGCCCGCAAGGGTTTCTCACGCCGAGGTCCTTTGGGCTTTGGCGACGGGGATTCGCAAGGGTTCCCAACATTGACGCTGAGGGCTTGAGAATAGAAACGGAGATCACTCGGGATCGTTATTTTTTGCCCGCCTTCATTCTTGAAGTGAGTCTTGGAAATATCCGGAGAGCCTGAGACCAACAGCCCCAAGTTCATTCAAGCAACCCCATCGTCCTGAAGGTTTCCACTTGCCGCGAACTTCTCAATCAGTTTTCGGTAATCGGAAGCATAAAGCACCTTGACGTTAATTTCAGGATAGAGCTTCCGAAGCTGGCGCACTTTGCGATTCTTCTTGGTGACGAGTTGCTGCTTCGCGGTCGTGAGTTCGATGTACAGGTTGTGGTCGGGTAAGTAAAAGTCGGGCGTGAAACTGCCGGTCACATTTCCGTCCCGGTCCCACTCCACGGCGAATGTGCGCGGCTCGTACTGCCAGCTGATGTGATAAAAGTCGAGAATACGGGCGAACTTCCCTTCCGACTCGTGCGCAAAACTGACGGCGTGATGACTGCGGGGTTTGGGTTCGTCCTCATCCCCGAAATTTTCCTCCAAAACGGCTACAGCGCGCTTAAGTTCCGGTAGTAACGCTGCTGGAATTTCAATAGTTTGCTCGGTTGTGGATATCGTCCCAGCGGGATGTTGCTCTTTGATTACTATAAATTGGTGGCCTTCTCGCTCAGCAATTTGGATAGTCACTTCGGAGTTGGTGCTGACGCTGAAACGGCTCACTTCATCCGATCGCTCGTCAGAGTACTTCGTGGTCATTTCAAAACCCTTTTACGCGAACCAAACCCAATTCCTGCATGCACTTAGCGCAACACGAAGGGGCCCATTGCGCCTGCCGGAATTCTGAGTGGCTTTCGGCGAGGCGACAATCCTTTGCGAGATAACGAGCTCGCTTTCGGTCCGTTCAAAGGAAGAAACCCCCGCCTTACGTCAACCAATGACGCACTAACGGGGGTTTGCAAGGGCCAGTCTAACCCATTTTCCGATTTGAATACAACCCACCAGTGCCTGAGGCCAAATTGCCGAATGTACCGTAGGCAGTCCAGTTCGCGTTACCTGGCTAAGCCCGGTGGCGTCCCGGCGAATTAGTTCGTTACTAAATGTGAGGGAAGCGTCGCAGGCTTTGCAGTTTCTGTTTGCCTTCCAGCTCGGTGAGAGTATAATCGCGACAGATGGGGTACTGAGTTACCGTGACGTCGGTTGAGTTGCTGGATGACTACTACCGACAATGAAGAGCGCATTCCGCTCAATCCGTCAGCCTCGCACTCGGAGGGTACAATGAAAATCTCCCAAATGGTTATTGGTGTAGTGGCAATACTCGTCATTTCAACTGCAATCCTGGCGCAGGATCGCAAAGCTCTTTCCCGCAATGAGATGAATAAGTACGTCGTTTCCGCTAAGGCTGGCGTCGTAAATATAATTGATGGCGATGTCACGGTCGCACGCATCCTGCCATTCGCAGTTGCAGACGCGCCCCGAACTCTGATAACGGGTGACGAGTTGAAGAGCGGCGATGTTGTGAATACTGGTGTAAACGGCCGAGTCGAGATTTTGCTCGATCCAGGCTGCTACCTTCGATTGGGCGAACGGAGCCAATTTGTTTTTCTGTACGATAATATGGAAACTGACAAGCTCAAGCTGACGCGCGGCTCAGCGGTTCTTGAGGCTTCAACGATCGAGATTCCTATTTCAATCGAAACTCCGAGAAATACGATCCAGATAATCAGAGAAGGGCTCTATAGATTCAATGTCGATTCAGATGGAAAGGTTGACGTCGCTGTCCGTAAGGGCAGAGCAATGGTCGGTTCCACGACAATAAAAGAAGGTAAACACGCTCTTGTTGAAGGCGACACGGCGGCGATCGCCAAATTGGACAAAAAAGATGTTGACGATCTGGATGGTTGGAGTAAGGAACGTGCGCGATCATTGATTGCAGCAAACAGAGGATTATCCAGCTCAGGAATGCGGCGAACGCTAAGCCGGTCGCTACTGTATAACGCCTGGATATACGATCCGTTTTCCCATTGTTACACGTTTTTACCTTTCGGGGGTGGTTTCGCATCGCCTTACGGATGGGATTATTCAGTGCTTAATCCCTTTTTCTCATACTTCTATTATTATCCGCCGCGCCGATATAACAATGGGAGCGGACCGAACAGCGGAAGCGGCTCATCCAGCGGCGGCGGCACGCAGGCTGGTGGCGGGGGTTCGCGAGCTGGTGGTGGTTCACGCGGCGGCGTAGGAAGTAACACCGGTGCGGGCTCGCGTGCAGGAGGTGGGGGTCATACTGGTGGTCCATCCTTAGGAGGAGGTTCGATGCGTATGCCTTCTCCGCCTTCTTTTGGTGGTAGTGCAGATCGCGGCGCAGCCAAAGGCTCGGCTAGTCCATCGCGGGGAAAGTCAAACTAAACGAGTTCAGAATTCGCTCATGAGGCGCTGAGTTGAGCCTGCAGGTGTTGGCCACTCGGCGCCTTTTGCTTTTCGGACGCGGACGTCCCTGTCTTTTCAACTAGCCGAAATCGAGCTAGAATCGCCGCTCAAACAGTCAGTTATGGCCTACATCGTTGATGGCAACAACGTGATGGGTCAGACGCCGGGTTGGCATCGCGACAAATCGGCATCGCGAAGATCGTTGCTCGAAAAGCTATCCCTTTTTTGCCGCATCAAGAAAGCACGAGTAACGGTTGTCTTTGACGGTGCTCCTGATCAGGCAGTTCCTGAAGGCTCAGCGTTTAACGGCGTAAAGGTCTTCTATGCGAAGCCTGGCTCGGATGCTGATACACGCATCGAACAGCTAGTCGAGAGATCAAGTGATCCGCGCGGGATTACTGTCGTGACGTCAGATCGTCGTCTTGCTTTTCGTGTTCGCTCCAGTGGAGCAACGGTTATCCGATCAGGCGAATTCAGATCGCAGCTCGACCATCTGAGAGAGTCTCTGCCTGGAAAGGAGGACGGGGAGGATGTCGAAGTTGGCGACGTCAACTCGTGGCTCAGATATTTCGGCTCTTTGCCAGAGGACGACGATGTGTAATCCAAGTCTTCAACAATCTAGCTGGAGGCAATGATATGTCTACCGCTGAGGCTTTCGAGAAAGATCGGGGATATCGCGATGTTGGTGTCGGTGAACTACTCACCTTGCTTGCACGGGATTACCCCGAACGCGAAGCGCTGATTTACCCGGATCTGGGATTGCGGTTCGATTTCAACCAGCTCGAATGGCTGTCACGAAAAATCGCGCGGGGATTGATTGAGATAGGGATCGAGTCAGGCGATCGAGTAGCATTATGGGCTCCGAATGTACCCGAATGGGTTGTCCTTCAGTTTGCGCTCGCAAAGATTGGAGCAATCCTGGTCACAGTGAACACGAGCCTTCGTGCAGCGGAGATAGAATTTCTTCTAAAGCAATCCGAGAGCAGCGCCCTGATAACGGTTGCCGGTTTCCGCGATGTCGACTATGTCGAAACAATTCACGAATTGGTGCCCGAGTTGAGAACCTCTGAAGAAGGGGCACTGCAATCAACGAAGTTACCATTTCTTCGTAGGGTTATTTACATAGGCGATGAACACCCTGACGGGATGATTCGTTATGACTCGTTGCTCGCCCGTTCCGAAAACGTGAGTGATGTTCAGTTGGATGAGCGTATAGCCGCCCAGGATCTCGAGACCGTGATCAATATGCAATACACCTCGGGTACTACTGGATTCCCGAAGGGCGTGATGCTGACCAATCGCAACATCGTCAACAACGGCTACTGGATCGCAGAGGGCCTGGCGTTGACGCCCAACGACAGGCTTTGTGTGCCAGTTCCATTCTTTCATTGTTTTGGCTGCGTAATTGGCGTGCTCGGAGCCTACACTCATGCGTCCGCGCTGGTGCCACTGGTGACATTCGATCCGTTACGCGCCCTTCAGTACATCGAGGCTGAACGTTGTACTACGCTATTCGGGGTTCCCACAATGTTCATCGCCGAGCTGGAACAGCTGGATTATCATAATCTGGATATGTCCAGCTTGCGCACGGGAATTATGGCGGGCGCTCTCTGTCCTGAACCGCTGATGCGCAAAGTTATGGACCGGATGCATCTGACGGAGCTAGCTATAGCCTATGGTTTGACAGAAGCCTCGCCCGGTATAACGCTTACGCCGCGCGATGACAGTATCGAACTGCGAACACAAACAGTTGGTCTCGCGTTGCCCGACGTAGAGGTGAAGATCGTCGACCCGGCCACCGGCGATGAGTGTGAGTCCGGCGTTGCGGGTGAGCTGTGTTGTCGTGGTTACAATGTAATGAAAGGGTACTACAACAATCCCAAGGCTACCGCTGAGGCGATCGATTCCGAGGGATGGCTGCATACCGGCGATCAGGCCACCAGGGACGATAAAGGGTATGTGAGAATCACCGGGCGCATAAAGGAGTTGATCATACGCGGGGGCGAAAACATTGCTCCGAAAGAGATCGAAGACTTGTTGAGAGGTAATCCCAAGATTGTTGATGTGTATGTCTATGGCATGCCCGACGAGAGATTAGGAGAAGAAGTCGCGGCGGCGATTAAGTTGAACGCCGGGGAGACAGCTACTACCGATGAGATCCGGGAATTCTGCGATGGCCGCATCGCGAGATTCAAAATTCCTCGTCTGATTCGATTTGTGGATTCATTCCCGATGACTGCCTCTGGGAAAGTACAGAAGTTCAAGCTCCGCGAGACGCACGTCGCCGAACTCTCTCGTGACCGTTAGTCAAAAACAGTAGCGTCGACTTGCCAGGATCGACGCCATCTAGTGCTTAATCCGCTCCCAGCCCGCTTTGAGATCGAACCCACGGCTCGTTTCCGCCGAATGACATTTCAAGCACGTAGATTGCATGTCAGAGATTCGACCAAATCCTTTTCCTGGGTTCGCAATATGTTTGCTTCCCGGACCGTGACATTGTTCGCAATGCACGCTCTGGAGTTTTGCCGTTATTTGTTTGTTATTGGCGGTTGCCAGCGTTGGCCCGCTGGCGTGGCAGTCGAGACAGCTTGCTTCAAATTCCACGCCTCGCTGTAGCAGCGGATCAGCAGCGTGAGCGTGCGGACCATTAGCCCACTTGAGGTACTGCGTGGTGTGACACTGACTGCAAGCGCTACTGCCTACAAAGTCAGCCGGCGGCTCATTACTCTTTGAATTAGAATCACCGCCTGTATTCGCAATGCGCGTTCGGCTAACAGTCAGCCAGTCCTGGAGAAGCTTCATCGAATTGCTACGCGCCTGGCTCTCTGCCCCCATAGCCGCCTCAACTAACTGCTTGGCACCAGGGTCCTCCGGGACAAGCGTTTCATCCAACGCAATAAAGCGCTGCTTTGTCGTGAACTTTCCCTGCAAACCGCGATAGAAACGCAACTCACCCACCATCCTTGTTTCGAATGGTGTAAAGACTATTAAGGTCTGACCTACGTAGTGCGGCGCCGTGAATGATTCGAGAATCGACTCTGCGTTTCCTGCAATAATTACATCTATCTCTGGAGCTTCACGGGCGACGCGATCTGCCTCCGCAGCACTGAGCTTCGCAAGAGCTACGACAACATCGGCGTTTTTTCTCGCTTGCGGGACTGCTATTTTGGCCGCTTCTGCAGGGTCCGTGAATTTAAAGCCCGCCGGTGGCGCCGGTTTTGTCTCCGTCAAACCTACAAAAGCCACTCGTATCGCTTTACCCCCTTCTCGCGAGGGCAAATCACGAACGATAAATGGCCTCGGCGCTACAAGGCTCGGTGATTCAGCAACCGTATTGGCGCCGACGATTCGAGTGAATAAAGGTTTTGTCTCACGGATACGTGCGAAGTTTGATTTTGAAAACGCCTCCGCAAAATATCGAAGATCGTGCGACGAGACATTCAACACATCTATCGGAAATTGATCGTATGCCTTGGCTACCCAATCATTCTTGATAATTATGTCCGGACGTAGTCTTCCATGAGCATTACGTTCGTCGGCCATGGAGTAGCCCGAATCCACGAGCACCGAAGGGATCTTCGCAAGTCGTTCTCGAAATAGCTTTAAGTAGCTGACACGCCGTGCCAGTCCGCCGAAGCGGGGGGGTTTTCAGCCACACGCATCTAGAGTCCCTCGGGTGTCACCTGAAAAATGGACCACGAATGCCGCACCATCATCGACTCCTACGCGTTGCTCCAACGGCAGGGTCATGCCAGCCATCTCAAATAGGCGGCCCGACTGATCCTGTGAACCGGCGGCGCCACGCATGTCAAACAAAAACGCTAATGCGGCTATCGATATCGTGATCAGTTTTGGAAGGGTTGATCGTTGTTGTTCGTGCATCATTGGTTAAGTTTCTTACAAGGGTGCGACCCTCGTGTTATTTCGGCGTTACAGCCCTAAGGACCGGGTAGAACTGAGTGAAGACGTGGTCTGTCGCCGCATTAACGTGGTGACAAGACCAGCACGCATTTTGGGGAAACGGATCAGCCTTTGCCTTGATCTTTCCGCCTCCTTCGGTGAAGTTGAAATAGGCCCATGCTCCCTCAAATCTACTGCTGTCCTTGACCGAAGCTTCCAGCGCAACAAAGTCTTTCTGATAGGATCCTTGCAAGCCCGGCTCACTCTTTACGTCGGAGCGGGCAAGTTCCAGCACCATCATTGTACCGTCAGGGAATTTGCCGGTTCGTGCATACTCGCGATAAGACGATGGATTGATATAGACATTGTGGTACAGCTCGGCATTACGACCTTGACCCTGTCCGGGGGTTCTTGAATAGGCGAGTCCGAGCGAGCTACCTACAAAGATCCACTCGCGATATCCCTCAGGTTTGAGGAGCGTGTTCTTACCCTCGAAAACAGGTTTGTCAGAACGTGAATCAGCGGATTGCCCCGAGACAACAATTGGAAGAAGCAACATAAATACTACGACAGTCTGTTCGACCTTCTTCATAAATGATCCTTTATTATTTTCGGCACTGAATCCGCCAATTGATTGTAAAGGTGCCTGCGAGGTCGCGCCAGTCACTATCTTCCATACCTGGCGATAAAATTAGAGATGCATTGTTGTAGTTCGGTTAAGTGTCCGTCAAAAAAATGGTCTGCGGCTGGAATAATCGTCAGCTCTTTCGGTTCATCAAACGTGTCAACCCAACGCTTGAGTTCTTCAGGTGATCCAAACTCGTCTAGCTCACCCTGAACAAATAACTTCGGCTTATTGCAATGAGTGATCTTTGTGAAATCGTATTTTGAAAAGGGGACTCCAGCACCGACAAATGCTTGTAAAGGTTCGTCACACTCCAGCGTGCGCAGCATAACCGCCGCCCCGAACGAAAAGCCCGCAATCCATAGGGCGGCACGGGGATGTTTCTCCATCATGAATCTAACCGCGGCGCGTAAGTCATCTTGTTCGCCCACACCGTCGTCGTACTTACCTTCACTCAAGCCAGTGCCGCGGAAGTTAAAGCGCAGGACACTGAAGCCTGCATCTTGAAATGACCTCGCAATTCGAAAGACAACCTTGTTGTGCATCGTTCCTCCATAGAGAGGGTGTGGATGGCACACAATCGCACAACGCGCAACAGGAGCATCAGATTCTTTGATGATTGCTTCTATGCGGCCCGCAGGACCTTCAAAGAATATATTGCCTCGCAGGTCAGTCATTCTTTTTCGCTTTCATTGCAGATCCTAGCATGAGGTAAAGTCACAGGCGAGTTGCTTCACGGTGTGCTAGCATAGGATTTTAGAGGTCAACACTATGAAGACGCTGCTATTGTTGCGCCACGCTAAATCAGATTGGGATGACGCTTCGTTACAAGACTTCGACCGCCCGCTTGCGGCTCGAGGTGAGCGCGATGCTCCTGAAATGGGCAAAGCACTTCGAAAACGGGAAGAAACTCTTCCGGATTTGATTGTCAGTTCGCCGGCGGCTCGCGCGAAAGCGACCGTGAAGGCAGTGGTAAAGGCCGCTAAAGTGAACACCGAGATTCAATATAACGAAGCGATCTATGGCGCGTCGTCAGCCGAGCTAATCAATCTCGTCAATCGCCTGCCTGACGCCAGTTCTTGTGCGATGCTGGTTGGTCACAATCCTGGATTTGAAGATTTAGTCGGTCGCCTGAGCGGTTCACACGAACGCATGCCCACAGCTGCGCTCGCGTGCCTGGAATTTCAAGTGAACAGCTGGTCAGAGGTTGGCGAAGAGCAAGGCAAGCTTGTATGGTTGCTCACTCCAAAAAAGCTCAAGGCAAAAGAAAGATGATTAGACTCCACTGCTCTTCCTGACAACGACCGCTGACAGACGACCCGATAGTCTTGTGTAACTTGAGGCTCGCGCACCATTCCAGATCGGGAGGATATCCATGGATGAATCAGTCTTTCGCGCTCAGCTGGTTTCGTTATTACAAGGTGGCGAGGCCCATGCCAACGCAGAAGCTGCGCTCGGCAATGTCGGCCCTCAATTCCGCAATGTTCGTCCCACGGCCGATGTTCATTCTGTTTGGGAAGAACTGGAACATTTGAGAATTGCGCAGGAGGACATTCTGCGGTTCACTATTGACCCTTCATGGAAGTCGCCAAAGTGGCCGGAAGGATACTGGCCGATTGAAAACCAGGAAGTGACTGATGAAATGTGGAAGTCTTCGGTTGAAGCCTTCCTTGCCGATCTGGAAGAGGTCGTCAAGATCGTAAGAGAGCCAACTTTGGACCTGACTTCAACCATTCCCCACAGCCAGGGGCAAACATATCTCCGTGAGATACTGCTCGTAGCCGATCACAACGCTTATCATTTAGGACAGATCGTTCAAGCCAGAAAACTGATGGGCGATTGGCCTGCGTAGAGTCAACAATGGATAACTAATCGCCCACGACTTTGCAGAGGGCTACAACAAAAGTTTTGCGTTCACGGAAGATCGTTCGACCCATCCTTGAATTAAGGATGAGCAGTCTCGCTAACTATGCGAGAACGCGCGCTTTCGTTGTTGAAACGATCGATAGCAGTCACTCTGTAGAAATAAGTTTGATCGATTACGACCAGATCGTCCCTGTAGGTCACCTTCGTAGACGGCTCGTCATTCACCCTCGTCCACTCTTTATCTGGTGTGTCTGAGGACTTGGCGCGGTAAATGTTGTATCCGACAACATCCGCTTCGGGACTACTAGGCCAGAACAAGCTTATGGTGCCGTTCGCGGACGCAATGGAGACTGGGTCTGGAGCGGCCGGTGGAAACGTATCAACAGGTTTGAACGTGAGAAGGTCACTATCAGCGCTTTCTATTAAGCCGTTTGCACCAGGTGAAAGCGCCCGCACGAAGTATGAATACTCGACGAGATACTGAAATTTTGTATCGTCATAAGTCGCCCCTGAAATCGGCTCAGTATTAAGCAACTCGCCGCCAAAATCTCTCCTTGAAGGCCTCCTATAGATGTTGTAACCAACCACCGATGCCGGGGATGCTTGATCGACGTTGATGGAGGGCGGTGTCCACGAAAGCCTGATAACGTCCTGAGCTTCAGATCTGGCAGCCAGATTAGTTGGAGGGGATGCGACTGATGCAACCGGTTCCACCGCTACGGTATTTGAGAATGCAGCTGCTTGTCCGCGTTTGTTGAAATATCGAACGGCGTAACGCAACCTCGCATTCGAGTTGGTTAACGTCACTGAATCCGTGAAGTGTAAAAGTCCAGGGGTTTTTGCCTGCGCCTCTATCGTGCTCCGATCCAGGACCCCGATTACCTGTGCATTTTGTTGGTAGTCGTCCGGATCAAGAACCGGCTCCTGATCGCGTCGCTCAACTAACCGATATATCTCGACTCTTGCTATGTAGGAGCGACTGGATTCATTCTGGATTAAAGGCGGTGTTGGCCAGGTAAGAAGTATGTTTGACCCTCTTTGAATTGCAGCGAGCTCCGCAGTGCGCTCCGAAAGTCGCGTCGGAGGCACGGGAGGACCGACCTTTCCACACGCAACGGAAAAGAAGTTGATGGCTGTTAGCAGAGCGATCGTATTGATTCGCGATCGATAGCCACTGTTCCGGGGAATGGCGGGAACGACTCGTGAGCTCACAGCAGATTCAACGCCGAAGGGTGGAGGGCAGATCACAGGATATACCGGCTGAGGTCCTCATTCTTCACTATTTCGGCCAACTGCCTATGCACGTAAGTGGAATCTATATTGACGTTTTTTTCCTCGAGATCCGGGCCTTCAAACGAATATTCGTCCAGCAATGTCTCCATTATCGTGTGCAGCCTGCGTGCTCCGATGTCCTCAGTTTGTTCGTTTACGGAAAAAGCAAATCGAGCGATTGAATCAATGGCGTCGTCTGAGAACTTGATATCGATACCTTCGGTCCCAAGCAGTGCGGTGTATTGCCGCACCAGTGAATTCTTGGGTTCGGTGAGGATCCGCTTGAAGTCCTCGATGGTCAGCGGTTTCAACTCTACTCTGATCGGAAACCTTCCCTGAAGCTCCGGAATCAGATCAGAGGGTTTGGAGACGTGAAATGCCCCTGCAGCGATGAAGAGGATGTGGTCAGTCTTGACCATGCCGTAGCGGGTATTTACGGTTGTGCCTTCAACGATCGGCAGTATGTCGCGTTGGACGCCCTCACGCGACACATCCGGCCCCTGCCCGCCTTCCCGGCCAGCAATCTTATCGATTTCATCAAGAAAAATGATTCCGGTCGATTCGACTCGTTCGATTGACATCCGAGCAACCTGGTCCATGTCGATCAACTTTTGCTCTTCCTCCTGGATGAGGTACTCCATCGCCTCATCCACTCGCATCTTTCTGGACTTTGGCCGCGATCCGAACATGTTGGGGAACATATCTCGCAGATTGATGTCCATCTCTTCGATGCCTTGAGGAGTGTAGATTTCGAAGTGTCCCGGATTTGTACGCTCCTGTACTTCAAGCTCGACTATTCGTGCGCTTAGACGTCCCTCACGTAACTGCTGCCTCAGCTTTTCACGGGTTCGTTCGAACTGTTCGTATGAGGCGTCGTTCTCATTTTCATCCACCTGCTTTGTTCTCGGCAGCAACAGGTCGAGCATCCTCTCTTCCGCATTTTGTTCAGCCTTTTCCGCAACTTCTGCGATCTTTTCCGCTCTAACGAGATCAACACCAATTTCCACCAAATCCCTGATCATTGATTCGACGTCGCGGCCAACATAGCCGACTTCGGTAAACTTCGACGCTTCAACCTTCAGGAAGGGGGAATTTGAAAGCCGGGCAAGGCGCCGCGCGATCTCTGTTTTTCCGATTCCCGTCGATCCAATCATGATAATGTTCTTCGGTATGACGTCTTGAGCCAGATCGAGAGGCAACTTCTGGCGACGTATTCTGTTGCGTAGGGCGATAGCTACTGCGCGTTTTGCAGCATGTTGACCAACGACATACTTGTCGAGCTCATCGACGATCTGACGCGGAGTCATTTCGTCTAATCTGGGCTGATCCTTAACTTCCCCGGATAGATAGATAACCATAGCGATTCTTCAAAACGTGGACCAATTAGGTCGACCACGATGATTGTTAGATTATAACTCCTCGATGACCAGGTCGGAATTAGTGTAGATGCAAATCTCGCTGGCGATTTTCATTGCTTCATTGACGATCTCTTTCGCCGAGAAGCCGGTGTGGCGTAACAGCGCCCTCGCCGCGGCAATAGCGTAGGGACCACCTGAGCCTATAGCAACCACGCCATCATCTGGTTCTATAACATCGCCGCCCCCGGATAGAATCAGCGAAGTGTTTTCGTCAGCGACGATGAGCAGTGCTTCCAAATGGCGCAGATACTTATCAGTACGCCACTCTTTGCCTAACTCTACGGCGGCGCGCTGTAGTTGACCGTGATATTGCTCGAGCTTTGCTTCGAAGCGTGAGAAAAGTGTGAATGCGTCGGCGGTGGATCCAGCGAAACCTGCGATTATTTTGTCATTGTACAGTCGACGCACCTTGCGGGCGCCTGACTTCATGACAGTCTTATCAAACGTTACCTGCCCATCTCCCGCAACCGCAACGTGATTGTCCCTGCGAACTGCGAGTATCGTTGTACTGCGGACCCTCGGTCGCGAGCGGGGGCGGGAACGCTTGGCTGACATAGATGGCGAATATAGTCTGCGTATCTGTCGATGTCAAGAAATCCAACATGAGTGGGGTGGGCCCGAGTGATTAAGAACCCATCGAAATCGTTGAGGTCAGCTGGGATTTGGGGAGGCGAGGGCTGTCGCCCGAGCACTTTTTTCTTTTTCCTGGCACTGGGCGAACCGTCGAAGTCGATGTACTTCTCGCCCTCGGTGATTCTTCATCCTATTACAAACCTCGGCATCACAGCCGAATTTGGGAGTTCCAAAAAGTCAACAAAATTGGTTTGGTTGAATATTTAACGCAATGCCGATCTGGGGGCATCGCTCCACAAGCGCATTTGGCACAAACTTAACGGCTGGTGCCATTGTTGTCCTCCAGGGCCGGAGGAGACTCCAATCCAGCGAGCCAAAGGCGAATTGCCGATGCAAGATCATCTCGTTTCTTCTGGGGCAGAGAACTCAAGTAGTGGTCACGGTTTCGAACCCCGTCCTCCGTAATTGACCGAAGCACCTGCCCGCCTTTATCACTTAATGATACCAACAGTTGCGGCCGATGCGAGTTTGATTCATAGGTGAGCTCCAGGAGACCAAGTTGCTGCATCCGCTTACATAGTTGACCTGTGGCAGTGCGGTCCCTTACCAGGTGTTCTGCGAGTACCCTGAGTGGCAGGAATGAATCGCTCAGGCAATTTACGGCGAGGAGAACAAGATAGTGCTCAAAAGTGGTGTTATGAGTCGCTGCCGCACGAGCATAAAAATCATCCAACCGCCGGATATAGCTCCGAGCGGTGTTAATCTGCTCGTAAATCCCACGTGGATTTGAACTTAACACGTGATTTGTGGACATCCCAAACCTCAACTATTGCATCTAGATAATTGACTGATTATGGTGTATTATACGGGTTTGGAAAATCATCATATTATGTATTGCATCGCAAGATGTCAACCATTATTTGGTTGCAAATAGAGGCGCCGCTGGTAAGGGGCGCCTTTTAGTTCGGTCTAATAGCGACGGACAACGGAAGACAAGAATGAAAACGAGAATGGACAAGGATATCCTCATAACGTCCCCGGATGAGGCACAGGAGGACTTTGCACCAGCGGGAGGTATAGAACGGATCGTTGCTGAGATCGACGAGGACGAGGCTGAGTCCCTTTGGGAGACAGTTGCAGTAGAGGAAGAAGAGACTCCCGAAGTTGTCGAAGAAGCACCCGAGGACGTTGACGTTGATTTGGAACCGGGCAAGGACGAATCGCTCGATCCCATGCGGCTATACCTCCGCGAGATGAGTTCCGTCCCTTTGCTGACTCGCGAGGACGAAATCCGAATTGCCAAGCGGATAGAGCGCGGCAACAAACGTATTTATAAGGCTCTCTCGAGATCTTTTATCACAATTGAAGAAATTAGTGAGCTCAATACTCAGCTACTGGAAGGCGAGATCAACTCTCAGGACATCGTTGACGTTGCCACCGATCCAGAGGCCGAAGAGGCATTGGAGGAGCAGCGCGAAGAAATTC
>Ga0126384_10000776_pt1 | contig 18235 bp, 18 predicted proteins | sample PanSoiMetPlot_36_FD_92543 | JGI IMG/M metagenome (GOLD analysis project Ga0126384, IMG submission 92543) | Tropical forest soil microbial communities from Panama - MetaG Plot_36 | ecosystem: Environmental > Terrestrial > Soil > Tropical forest > Bulk soil | place: Panama | collected 2016-02-17 | reverse complement strand
GCGCTCCTCCTCAAGCTCACCGGCCGCTGAGAGCGTGCCCAGGCCGGACGGGCGCGAACGCCCTGACGAGCTGCGCCCGACCAGGCTGGAGCTCGGCGTCAACGTGCACGCCGAAGGTTCCTGTCTGATCGAGACCGGCCGGACGCGGGTCTGGATCACCGCCACGGTGGAGGACCGCGTGCCCGCTCATAGGCGCGGTTCGGGCCAGGGCTGGGTGACAGCCGAGTACTCGATGCTCCCACGCTCGACGCATGATCGGGGGCAGCGCGAGGCCAGCGTGGGCCGGATCGGCGGCCGGACCTACGAGATCCAGCGCTTGATCGGGCGCTCGCTCCGGACGGTGGTCGATATGCGAATGCTCGGCGAGCGCTCGATCACCCTCGACTGCGACGTGCTGCAGGCCGACGGCGGCACCCGCACTGCGTCGATCACGGGGGCATTCGTCGCCATGTATCAGGCGGTCAAGCGGATGCAGCAGACACGCATGCTCAACCGCAACCCGATCCGGGGCTTCGTAGCCGCAGTCAGCGTCGGCATCGTTGACGGCGAGCCCCGGCTCGACCTCGACTACACCGAGGACTTTCTCGCCCACACGGACATGAACGTGGTCATGGCGGACGACGGCCGCTTCATCGAGCTGCAGGCGACCGCCGAGAAGGAGCCCCTGAGCCGCGAGCACCTGGACACACTGCTGGGACTGGCCTCGAAGGGGGTTCGTGAGCTGATCACCTACCAGAAGCGGGCAATCGCAGCGCTTGGCTGAGCCACAACGCACGATCAAGCCTCGACTTCTGATCGCCTCCGGCAACCCAGGTAAGCTGACCGAGTACCGAGAGCTTCTGGCCGGATACGGCCTGGAGCTCGACGGCATGGAGACGGGTGTAGTCGAGCACGCCGACAGCTACGCCGCGAATGCGACCCTGAAGGCTGAGGCAGCCTGCGCCGCCGCTGGGCTGCCGGCAGTGGGCGACGACAGCGGGCTGGAGGTGGCTGGGCTGGACGGCTTTCCAGGTGTCCGCTCCGCGCGCCTCGGAGTCACCCAGGAAGCCCGCCACGAGCGGCTGTTCGCACGGCTCGCGGGCGTCCCGCGGCCCTGGCGGGCTCGATTCGTGTGCACGCTCGCACTTGCCATCCCCGGCCGGCCCACCCGCGTGTTCACCGGCAGTCGTGAAGGGGAGGTGGTCGAACCGCGGGCCGGTAGTACCGGTTTCGGCTACGACCCGATCTTTCTGGTCCCCGAGGTGGGGAAGACGTTTGCAGAGATGACACCGACCCAGAAGCACCTCTGGAGCCACCGCGGGGCTGCGGTAAGGGCCATGGTCGAGAGCGGCGCCCTGGGCGAGATCACTGCGAACGCCTGACGTCCGACCCCAGGGCGGCAAGCGCGGCGTCCACGTTTGGGCGGTCTGCGGCGCTGGAGTGGATCTCGGCATAGCGGATCTCGCCTCCTCTGGCCACTGCGAAGAAGCCGCCGAGCTGGAAAGCGTCGCCCTCGACACTGGTCTGCGGGTGCCCGGCGCTGACGGCGCGCATGCCGGCGAGCAGGCTTCGCGGTCCGAGGGTGCCCAAGAGGCTGCGCTTCAGTCCGAGCTCCTGGTAGCTCTCTCGAGACGGGTCGGTGTAGACCTCGAAACCACGGACCTGGCGCTCCTGGAACTGCTTCGCAAACTCGACGGCACCGTTGCCAACGAAGACCAGGTCCGCGCCAGTGGCACTGATGTCACCACTCCTGCTGCGCAACTGCGCGGCTGTCTCCTTGCAGTGCGTTCAACCGAAATGCCGGACGTAGGCGAGGATGAGGGCCCGGTCCGCTGCGATGTCACGGAGGTTGACCTCGCGGCCTTCCGTGTCGAAGAGGGTCAGGTCGGGGAGCCGGGCGGCCATGCGCAGTTAAACGTAACCGAGCTGGGGTGAGATCGGCGCGCAACTCTGGCTATCGCCGTCATTGCGCGATGTCCTGGGGCCGGATCGGTACCCGCGTCAGCGGCCGGCCGGTAGCCGCCCTGATCGCCGCCACGATGGCTGGGGTCGACGAGATGGTGGGCGGCTCTCCCGCCCCCTTGAGCCCATAGGGTGCCTCAGGGTCTCCCAGTTCCAGGATCTCGGCGCGGACCGGCGGCATGTCCAGGATGGTAGGGATCAGGTAGTCGGTGAAGGAGGGGTTGCGCACGACCCCGCCCTCCACCTGGACTTCCTCCATCAGCGCCAGGCCGAGCCCCTGCGCCGTACCCCCCTCCAGCTGACCCTCAACGGCCTGCGGGTTGATCGCGCGCCCGACGTCCTGCACCGTGGCGATCTCGACCACCCTCACCATTCCCAGCTCGACGTCCACGTCGACCACCGCCCTGTGTGCGGCGAATGCGTGCTGGACGTGCGCATGCCCCTGACCGGTCTCCGGATCGAGTGGCTGCGTCGGCCGGTGGCGAAACTCGCGGGTCGCCTCGACCGCCTCTCCCGCCAGCAGAGCGATGAGTTCCGACGACGCCTGCTCCCAGTCGCCGGATCCCGCACGGCGCAAGATTTCCTGGCGGACGGCCTGACACGCCGCCTGCACCGCACCGCCCGTGCAGTAGGTCTGCCGCGATGCCGAGGACGACCCTGCTGACCCGACAGAGGTGTCGGAGGGATGGACCACAACCTCTTCCACACCCAGCTCCGTGCGAGCGACCTGGGCGCAGACTGTCACCAGACCCTGTCCGACCTCGGCGGCCGCCGTGTGCACGTTGACCACCGGCCGGCCATCGGCGAGCTCGAGTCGCACCCGGGCGGTCGAGTAATCATCAAAGCCCTCTGAAAAGCCCACGTTCTTGAAGCCGACCGCATAGCCGACGCCTCGGCGCAGTCCCTCGCCGTGAGTCGTGTTCGAGACTCCGCCGGGCAGCGCGCGGAGGTCCGCGGGCGATGTGACCTGATCGGCAGGGTCCGGTAGCGCCTGGAGACGCTTCAACAGCTCCGCCACCGGTACCGGGCCCCGGACACGCTGCCCCGTCGGCAGGACGGCGTCTCCCCCGTGCATGGCGTTGCGAAGGCGGAGCTCGATCGGGCTGATGCCCAGCACATCTGCCAGTCGATCCATCTGCGACTCATAGGCGAAGCAGGTCTGGACCGCTCCGAAGCCACGCATGGCGCCGCAGGGAGGGTTGTTGGTATAGGCGATGATCGAGTCGATGCTGGCGTTGGGGCACCGGTATGGCCCGACGGCGAAGCAGGCCGCGTTGGCCGCAACTGCCGGTGAGCTCGAGGTGTACGCGCCACCGTCCAGCAAGATCCGGGCTCGGACGTAGACGAGCCTCCCGTCCCGGGTGGCGCCATGCTCGTAGGTCAGCCGGCCGGGGTGACGGTGCACGTGCCCGAAGAAAGACTCCTCGCGCGAGTACACGATCTTGACCGGCCGCCTCGTGCGTAGGGCCAGCAGGCAGGCGTGGATCTGCATGGACACGTCCTCGCGCGCACCAAACGCCCCGCCGACGCCGGCGAGCGTCAGCCGGACCTTGTCGGGAGCCAGGCCCAGGCTCATGGCAATCTGATCGCGATCGCGGTGCAGCCACTGAGTGGCTATGTAGAGGTCGACACCCCCGTCCTCGGCGGGCACCGCCAGGCCGGACTCGGGTCCCAGCGGTGCCTGATCTTGCATGCCAAGCTCGTAGACGCCGCTAACCACGACGTCGGCGCTCGCGGTGGCGTCGCCGCGGCGAATCTTCACGTGCCGCGTCACGTTGCCGCGAGGGTGGAGCAGCGGGGCGTCAGGGCTGATCGCAACCTCCGGGTCGGTCAGCGGCTCCAGCGCCTCGTAGTCGACGTTGACGAGCCCGGCTGCGCGCCGCGCCGTCTCTGGATGGTCGGCCGCCACAATCGCGACCGCCTCTCCCTGGAAGCGGACCACGTCCCAGGCAAGAACCGGCTGGTCGGCGACCTCGAGGCCAAAGAGCTTGTGCCCGGGCACGTCCTCGTGGGTGAGTACGGCGTGGACGCCTCGCAGTGCAAGCGCCGTCGAGACGTCGATTCGGCGGATGCGAGCGTGGGGATGAGGACAACGAACGGTGGCGCCCCAGAGCATGAATGGTGCCCAGAGGTCGGACGAGTAGGCAAACTCGCCCTTGACCTTCGGGGTGGCGTCGGGGCGGCCCACGCTCTCGCCGACCCCGAGCACCTCTCGTGTGCGCAGCGTCTTTGTCACGACAGGGCCTCCACCCGCTCGACCAGCCGCCGGTGCGCACGCCTGGCTCCGCGAGCGATCTCGTGCTCGGAGCCGGTCAGCAGAGTGCCGTTCCCCACCACCTGCCGGCCGCCAATCAGCAGCAGCTCCAGCGGCGCCGGCGGTCCGAACACCAGCGCTGCCACCGGATCGGCCACGTCAGCATGGCCGAGGCCGTCCACGCGCCAGAGCGCCACGTCGGCCAGCTTGCCGGTCTCGAGTGAGCCAAGCTCGTTGTGACGGCCGAGGCAGCGGGCACCCTCCATGGTTCCCATCGCCAGTGCCTGTCGTGCCGACAGGGCGGCGGGACCGCCGCGCAGCCGTGCGAAGAGGAGCGCCTGCCGCATCTCGGACAGCAGCTGCCCCGATTCGTTGGACGCGGCGCCGTCTACGCCCAGGCCGACCGGCGCGCCACCGGCGAGCAGATCGGCCACAGGCGCGATGCCCGCTCCGAGGCGGCCGTTTGAGCTCGGGCAGTGTGCGACCCCGGTGCCCGTCGCGGCGAACCGCGTTACCGCCTCGGGTGCGAGGTGCACGCAGTGCGCCAGCCAGACGTCATCAGCCAGCCAGCCCAGCCGGTCCAGGTACTCGGCGGGGGTGCAGCCGAAGCGCTCCTGGCAGAAGCTCTTCTCCTCCACAGTCTCGGCCAGATGCGTGTGCAGCCGGACGCCGCGGGTCCGGGCCAGCTCCGCCGATTCGCGCATCAGCTGCTCGCTGACGGAAAAGGGCGAGCACGGGGCCACCCCGATCCGGAGCATCGCGCTCGAGGAAGCGTCGTGATAACGATCGATGGCGGCCGCTGTGGCAGCGAGGATCGAGTCCAGATCCTCGACGGCTTCGTCCGGCGGCAGCCCGCCACGAGAGCGGCCGAGGTCCATCGAGCCACGGCAGGCGTGGAAGCGCAGTCCGATCTGTCGGGCGGCCTCGATCTCGGCCTCGAGCAGGTCGCCGCCAGCGCGCGGAAAGACGTAGTGGTGATCCACGGTGGTTGTGCAGCCTGAAAGCGCCAGCCCCGCCAGAGCCGCCCGGGCCGCGGCGTGCTCGAGCTCGGCATCCAGCCTCACCCAGATCGGGTAGAGCTCGACCAGCCACTCGAACAGCGTCGACTGTTGGGCAAGCCCGCGGGTGATCCACTGATAGAAGTGGTGGTGGCAGTTGACCAGTCCCGGAGTGGCCAGGCAGCCGTGGCCGTCGATCCGGGTGGCCGTGGAGGGGTGAGCCGCGGCACCCGCGGCGACCGAGGTGATGCGGTCGCCGTCGATCACAAGGTGTCCGTGCGCGTGCTCCGTGCCTGCGCCGTCCACCGTCGCAATGGCGCAGCCGTCGATCACCAGCGTCATGGCCGGCCCATCCTGGCGCCGGCGAGCCGGACTGCGTCCAGAATCTTTGTGTAACCGGTGCAGCGGCATAGATTGCCGGCCAGGGCCTCGCGTATCTCAGGCTCGATCGGATCCGGGTTCGTCTGGAGCAGGTCGTACGCCGCCATGATCAGGCCCGGGGTGCAGAAGCCGCACTGTACTGCCCCCGCCTCGACGAAAGCCTCCTGAACTGGATGCAGCGCGGCGTGCTGCGCGAGGCCCTCGATGGTCACGAGATCCCGGCCGTCCACCTGCATGGCCAGCACCAGGCAGGCGCAGACCAGGGTTCCGTCCAGGAGCACCGAGCAGGATCCGCACTCGCCCTGCTCGCAGGCGTTCTTGGAGCCTAACAGGCCCATCCGATCCCTCAGGACATAGAGCAGCGACTCGCCTTCCCACAGCACGTCCACCTGGCGCTCGTGGCCGTTGACCCGGCAAGCGAGCCTCACGGCTGCCGGCCTCGGTATTCGGCCCACGCCCAGGAAAGGGTGCGCCGTGCCATCACACTCAGTGCGTGGCGGCGGTAGCCGGCCCTGCCCCGGACATCGTCAATGGGCCGCGCGGCTTTTGCCACCAGGACGCCGAATCGGTCTGCCGCGCCGGCCGGGAGCTCCGCCCGGCTGGTCCACCGGTCATCGTCAGCCAGGACGCGTTCGATGAAGCCCTGGGCTTCTTCGGCCACCAGCGGCGTCGGGCCGGCCGAACCGATGCCAGTCCCGACCCGCCGGCGGACCGGGTCCAGCTCGAGCGCGAAGGAGGCGACCGCGATAACCATCGCATTGCGGGTGCCGACCTTGGCGAACTGCTGCGGACCGCTGGCCGGCGGGGCCCAGAAGGCGGCGATCAGTTCGTCGGACCTCAACACGCTCCGTTTGGGCCCGATGCAGAACGCGCGCATGGGGACGCGCCTCGAGCCGCCGATCGACGCAACCTCGACCTCGGCCTCGGCGGCCAGCAGTGGGGGCAGAGCGTCACCGGCAGGGGAAGCCGTGCCCAGGTTGCCGCCCACCGTGCCGCGGTTGCGTATCTGCGGCGAGCCGACCGTACGCGATGCGATGGCAAGGCCGGGCAGGCGATCGCCGAGCTCGCTGATGATCCGGGTGTACGTCACACCGGCCCCGACCCGCAGCCAGCCGTCCACCTGGGCCCACTCGGAGAGGTCGGGAACCCTCGTCAGGTCGAGCAACGCCTCCGGACGGCGCCGATCGAAGTTGAGCTCGACCATGACGTCGGTGCCACCCAGGATGGGGAGGGCCTCTGGACGATCCGCCTTCATGGCCAGGGCCTCGTGCCACGTGGTGGGCTGCAGGAAGTCCACGTCAGCCCACGGCGGCAGCGCGCCGCACCGTGGCCTCGATCAGCCCGTAGGGCCGGTCCGTGGCGTGGAAGACCTCGTTGTCGTTCGTCAGGCCAAACGGGGCCAGGTCGACGGCAAAGTGGTGCTTGTTCGGCATCTCCAGGCGTACCTCGGCGATCTCAGGTCGCGCCTTCAGCACCGCGGTGGCCATCTCGTAGAGGGTCTGCTGCAGCGACAGGCTGTGCTGCTGCAGCGAGAACGCTTCCAGCAGGGCCTGCCGGGCCTCAGCGAAGCTCTCGGCCCACTGTACGTTCAGCCCGGAGAAGCGCCATCGGGCATTTATGGCCGTCGCCAGGATGCGGTCACCGGTTTCTTCCAGCGTGGTGTAGCGATCTCTGGCGAAGCCTCTGAACTCGGAGCCCGCCGACCTGAGCATTACCAGGTCAGCCAGGCCCGAGACTGCTGTGGCGCCCTCGCCGTCGCACGTCACGGTGGTGAGCCTTCGCTCGGCCGAGGTGCGCACGAAAGAGTGCGGGTGGGGAGCGCCGCGGACATGGACGTGCGCCCATGGGTGCTCCTCGACCTCGACTCGGGCCTCGCGGACTGGGTCGCAGGTCCGGACGAAGTGCCAGGCCAGGCGGAGTGCGAACTCCTCGATCTCCCCAACCGGCGCTTCCTTGGCGAAGGCGAACACGGTGTTCTTTTGAGTGTCCGTGGGGAGGACGTTGGTGTTGTCGCCACGGACGTGGGCAGCTTCGAAGTCACCGGCAAGCGTGATGCTGACGCTGAGATCCCGGATCTCGTGGCGGTCATCGAGGCGCGCCACCCGAAGCAGCCGCGTCTCAGCCTTGCCGTAGCGGTTGTCGCCCAGGACGATGTTCATCGCTCAGCTGCCTCGGTAGGTCGTGTAGCCGAACGGGCCGAGGAGAATCGGCACGTGGTACCGCTGGGCGGCGTCTTTGACCTGGAAGGTGACGCTGATCTCGGGGTAGAAGGACTCTTTGAAGCGCCCGGCGGTGGCGAAGGTGAGGCGATAAGTTCCCGCGGTTGCCTCGGGTGCCTCCGGCCAGTCCCGGACTCGCCCATCGTCGTCGGTCGCCGCCTGGGCGAGCAGCTGCCAGGAGGCGCCGTCGTCGGCTCGACACTCGAGCCGGACATCAATTCGCGCAGCCGGCTCGCCCCTGGACAGGTCGAGCACGTGGGTCGTTATGGTGTTCATCGGACGAGGCGCTCGAGCCGTGACCGCGTGATCCTGGCCTGCTCGCCTGCGGCGATCCGGAGCTCGGTCTTTGCGTCGTTGTTCAGGCGCTCGCGCAGGGAAGCCAGCATCTCGTCCGCGCTGCGCCCGGAGGCGCAGATCAGAAAGACGCGGCCGAATTGCTCCTCGTAAGCACGATTCGCTTCGGCGAGGACGGCAAGCGTGTCCGCCGACGCAGCCGCCACCCTGGCCTGCTCACGACGTGCGCGCGGGTCGGCCGCCTCCAGCTGGCCGATGCGCGGATGGGCGGCGAACGCCTCTAGCCAATCCGATTCGTCCAGGGACCACCAGGCCTGCTCGGCGGCGTCATACAGCGCTGCGCTAGTGGCGTAGGGCCGTCCAGAGGCGATGGCGACTGCCCAGCGCCGGGAGGCACAGCAGGCTCTCAGCTCGGCCTCGGCTTCTGCCCGGGTGAGCTGGTTCAGCCGTTTGAGACCGCCGTGGTCGGTCATCGGGCTTCGAAGGTGATGTCCTGGGCGCCCTCCCAGAGGACTCGCTTGCCCAGCTCGGCCAGGTGCTCCTGTCCGTCCTGAACGGTTGCAAAGTGGTTGCCCGCGAGCTGGCCAACTTTGCTGGCGAAGACGGTGGCACCATAGGGGAGGAGGATCTCCGTCTCACTCATACCGCCTGGGTAGAGAAGGAGGTGGCCGGGGGCCGGGTGACTGGTGTGGTTCTCATAGCCGAGGTCGAGTTCATGGTCACCGAACGGAACCCAGCATGCCTCGCCGCTCCACCGGCCGTGAATCAGCTTGGCCCGAAGGGGGAGCATGGCGAGAAACGTGGCGCACGTCTGGGGGGCCGCCGCAGTCTCGAGGCAGGCGATGAGATGGTAGCCGGCCACGTGGATGTGGATCGTGCGAGCCATGACAGCGCCTGCGGCCGAGTGTAGCATCGCAATGGATAGTGGACAATCCACTTGCGCTGAAGACTCCCGAAATGCTGCCGGAACCACTGCAACCCCCGCCCGCCCTTGGGGGGCGGGCCCAAAAATACGGCCGCCGAAAGCGGCTGTCAACGGTGGTCGTTAAGTTAAGCGCGACTTGCCGGCGATCGGCCCTTTCCGGCGTCAAGAAATGGTCCCTGTGCCGGGAATCGGCCCTCATTGATCATCGCAGCAGCGGCTGGACGCGATGACAGTGCCCGAGGGCCATCTGGTGGCCATCGAGCGAATGGACGTCTTCCGCGAGGTTCTGTTCAGGATCGACCAGCACATCGAAAGCAATCACCTGAAGCCGGGCGACCGGCTGCCCAGCGACCGCGAGCTGGCCTCCGCGCTCCAGGTGAGCCGCCCACTTGTCCGCCAGGCGATCAAGGTCCTGGAAAGCCTGGGGCGAGTCACCGCCCAGCAGGGTTCCGGCACCTACGTTCAGGCGGCCAGCCATCGCGTGGCCGTGAGGGAGCTCATGCGCGGGCTGGCCTTTGACAGAGAGCTGATGCGGCAGGTCTTGCCTGTCCGAATCGCCATCGAGCTCGAGGTGCTGCGGGCTGCGTTCGAGCGGCGTACTCCGGCCAACCTTGGCCTGCTCCGCAGTGCGCTCGACCAGCGCGAGCGCCAACTCGCCGACGACGTCCAGGAGGCAAGCCTCGACCTGACGTTCGAAGCCACGCTGGGCCGTGTGTGTGGCAACGAGGTGCTGCGCCGGCTGCAGGCCCTGGTCCACGACGTCTGGCTGGAGGCTCAGATCGCGGAGGGTTTGGCTCCGGGAGGGCTCTCCAGACTGCATCGCGAGCATCGGCAGGTTTTCGAAGCCTTCGCAGCCGGCGAGCTCCATGAGGCGATCAGCCGATTTCGTGACCACCTGAGCAATCTATCGGGGCCCGACGGCCGCCCCGACGAGGCGGATGGCTGAGGCCGACCTGATCGTCCGCAACGGAACCATCGTGCTGGCGGAAGAGCCGGCGAGCGCGAACGATGTCGCCGTCGCCGACGGCCGAATTACCGCGATCGGTCCCAACCTTCGGACGAGCGCAGCCGCAGAGATCGACGCGAGCGGACTTCACGTGTTTCCCGGGGGCGTCGATCCCCACGTCCACTTCAACGAGCCCGGACGCGCCGACTGGGAGGGCATCGCGACCGGCTCTCGGTCACTGGCGCGCGGCGGTTTCACAACGTACGTCGACATGCCGCTCAACAGCTCGCCCGTAACCGTGGACGAGGAGGCCTTCGACCTCAAGCTACGGGCAGCCAGCACCTCCTCGCTGGTCGATTTCGGACTCTGGGGCGGTCTGGTGCCGGGCAAGCTTCGCCATATCGAGGGGCTGGTCCGCAGAGGGGTGCTGGGCTTCAAGGCGTTCATGTGCGACAGCGGTATCGCCGAGTTTCCAGCAGCCGACGACATGACCCTTTGCGAGGGGATGCGGCGCTGCGCGGAGGTGGGGTCGCCAGTTCTGGTTCATGCCGAAAACGCGGCGCTCGTGGGAGAACTGGGAAGGCGGGCGGTTGCCGCCGGCCGCGTCGGGCCTCGAGACTTCGCGGCCTCCAGGCCGATCGTGGCTGAGGTGGAAGCGATCTCGCGCGCTCTGTTCTTTGCCGGCGAGACCGGCTGCGCGGTGCACATAGTCCACGTGAGCACCGCCCGGGGCGTCGAGCTGATAGAGCGGGCTCGAGCAAACGGGCTCGACGCGAGCTGGGAGACCTGCCCTCACTACCTGCTGCTCTGCGAGGCCGACCTCGACGAGCTGGGTACGATGGCCAAGTGCGCGCCCCCGCTGCGCTCGGCGTTAGATCGGGACGCGCTCTGGGAGGCGATCGGCCCCGGCCGCCTGGGGATCGTCGCATCAGACCACTCGCCGTGCCCGCCGGAGCTGAAACGCGGCGGCGACTTCTTCAAAGTTTGGGGAGGAATCTCGGGCTGCCAGACGACCATGCAGCTGCTGCTGGCGCACGGTCACGCGCGGCGAGGCCTGGGGTTGCAGGCCGTAGCCCGTCTCACGGCGACCAATGCGGCGCTTCGCTTTCGCCTCAGCGGCAAGGGCGCGGTTGAGGTAGGCAAGGACGCCGACCTCGTACTGATGGACCTCTCAGACGAGTGGGCCCTGAGCGCCGGCGAGCTCGGCTATCGCCATCGGCAGAGCCCCTTCGTCGGGTGGGCGCTGCGCGGCCGCGTGCTGCGAACGCTCCTGCGGGGAAGGACGGTGGTCGCCGACGGCCGGGTTGTCTTGCGGCCAGCCGGAAGGCTCGTCACGAGAGCCACTTGAACTCATAGGCATCGAGCGTCTCACCACCCGCTCGCAGCGGCTGGTCCGACAGGTTGTGCAGGCAAAGCACCGAGTGCTCCCCATCGGTCGACGTGCGTTTCAACGCGAACACGCGGGGGTCAAGATCGAGGATCTCACAGCCGGCAGAGGGATGGAACGCAGTGCTCGCCTGGCGCAATCCAAGCAGGGTCTTCATGCCCCGCAGCACTCGGGCTCGCATCGAGAAAGGATCGGCGAGCTCGCGGTCCAGGTCGTCGCGAAGGAACCTCTGGCGGTTGATCCGGCGTGGGACACCGCTCGAGCTCGCCCCGGCCTGATCGCCGCGTGACCCGAAGAGCGAATGAAAGTAGATGCCCGGGACGCCCGGCATTGCCAGCATCAGGGCATGGGCAACGAGGAATCGAGCGATCTGTGTCTCAGCAGGCTCATCGGAGGCAGGATCGGACAGCGCGTCGAAGTAGTTGATGTTGAGCTCATAAGGGCTCCTGGAGCCGTCGGGGTTGTTCTTGTAGGAAACGAGGCCGCCGTGTGCCTGCGTGCGCTCCACCAGGGACTCGATCTGAGCCTCGCTCAGAATGCCCCGCGCAGGGTTCACCCCGATTCCGTCGTGGGAGGCGAGAAAGTTGAGGAACGTCACCGCTTGCGATGGCAGCGCCAGCGACGCTGCCCAGCGGCTGAGAGCCTCGGCGCTGCCCGCCGACAGCGCGTGCAGGACGAGTGGCGGAAGCGCGAAGTTGTAAACGAGCTGCGCTTCGTTCAAGCCATCCCCGAAGTAGGACACGTTGTCGCGGTGGGGGACGTTGGTCTCTGTGATCAGCATCACTTGCGGCGCCACCTCGTCGAGCAGCGAGCGCCAGAGCTGGACGATGCGGTGTGTTTGTGGGAGGTGAATGCAGGGCGTGTCGATCTCCTTCCAGAGGTAGGCGATTGCATCCAGCCGTATGAATCGAGCACCCCCCGCGACGTAGAAAAGCAGGACATCGATCAGCGAAAGCAGCACCTTGGGCTCGTGGAGGTTCAAATCCACCTGGTCAGCGCTGAACGTTGTCCAGACCTTCCTCTCTCCTGCGGCAGTTGTGAAGGGCGTGAGCAAGGGAAGCGCGCGTGGCCGCACGACCTTGCTGAGATCCGGGGCGTCATCGACCGTGATGAACCAGCTCCGGTACCGTGGATCGTCGCGGAGGAAGCCCCGAAACCATTCGCTTTCAGCTGAGACATGATTGAAGACAGCGTCGAACATGAGCTGAAACCGCTCCCCGATGCGGCTGACGTCGTGCCACCCACCCAGACCGGAGTCGACCGCGTAGTAGTCGACGACTGAGAAGCCGTCGTCCGAGGAATATGGATAAAAGGGCAGCAGGTGAACAGCGCTCACCACGCCCGACACGTGCTCGGCCAAGAAGGCGCTGAGTGTCCGGAGGTGCGGCGCACCTACCTCGCGTACCTGATCTCCGTACGTGATCAGAATCGAGTCGCGCTGCGTCAGATGGAGAGTCGAGTTCCGGTCGGGGGGTCGGGAGGACACCTGCAAGTGGTGCGCCATCAGCTGCCGGACACGCGGCTCAATCTTGGCGGCCGTCGCGGCGCCGTAGAGAAACTCGAGGTGGTCTGCGATCGTTTGGGTCATCCTGTTCGTCATTCAGCGCCGTCCGATAGAGGCGGCGCCAGCCCCTCACTCCAGCACATATATATAGCGACGCCCTGATAGTGTGGACCGCACCAGCGCGCCTCCTGGCGGGCGGCTATCATGCTTGTGGACACCGCAACCGACCAGCAACGCCCTGATCACGACCCTGCAAGGAGACCCAGATGACTACCAGCACCAAGTCGCCCAAGCGTGCGAATTCGACGACCGCAGCCCGCGGGCGGCCGAAGAGCCGAGCCACGGATTCCCGGCCCGGCGCTGTGCCCAGCCCGGAGATGGTCAACCTCTTCGAGGAAGCCCCAGCTCCGACCGGGCTGCTCGCCAAGGCCTGGGTCCGGAATGTCGCCTACGACAAAAAGGTCTGGCTGGATGTCGACCTGCTCGGTCAGGCCGGCGAGCCGCTCCACTCCGATATCTTGCCCCTGCGGTACCTGGAGCCGGCCGGGGGAAGCGGAGATTTCTTCCTTGCAGACGTCCCCTTTCCGGCGCCGGCCCGCACGGCCCGGAGGGCGTCCGCCCACGAACTGCGATACCGGCTGTACTACGAGGTCGAGGGCCAGACCTTCACGGACGGCCTCTGCCACCACCACCGGCTGTAGCGCCCAGGACCCGTTCTTCTCGAGAAGTCCAGAACGTAGCTCAGCTGGATCTTCTGCAAGCGGGTGGAAGCCGTCGGCAGGGGCCAATGGCCACGCCGACCGGGACCCCCTGCCGACGTCCGCCCCACGTCAGTCCTGGCCTGACCCTCCTATCAGAACGGTGCAGGATGCCGGGCGCGTCACTGCGGCAGCGAGGTCGAGGAGGCATCGGGGATCGGGTCGATGCGCCTTCACGGTCTTCCCCACATGTCCACGCGTGCCTCTGACTCGGGCTGGGTTGCCGCCGGAGCGGGTATGCTCGATGGCCGGCGGGCGGTGGCTTAGCCCGGAAAAGCGCCTGGTTTGGGACCAGGAGATCGGCGGTTCGAATCCGCCCCGCCCGACCAACCCCACTTCGCGCCAGCGGTTTTGAACTCGTATGAGCCGCCACGCAACCGTCCTGGAGGCGAAGGGGGAGGGCGTGGAGCCCCCTGGAAACTGCGCGAGAGTTAAGAAGAGGCTTGCACACTGGCCTACTGATCTGGAGGTGGCGCGCGCAGTTTCCTTGTCAATTAGCGGAGGGATCTGAAGCCCGCGCGGACCTCTTCTGAAAAGAGTTGCGGCTGCTCCCAAGCGACGAAGTGACCGCCTCGGTCGAGCTTGTTGTAGTGGATGAGATTGTGAGGATACGCGCGCTCTGCCCAGCTCCGCGGGGCTTGATAGAGCTCGTCGGGAAAGACGCTCATGGCAAACGGAATCGATATGTTCTTGGCGTCGAAGAAGTCTGCGTTGTTCTGGGGGCTAGTTGGCCAGCTAGACGTATGTAAGGCCAGCGCTGTCCCCAATGGACGAAGGACCTGGGCCTGCCTAAAGACAAGAACTTTGCCGTGTACACGCCTCGGTGCGGGCAGTAATCGATAGCTCCCGTTGTCGGTACCATGGCGCGCTTGGAACATGCGTACGCTCTCGACACGCCGGAGCCAGCCTCCTATGACAAAAGGTTCGCACTGATAGCGAAGTTTCTGAGCCCAACCGCCTTATCTACATCTCGGCAGAACTGTGCCAGGTCGCCCCGATTCAAGCTGTGCCAGCAGATTGTCTCGCTGAGCGCGACAGCTCGGTGTGCAAGCGGACGCAGTCTCGTCGCCGAGCAGTTTTCAACCTCTCGCCTGAGATCGCGAATGGCCGAGGCGAGTGACTCATCATCGACGGGCTGCAGGTTGCCGAGCCACGACGTGAGCTCGCCAACTACATATTGCTGGGTCACCGATAGCAGGGCGCAGACACACTGCTGACTTCAAGGGCCTGCCTTCCCATTATCGACTGACAGCCAGGCGGACCGCTCTGGGCGAGTTGCGGATCGACACTGAACAGCCCCTCGGAACCGAACGGAACGGGAGCGGCCCGCCTCAAGCGCCTGGCGGTAGCAGCGGTTCACGCTGCCGAGCACCTGCCTCCGATGTCAGACCGGCCTCGGGAGCGCCAGCACGACCGGGTCGGCGCTTTGCTCCGCGTCGCCCCCCGCTTGCGTCTTGTCCACAAGTCGAGCGTCCCGCTCGGCACGAACTGCTGCCAGGGCCAAACGGCACCCAGCCGCAGGAGCGTCCGGACCTGTCGGATTGCGTCACCCGCCCGTAGCGTCAGAGTCGACAGGTAGTCCAGGAGGTATGAGAATGACTGTGGAGTCTGGTGACTTGCCGGCGGATCGTCGTGGGCTTAGATGCATCGCCGGCCTCGGAGGCAGCGGTTCGGTGGGCCATCGCCTATGCCGGGGCGGTCGGCGCTGAGGTGGTGGCGGTTCACGCACTCGAGGCCCCGGTCTACTTTTCCCATCCCTACAACGAGACTTGGCCTGTTGTGGTCGACTCGCTCCTTCGAGGCGGCGTCAGGAGGCGCTTCGTGGAGGACTGGTGCGCGCCGCTGGCCGCGGCCGGCGTTCTCTACCGCAGCGTCATGGCCGATGGCCGGGCGGCCGACATCCGGCTCGACGTCGCCGATCGCGAGGCCGCGGAGCTCATCGTAACCGGTCGCCGGGGACTCAATCCACCGGGCGAGCTGGTGCTGGGCAGCGTCAGCCACCACCTGGTCCACGGCTCGAGGCGACCCGTGGTCCTCGGGCCGGGCGAAGAACAAACGGCCGCGTAGGGTGTGTGATTGACCGCCCGAGCCTGGCAACCTGAGGCCGGGCCTCGACTAAGATCGCGCCAGGGGAGCATGGCACGCCCGATTTACACCGAGACCCCCGAGCAGCTTCTCGAGGCGATGCCCGACGCCATCGTGATGGTTGGCGGGGATGGCCGTGTGGTGCGGGTCAACCGGCTGGCGGAGTCCCTTTCCGGCTACTCGCGCGAGGAGCTGATCGGCCTGGCCGTCGAAGATCTTGTGCCCAAGGCGCTCCGTTCAGCCCACCTGGCCCACCGTGCCACCTACCAGCGCCACCCCTCCGTGCGGTCCATGGGCACCCACCTGGACATCCGTTTTCGGCGTAAGGACGGCAGCGTCTTCCCGGCCGACATCGCGCTCAGCCCGGTGAGGACGGCGCAAGGGGTGCTGATCGTGGCCTCAGTGCGGGATATCACCGAGCGGAAGCGCGCGGAGGAGGAGTTGCTCCACGCACAGGAGCAGTTCCGCCTTGTGGTGGAGGGTGTCCACGACTACGCCATCTTCATGCTGGACCCGGCGGGCCGCATCAGCACGTGGAGCCCCGGCTCGGCGCGCCTCAAGGGCTACGAGGCGGACGAGATCATCGGTCGCCACTTCTCGGTCTTTTACCCGGAGGCGGACGTGAACGCCGGGAAGCCGGCGCGCGAGCTCGCGACCGCAGCCGAGACCGGGCGCTACGAGGAAGAGGGCTGGCGGATACGCAAGGACGACTCGCGCTTCTGGGCCAGCGTCATCATTACCGCCATCCGCGATCATGCCGGCAAGCTGCTGGGGTTCGCCGAGATCACGAGGGATATCACCGAGCGCAAGCGCCAGGACGAGCGGCTCAAGGCGGTCCTCGAGGTCGCCCAGGCGACACTCGAAGGGCGCAGCGAGAATGAGCTGCTCCGACTCATCGCGCAGAGAGCCCGCACGCTCGCCCAGTCCGCCCTGAGCACGATCATGCTCGTCGATCCTGACGAGCAGATCGTGACCATCGCTGCCGGCGACGGCCCACGAGCGGCCGCGATCATTGGAAGGCAGTTCCCGCTCGCCGGTTCCATCACTGAGCGGGTGCTGGCTTCGGGCCGTTCGGCCGTGCTGGACACAAGGCCGGCCGCGTCAGGCGAGCGCGCGGCCGTGCTGGACGCCGGTGGCGCCGGGCCCTCTGTGACGCTGCGGCTGGCATCGGGCGAGCGGGTGATTGGGGGCCTCGGGGTAACGAACGAGCCTGGCGACCGGGTGTTCACGGACGGCGACCGCGAGCTGTTGGAGCTCTTCGCGGCTCAGGCGGCGGTGGCCATCGACTACACGCGTGCCCGGGACGACTTGCAGCGTCTGGCAGTGTTCGAAGACCGGGAGCGCATCGGCCGTGAGCTGCACGACGGAGCCATCCAGGCGCTCTTTGCCGTGGGCATGGGCCTGCAGGGCATGGCCATCATCACGAGCGACGCAGCCTTACGCGAGCGGCTCGAGAAGGCCGTCGACCAGGTCGACGATGTGATCCGCGACCTCCGCAACTACATCTTCGGCCTTCGGCCCGGGCTGGCCGCCGACCGCACTCTCAACCGAGCGCTTCGCGACCTCGCAGAGCAACTGGAGCGGCAGCACGGGGTGGTGTGTGCCGTCGACGTGGACGAGACGTCGGCTGCTGTGCTGGCCGGCCGGGCCGCAGATGTCGTGCAGGTGGCTCGGGAGGCGCTGTCCAACGTCGGGCGCCACGCTCACGCAGCGACGTGCCGGCTCTCGCTGCGACCAGAGCCGGGCTTCGCGGTGCTGGTGGTCGAGGACGACGGCCGAGGCTTTGTGCCGGGCGAGCGCAGCAGTGGGTGGGGGCTTCGCAATTTGAGCGAGCGCGCGGCCGCAATGGGCGGGTCGCTAGAGGTCGCCTCCGTGCCCGGCGAGGGGACGACAGTCCGCCTCCGCATCCCGACGTAAGGGTCGCGAAGGTTGGGGCCGTTGGACCTACGGCGTGGAGGCGTAAACGAAAGACTCCGGCGGCGATCGCCGGAGCCTCTTCCTCTTGGGAATGCGATCAGGCGGGGATCATCCGCGGTTCCGTGACCCTCGCTGGGCGGGGCGCCACCAGCAGCTCATACACCAGGGTGCAGAACACCCCGGTCGTAGCGATCGTCAGGCCGATTGCCGCGTAGAAGGCGTACAGACCGACCTGCGACCAGCCCCACGCGTACAGCAGCAAGCCGCGCAGGGTCTCGCCCCTGAACAGGGTGTTCGCCTGGGCCGAAAGCGTCGCGTTCTTCGGATCCGCCAGCGAGGCCGCACTCACCTGCGAGTAGGTCTGGCCGTTGGCGACTTTGGTCAGGTGAATTCCGATGAAGTCGTTGGCATAGACGCGTGCTTTGTCGCCGGTATCGACTTGCTGGCCGGCGTAGTTGCGGATCTCCGCCGGGAACTCGGCCGGGTCGAGCGCGCCGCCGGCTTTGATCTCAGTCGGGGGCGGGAAAAAGATCTTCTGGGCCACCAGCTGGTCACGCACCATCCCGTTCACGAAGCTGCTGCCCCAGAACAGGAAGCCCGTGCATAAACCCAGCACCAGCACAAGG
>Ga0126384_10000775_pt1 | contig 18251 bp, 15 predicted proteins | sample PanSoiMetPlot_36_FD_92543 | JGI IMG/M metagenome (GOLD analysis project Ga0126384, IMG submission 92543) | Tropical forest soil microbial communities from Panama - MetaG Plot_36 | ecosystem: Environmental > Terrestrial > Soil > Tropical forest > Bulk soil | place: Panama | collected 2016-02-17 | reverse complement strand
TCACCGTCTTCATGAAGATTGCGCATTTGGCCGAGGCCCACAATTTGCCCGTCACCTCGCACGGCGCCCACGACCTCACGGTACACCTGTTGGCGGCCTGTCCAAACCGCAGCTATCTCGAGGCGCACGGCTTCGGTCTTGATCGCTACATCGCCGATCCACTCGAGCTCCGCGACGGCTGCGCCCGCGCTCCCGATCGGCCCGGCCACGGCATTGGCTTCGACTGGAAGGCGCTGGAGCGTGTGCGGGTCGGACACTAGCCGCGCAACGGTCTCACATCACGCCGAGGTGCTCATGAGCGATACGCTTCCAACCGCCAGCCGCGTCTGCGATCCGGGTATTCGCGGCCTCTACCGCCAGGAGAGCCGCTGGCAGGCCTGGCTCGACGTCGAGGCGGCACTGGCCGCGGCGCAGGCGGAACTGGCGATCATTCCCAGCGCGGCGGCCGACGCCATCGCCGCCGCGGCGCGGCTTGAGCTGTTGGATCGCGCCCGCATCGAGGAGGGCTTGGCGCGTACCGGCCACACCCTGGTGCCGCTGGTCTGGGAGCTCGCCCGCGTGGTTGGTGAGCCGCATGGCGGCTGGGTGCATTGGGGTGCGACCACACAGAACATTACTCAGACCGGCGATCTCCTGCTGTTGCGTCGCGCCCACCACATCTTTCTTCGCCTCATCGGCGAGATACTGACGGCGATGGCCGATCTCGCCGAGCGCAGTGCCGAGATGGCGATCGCCGCCCGCACCCACGGTCAGCACGCGGTGCCGGCAACCTTCGGCTACAAGGTGGCGGTGTGGATCGATGAGCTGTTGCGCCACATCGAGCGGTTGCAGCAGGTGGCCCCGCGTCTGTTTGTTGTCATGCTCGGCGGCGGCGCGGGAACCTTCGCTTCACTTGGCGACAAGGGCCCCTTGGTGCAGGCCGGTGTCGGCCGACATTTGGGCCTGCGCTCGATGCCGGTACCGTCTCGCACGCTCGGGGATCATTTGGCGGAGAATCTGTGTGTCCTCGGCCTGCTGGCGGCAACCTGCGGCAAAATCGGCCGCGAGATCTATACCTTGATGAAAACCGAGTTCGGCGAGGTCGAGGAACCGGTCCCGCCGGGTACCGTGGGCAGCTCTACCATGCCGCAAAAGCGCAACCCCAAGCTGTGCCAAGACATCATCGCCTTGAGCGCCGAGGTACGGGCGCAAGTGCCCCTGGCGCTCGAAGCCATGCAGACCGAACACGAGGCCGACCGGACGACGAGCCTGATGCTGGATGCGGCCGAGGCGCGTGCCGCCATTGCGCTCGGCGACGCCCTGGGCCGGCTCGGCCAGGTCGTGAGCGGACTGCGGCTCGACCCGGACCGCATGCGCCACAACCTGACCCTGGGCGGCGGCTTGATCATGGCCGAGGCCGTGATGCTGGAACTGGGCACCGTCCTCGGCCGACAACATGCCCACGACGTGGTCTACGACGCCGCGCAGACGGCATACCTTGAGCACCGGCCTTTCCGGGCGGTGCTTGCGGCCGATGATCGGGTAAAGCGGCAGCTGTCGCCGCAGGCCATCGATAAGCTGCTCGATCCCCTGGCCTACACCGGCCTGTGCGCCGACATGGCGAGGGACTCGGCAGCCCGCGCGCGGGCCGCCGCCGCGGCGCTGGCCGCGGCCCAATAGCGGCTTTGCGCGGCGCGTTTGGCGCTGCCCGCCCAGCCGCACGGCGGACGAGCGGCCTGAGCCCGCCGCCGGCTATCGGCCAAACCGGTGACGGCACGCCAAGCACGGGGCAATGCCTGCTGGTCGGCGACAAATATGCGAGCGCCCTCAACGCGCTCTCGGGCGGATTGTGGATGGCCGGTTCGGGCGGCATCGGTTCGAGCCGATCCGCCGGTGCTTGCGGCCAGACCATGCAATCGCTACCTACCGGCCGCAGGGGAGGATGTCATGGTCAAAGCTTTGTGGGTTGCGACGCTTATTGCCTCGAGTGCCGCCGTCTGGCTGGCCGCGGCCACGGCGCCGGCGCGCGCCGAGGACTTGGCGTGCGTGAGCACCACCTTCCGTCTGCTCGGCAAGAATGATCGTGTCTGCGTCAGCGCCTTCGACGACCCCAAGGTGCCGGGGGTCGCCTGCCACATCAGCCAGGCACGCACCGGCGGCCTCAGCGGCACCATTGGCCTGGCGGAGGACCCCTCGCGGTTCTCGATTGCGTGCCGACAAGTCGGACCGATCAATCTTGATCTCGCCTCGCTCACCGACCAGGAAGAGGTCTACTCGGCCCGCACCTCCATCTTTTTCAAGCGCACCCACATCTATCGAGTGCTCGACAAGAAGCGCAACACGCTCGTCTACCTCGCCATCAGCGACAAGCTGATCGAAGGCTCACCGCAGAACGCCATCTCGACGGTGCCGATCATGCCGTGGGTGGCAGGACGATCGCCATGACCCCGATCGCATTGGTCTTGAACGTGCTGTGGCTGCTGTTCGGCGGCCTGTGGATGGGGATCGCTTGGGGCATCGCCGCCGTCATTATGGCGATCACCATCATCGCCATCCCCTGGGCACGGGCCGCCTTCAACATTGCGATCTACACGCTGTTACCGTTTGGCTATAAGGCGGTTTCCCGCGAGGAGCATTTCGGCCGCAGCGATCTCGGCACCGGGCCCCTTGGGGTCATCGGCAACGTCGTGTGGCTGGTGCTTGCCGGCTGGTGGCTGGCGCTGGGGCATCTGCTGGTGGCGATCGCGCTTGCCATCACCATCATCGGCATCCCGTTCGCTTGGGCCCACCTCAAGCTCGCGGGCATCGCGCTGTGGCCGATTGGCAAGATCATCGTGCCCGCCGACGATGCCCCCTTGCGCTACCCCTCGCCCCCTCTCGGGCCACGGCGTTAACGCCACTGTCATCATGGTGAAGGTTTGGCCCGGCGACACCGAGCTCGGGGGCCGAGGCGGGGCGCAACCGGGGCCGTGCGCCGCCGCCCGAGCCGCCATGTCTGAGGTGTTTGCCCACCCCCGAAAGTATACCCAATCCCCGCTACCATCTTGAAAACTCGACCTTGCAACGCTTTGCTGCCTAGAATGGGCCAAGCCTGGAACCTTCACGAACAGACGAGAAGGAGTAGCATCCGGGCAAGCTCACGATGGCGCAGCAGTTCAGGGAGGACGAACATGGCTCGGATTGGACGACGGACATTCCTCAAGCTGACCGGTACCGGCGCGCTCGCCGCACGGACCGGCGGCATGGCGGCAATTCTCAGCGCCGGGAAGGCACCGGCATACGCGCAAACCAGCACCATGCATTGGCTGCGCTGGAACGATTTCGTACCGGCCTCCGACGAGGTGCTGCGAAAGGAGATCGTCCCCGCTGGCGAGAAGGCGCTCGGCATCAAGATCACGCTTGAGACCATCAATGGTAATGACATCCAGGCGCGCACGACCTCGGCGATCCAATCGGGATCCGGGCCCGACGTCATCTGCGGTCTCAACAATTGGCCGCAGCTCTACGCCGAGAGCGTGGTTGACGTCAGCGACATCGCCGAAGAAATCGGCAAGGCCCAGGGGGGATTTTACAAAGAATCGACCGTCGTTGCCAACGACGGCAAGAAATGGATCGCCGTGCCATGGTGCGTTTTGGGTGCGCAGATCTCCTATCGCAAGTCCTGGTTCGAGGCGATCGGGCTCAGCAAGTTTCCCGACACCTGGGAGGCCTATCGCGAGGCCGGCAAGACACTCAAGGCCAAGGGACAGCCGCTGGGCCAAACGCTCGGGCACACCTTCGGCGATGCGCCGACCTTCAGCTATCCCTACTTGTGGTCGTGGGGCGGCAAGGAAGTCGAAGCCGATGGCCATACCGTCGTGCTGAACGGCAAGCCGGCGGTCGACTCGGTGAAGTTCATGACGGCGTTCTGGAAAGAGGCGCACGACGAAGGCGGGCTCGCCTGGGACGACACCAATAACAACCGTGCCTTCCTGTCCGGCACGATCAGTGCAACGCTCAACGGCGCCTCCATCTATCTGCTGGCCAAGACCAAGCCCGAGACCTATCTGACCGAGAAGGGAACGCCGCTCTATCAGGATATTCTGCATGCCCCCTTGCCGAAGGGGCCCGCCGGCCAGTTCGGGTACCATCTGCCGATGTCGAACATGCTGATGGGCTATTCCAAGAATCAGAAGGCGGCCAAGGACTTCATCCGCTGGATCACCTCCAAGGAGATCTATCAAAAATGGTTCAATTCCCAGCAGGGCTACTCGGTCGGCGCCACGACCATCTGGGAAAACGACCCGCTTTGGAGCAAGGATCCGGTGATGGAGCCGTTCCGTGTGGCGGCTCGCGCCGGCCAGTTCCCCGGCTATGCCGGACCCGCTGACCGCAAGGCTGCGGAGGTGCTGAGCAAATACGTGATCACGGATATGTACTCCAAGGCGGTCCAGGGCATGCCGGCGGAAGACGCCGTAAAATGGGCGCACGAGGAAGTGGTGAAGGCGCACAGCTAGCGGCGAGCCTCACCCCGGGGCCGTCAGGGTCACGGCGGGGGCGCCTCGGCCCCCGTCGCAGTGCGTGGCAGCTCGGCGCGGCGATCCTGCCCGCGTCTTATTCGCGCGGGGCGCGCGCTCACGGCCCCCCGCGCGGTGCGTCGCTTCCGCAAACGATTGCAACTAAGGCAAGGTCCGTCGATCGCAGCGCGCAGAGTGCGCGCGGGCGACAGGGGTGATGCACGGGTGCGTCTCGCGCACGCCCGCTCGCGAGCCGGCCGCGGTCGCTGTCTCGACAATGGGCCGAATCATATTTAGGCGGATTTGCGATCTGAGAGCCCGCCTTGGAATCGAGCCTCTATCCGCCGGTCAAGCGCTTCCTCGAGAGCTACGGCTTCGAGGTGAAGGGCGAAGTTTGCGGGTGTGATCTGGTGGCCCTGCGCGACGGCGAGCCGCCGGCCGTCGTCATTGGCGAGCTCAAGCTGACCTTCACCCTCGATCTGGTGCTGCAAGCGGTCGATCGCTCGGCGGCCTGCGATGAGGTTTGGTTGGCGGTGCGCGCCTCCCGCCGCGGACGCGGTCGCGAGACCGACCCGCGCGTGAAAAAGCTTTGCCGGTTGCTGGGCGTCGGTTTGTTGTCGGTAACCGCGGCTGGCCGTGTCGAGATTATTGTCGAGCCCGTGCCCTGGCGCCCGCGGCGCGACCCCAAGCGCCGTTCGCGGCTGGTCGAGGAACACCGTCGCCGCCGAGGCGACCCGGCGACCGGCGGCAGCACGCGGCAACCGATCATGACCGCCTATCGCCAACGGGCCCTGGCGTGCGCGGCCGCGCTCACGCACGGCCCGCGTCGACCGCGCGACCTCAAGGGTGATGTGCCGGAGGCCCCGGCCATTCTGCTGCGCAACGTTTATGGCTGGTTCGTGAGGGTCGAGCGCGGCGTCTATGGCCTCACCGTGGCCGGACAGGCGGCGCTGCTGCGATGGCAAGCGCAGAGTGCTTCCGAGCTCGGCGCCGTTGCCGCGGCGGCGCCGTGATCGACAACGGCTAGGCGTCGCCACCGCACTGCTAGGCCCCGGTTGCGAAGCGGCCCAACCGGGACCGGCGCGCTTGGCCGAGAGGGCGTTACTCCGGCTCGCCGCCCGCGTCCAAGCGGCCTCAGACGCCAAATCCCGCGGCGGCCAGGGCTTGTCGCATGCTGCCGTCCTCGAGCACGGTTCGGAACGCTTTCACCGCTGGGCGCTCCAGCCGGCGCTTCGGCACCACGAAATCATAGTGCTCGTCCTGCAGGGGGATGAAGCCAAGGTCGTAACGGCGCGCCACGCTGTCGATGGTCACGCCCCAGTCGGCCCGGTTCTGCGCCACGGCCGCGGCCACCGCATTGTGCGATTTGGGCTGCGACCAGTAGCCCGCGGGGCGGCCGCCCTTGAGCAGACGATCGATCAGAATGCGGGTGCCGCTGCCGGCGTTGCGGCACACCATCAGGCAATCGGCTTCGGCCAGCGCCGCCGCCACCGCCTCGGCGACCGAGCGTCCTTCGAAGCGGCGATCGCCGGGTCGGAACACGATGCCCTGTAGCCGCCGGTAGCCGGTGACCAGCTCAAGATCGGGCGTGAGCAACGGCCGATTGTAGTCACCGGTGGCGGCATCCATGAGGTGAATCGGCGCCAGATCGCACTCGCCGCGCTTGGCGGCGGCGAGCCCACCGGTACTGCCGACGTTCATGGCCTTCACGGCCAGGCCCTGGCGCTCGAGGCGCTCGATGATCATGTCGAGGCCAATGCAGTGGCTGCCGATGATGACGAGTTCGGCCAGTTGCCGCGCGCGACCCAACAGCTGCACGGTGACGGCCGTGTCGGCCGCCACGCTTTCGGCATGGCGGTCGATGGCAATGAAGCCATCCGCCTGGCTGAAGGAGGTCACCGCGCCCGAACCCTTGGCAATGGGATAGGCTGCCAGCCCATCGTCGTCGCCGCGGCGGACCAGCGACACCATCATGAACTCGGTGCGGCCTCGCTCGGAGGCAACGCTCAGCGGCAGGATTGCCTGCATCTCTTCGACCGCATCGGGCGGCAGGCCGGCGAGGGCACGGATGACCGGGGCGACAAAGGCATGGAACGTGAAAATCGCCGAGGTCGGGAAACCCGGAAGCACGGCCACGGGTTTGCCGGCGGTGACCGCCAAACAGATGGGCTTGCCCGGTTTGAGCGCCACGCCGTGGACGATGACGCCGGGATCCTTGAGCCCGGCAACGACCCGGTAGCAGAGGTCGCCGGCGCCTTTCGAGGTGCCGCCCGACATCACCACGGCATCGCAGGTGGCGAGCCCTTGCTCAAGCAACCGCGCCAATGCCTGTTCGTCGTCGCGCCCGATTCCCAACGGCTCGGGAATGCCGCCAGCCTCCCTCACCGCCGCCGCCAGGATCGCCGCATTGGAATCATAGACCGCTCCAACGCGCATCGGCTGCCCCGGAGCTACGATCTCGTCGCCGGTGGAAAGGATGGCGACGCGCGGTTTGCGCCAGACCTCGACCTCGGCGCAGCCGACGGCCGCCAGCATGCCGATTTCGCGCGACGTCAGCACCGCTCCGGCGCGCACGACCGTCTCGCCGCGCGCCAGATCGCTGCCGGCGAAGGCGATGAACTGGCCGGGGATGGCCGCGCGCTCAAGCGCGAGCATGGGCTTGCCATCCACGTCACGTAGCTCGGTGTGCTCCACCATCACCACCGCATCGGCACCACGCGGCAGCATGCCGCCGGTTGCGATCAAGCTCGCTACGCCCGGCGACACCGGCAGGCGCGGTTCGAACCCCGGCGTCAGAATTTCCGGGTTCAGCCGCAACAGCTTGGTTGCCTGTTGGCTGGCACCGACGGTATCTGCGGCGCGAACCGCAAAGCCGTCGACGTTCGCCCGATCAAAGCCTGGCACATCGACGCCGGCCACGACCGACCGGGCCAACACCCGGTGCAAGGCATCGGCCAGCGGCACGCGCTCGCTGCCGAGGACCTCAAGCTTGAGATGGCGATGAAAGCGGGCGGTCGCCTCGTCGCGGTCGACCACTTCGAGGAACTGATCCTGGCGGGCGAGCCGGCCCAGCGCGGCTTCGATGTCGGCCAGCAGCCGGGATGGCTGGCCGCGATCAGGGTTGTGCACAATCATAGCCTTCATATAGGTAGACGCTGACGGCCGCGCCTTGCCGGTAGCCTTCGCTGCCTTCCGGGATCAGGAGGAAGCCGTCGGCGCCGGCGAGCGCCATCAGTCCAATTTCCGTGATGGGAGGAACGGGCTCAACCGACCCCGCCGTCGCGTAGCGCACGGGCCTGACCTCGGCCATGCTGATCTCGGACACGACCTTGCGCGCCATGGTCATGGTTCGGGTCGGAAATGGCAACGCCCCATTGCGGCCGCCGAGCCGGCGTATCGCCCGTCCCGCCAGAACCTCATAGGCCAATAGGCATGCGGCCGGGCTGCCCGGAAGCAGCACCACCGGGACGCCGCCGGCACGACCGAGGCCGGCGCTGTCGGCGTGGCGCAGCGCAACGCCGTCAATCACCAGTTCGCCGGCCTCGGCCAGCGCCGCGGCGGCCTCATCATCGGCGCCAGGCCCGGTGCCGCCGACGACCAGGATGATGTCCGCGCCAGGCCGCAGCAGGGCGTCGCGAAGCGAGGCCCGATCACGCGCCACCGCCGTCGCCTCGACGATCCGGCCGCCGTCACGCTCGACCACGGCGCGCAACGCGGGACCGCTGGCCTCGTACACTTGGGCTCGCGACGGCGACCTTGCCGTTTCGAGGATGGCGCCGGCGATCACACAGCGCACCAAAGGGCGGCGAACGACGGCAACGCGCTCCCATCCCGCGGACGCCAGCAGTCCGAGCTCAGCGGCCCGGAGCAGGCGTCCCGCCGCGACCAAGGTGTTGCCCGTGGCCACCTGGCAACCCCTTGGCTCGGTCCCGCTTGCCGCCGCCACGGGCTCGGTAATGGCGGCAGCACCGCCCGCCTCGCGTCCGACCAGATGCAAGGCAATGACCGCATCGGCACCCCGCGGCAGCGGCGCACCGGCGTTGAGCTGAGCGGCGCCCCCCACCGGCAGCTCGTCGCTGGCGGCAACCCACCGCAACAGGCAGGGACTATAGGGGCTGGCACCGACGGTATCCTCGGCGCGCACGGCGATGCCATCAACCGCTGCCCGATCGAACGGCGGCAGATCGAAGCCTGCTGCAACGTCAGCGGCGGCAACGCGACCGCCAGCTTCGACCAGGGGAACGTCCTCGGCGCGCAAAGACGAAACCTGCGCGTCAATCCAGGCGCACACCTCGCCAACGGATGCACGCGCGGGGGAGCTGGAAGATCGGGGTTCAGCCATGTGCCAACGTGCCTTTGTAGCGGGGTGAGCGCGTGCTTGCGCACTTCTGCCGGGACCGACGCCGCGGGGCAACCCCCTGCGGCCGTTGGCACGAGCGACGGCAAAGCTTAGCGCTCCAATAGTTGGCCGATCTGCAACCGCTGTTGGCGCCGGTGCGGGTGCTCAGATCGCGCCAGAGCCGGGAGCTAGCCCCCCAGGGTCGCGCTGCCATTACATTCGAGCCAACACCCAGCCTTCACGCGAGGCGCGAGCTCGGGCGCTCATCGCTCCCGTTTGGCGGCGGTCGCCGGCGCCAATAACGTGTCGAGCTGGGCCTCGCTCAGATCGACTTGGTAGAAGAGCTGATAGAACCGGCGCGTCGTCTCGCGCAGATCCTCGGGAAACTGCTTGGGGTAGAGGATCGACAGCAACCAGCGCACGCCTATGAGGCGATTGACCCCCGGCGGGGCATCAAACCAAGTGTAGGGGAGATTGGGGGCGAGATAGATGCGCCGATCGCGCACGGCCTTGACCGAGGCCCACAGGGGATCGGTTTGAACGGCCTGGTAGAAGGCTGGATCCAATGCCAGGATCACGTCGGGGTTCCAGGCCAGCACCTGTTCCATGGAAACCTTGGTCAGACCGCCACTGCCGGCGGCGGCGGCCACGTTCTGGGCGCCGACGCGTTGCAACACTTCAAGGTTGATGGAGCCGGCCAATCCCGTCTCAAGACCATTGCTGCCCCGTCCGTAGTAGACCCGCGGCCGCTCGGCTTCGGGCACGGATGCAACCCGGGCGCTGAGCCCGTTGAGGGTATCATCGGCGTATTGCGCCAGGCGTTCGGCGCGATCGCTGACACCGAGGATCTCGCCCAGCTGACGGTAGACCTGCGGTGTTGCCTCAAGCCTGCCGTCGAACAGCAGGTAGGGGATCTTGGTCTGGTCCTGAACATTGTTGGCAAGCGAGACGTAGGTCGGACCGGTGCTGCCGCTGTCGACAATGAGGTCGGGCTTGAACTTCAGCAGGTTCTCGAGATTGGCCGTGCCGCCGCGTCCCGTCAGCCGGCCATACTCGGGCAACTCGCGAACCTCAGGCGACAGGAAGGCCTTCTCGGCCGGGCTCGGCGTACGCACCCAGCCGACCATCAACTGCGGCGCAAGCGTGTAGAGCAGGATCGAGGCCGGCGGCCCGGCGGCGAGCACGCGTGATATCCGCTCAGGAATTTCGACGTGACGGTTGGCGGAATCGACCACGGTGCGCGCCCGGTCCTGCGCCTGCGCCGTTGACGCGGCAAACAGCGACAGCAAAGCCAGGGCAGCACAGAGCGCGCGCATGCGACGGCAAAGCCTCAAAGATCTGAGTGGACAGGTGTCAGAATAGTCGATGGAATATAGCGTGAGATTGTGGTGTTGTATCGATCAATTGCGCCGATGCTGTCTCGGCCGTCCGGAGAAGGAAATAAAATGACCGCTAGACCTCCTCGCTTTGCCAGGGCCCTGGCTGTGGCCGTCGCCGCGCTCTTGGCCTGGTGCCCATCTGCGGCGCGGGCGCAGGCACCAACCGGCGAGCTGATCGTGTTCGCCGCGGCCAGCCTAAAGAACGCGCTCGATGCCATCAACGCCGCGTGGCAACAGGAAACGGGTAAGAAGGCCAGCATTTCTTACGGCGCGAGCTCGGCGCTCGCCAAGCAGATCGAAGCCTCCGCGCCGGCGCAAATGTTCATTTCCGCCGACCTCGACTGGATGGACTACGTCGCTAGCAAGCATCTCATCAAGCCGGAGACCCGCTCCAATCTGCTCGGCAACCGCATCGTGTTGATCGCACCCACGGATAAGGCGCAGCCGATCGTGATCAAGCCTGGCTTCGACCTCGCACGCGTGCTCGGCGGCGGGCGGCTGGCAATGGCCAACGTCGATTCCGTTCCGGCCGGCAAATATGGCAAGGCGGCGCTCGAAAAGCTCGGGGTTTGGGCGACGGTGTCGGGCCAGATCGCGCAGGCGGAAAACGTGCGCGCCGCGCTGTTGCTGGTGTCGCGCGGCGAGGCGCCGGCGGGCATCGTCTACCAAACGGACGCCGCCGCCGATAGCCAAGTCAAAATCATCGGCACCTTTCCAGAGGACACCCATCCGCCGATCATCTATCCGATTGCCTTGACGAGCATGGCCACGCACCCGGATGCGGCAACCTTTCTTGCCTATGTCAAATCGACGAAAGCCAAGCCGCTGTTTGAAGCGCAGGGCTTCACGGTCCTGGCCAGCGGGCGCTCCTGAGGCGGCAAGGTTGCGCTGGGATGGCTCGATGAGCCGCTTGGCCGCAGGCCAACCAAGCCCGACAACGTCAGGCCTTGCAGCGGCAGTGCTGGCCCGCTTTTGCTCCCCGCAGCAGGCGGCCCGCGCCGTGTTTGAGGCCCTTGCGCACCTCGCCGCCGAGCGTGCCTGGCCCGGTTTCGCATCGGCCGGCGCCCGGGTCGCCGGCCGTGCCGGCCAACGCTCGATCCGCGCCAAGACGGTGCCGCTTGGCGGCCGGCCGGCGTTGGTGCCGGTGGCCGATATCGGCGCTGCGAGCTTGGCAGCGGTGGCGGGCGCTGTCGCCGGCGCCGGGCGGACGTCGGCTGGCATCGCATGAGCCTCGCCATCGACATCCAACACCGGCTCGGCGGTTTCCTGCTCGCTGCCCGCTTCGAGACGGGTAGCGACCTGGTCGCGCTGTTTGGCCGCTCCGGCTCCGGCAAAACCTCACTTGTCAACATCATCGCCGGTCTGATCCGGCCCGACCGAGGCTTCGTCGGCATCGATGGCGTCGCGCTAGTCGACACCGCCAGCGGCGTGTTCATGCCGCGCCATCGTCGCCGGGTCGGTTACGTTTTCCAGGAAGGCCGCTTGTTCCCGCACCTGACCGTGCGCCAAAACCTGCTCTATGGACGCTGGTTCGCGCCGCACACCGCGCCCGGCGAAAACCTCGCCGACGTCGTCGACTTATTGGGTATCGGCCCGTTCCTGGAGCGGCGGCCGGGTCGCCTCTCCGGTGGTGAAAAGCAGCGGGTCGCCATCGGCCGCGCACTGTTGGCAAAACCGCGCCTGTTGTTGATGGATGAACCGCTGGCCTCACTCGACGAGGCCCGCAAGGCGGAGATTTTGCCCTATATCGAGCGGCTGCGCGACCACAGCAGGGTGCCGATCGTCTATGTCAGTCACTCGATTGCCGAGGTGACGCGGTTGGCCTCGACGGTGGTGCTGCTTTCCGAAGGCACAGTGGCTGCAGTGGGGCCGACCGCCGAGGTGATGCAACGGCTGGACCTGTTCCCGTTGACCGGCCGCGCCGAAGCCGGCGCCGTCATCGAGGCAACCGTCGAGCGCCACGACGATAGCTTCGGCCTGACGGAGCTGCGCTCGCGCGCGGGCCTCTGGAAGCTGTCGCGTCTCGAGGTCGGCGTCGGTACCCGCCTGCGTCTGCGCGTGCGCGCTCGCGACGTCATATTGGCAAAGTCGCGACCAGCCGACGTCAGCGCGCTCAACGTGTTCCCGGGCACCGTCAGCGAGATTGGCACGCCAGCGGGCCCGATCGTCGAGCTTCGCATCAACTGCCACGGCGAGGCACTGCTGGCGCGGCTCACGCGCTACTCGGTCGATCGGCTGGGCCTGGCGCCAGGCGCATCGGTGTTCGTGCTGGTCAAGAGCGTCGCCCTCGATCGCCGCAGCCTGAGCGGGCCGATTAAGCGAACGCCGCTGGCCGACGCGGAGACCAACGACGAATGATGCGGGGGCGGGCGACCGCATGGGCCTCCGCCCGCGAGGCCCGCCGAGCGAGCGATGCGGCCCCGCGGCCCGTCAGGTCCCGGTGCGCCGCGGCTCGCTGGCGCGCTCCACGCGCGGCTGCAACGCGGCCGTCATCGCCTCGTCGACCATGTCGAGCCAAACGAACTCCATGCTGCCGCGCACCTCGTCCGGAACATCGGTGAAATCCTTGCGGTTGCGACCCGGCAGCATGACCCGGGTGATGCCGGCGCGCGCCGCCGCCACCACCTTCTCCTTGATGCCACCCACCGGCAGCACCAGGCCCCGCAGACTGATCTCGCCGGTCATGGCGGTATCGCTGCGCACGGTCCGTTCGGTCATCAGCGAAACCAGCGCCATGAACATGGCAACTCCGGCGCTTGGACCATCCTTGGGAATGGCGCCCGCCGGCACGTGCACGTGGATGTCGAGCTTCTCGAACCGCGCCGGATCGATCCCGAAATCGGCGGCACGGTTCTTGACGATGCTGAGCGCCGCCTGAGCGCTCTCGCGCATCACCTCGCCCAGCTGGCCGGTCAGGATCAACCGTCCGCTCCCGGGCGCGCGTGTCGCCTCGATGAACAAGATGTCACCGCCAACCGGCGTCCAGGCAAGACCGGTGGCGACGCCGGGAACGCTGGTGCGCATCGCAAGCTCGCTCTCGAACTGGGCGGGGCCCAACACGCTGGCCAAGTCCTCGGCGGCGATACGGATCGGTCCCTTTTGGCCTTCGGCGATGCGCACGGCAGTTTGCCGCAGCGCCTTGCCGATCTCGCGCTCGAGACTGCGCACGCCCGCCTCGCGCGTGTAGTGTTGGATGATGTCGCGCACCGCCTCGTCGCTAATATCGGCGTCTTCCGGTTTGAGACCATTGGCCTCAAGCTGGCGGCGCACCAGATAGCGACGCGCTATCTCGAACTTTTCGTGGGCCGTATAGCCCGAGAGCGCGATCACCTCCATTCGATCGCGCAGCGGACCCGGCACGGTATCGAGCAGGTTGGCCGTGGTAATGAACACGACGCGGCTGAGATCGAACGGCACCGCCAGGTAGTTGTCGCGGAAGGTGCTGTTCTGTTCCGGGTCGAGTACCTCCAGCAGCGCCGCACCGGGGTCGCCCTGGATGCCGCTTCCGAGCTTGTCGATTTCGTCGAGCATCATCACGCAATTGCGGGTTCCCGCCTTGCGAATGGCCTGGATGATGTTACCGGGCAACGCGCCGATGTAGGTACGCCGATGACCGCGGATTTCGGCCTCGTCGTGCACGCCGCCAAGGCTCACGCGCACGAATTTTCGTCCCATGGCGCGGGCAATCGATTGCCCCAGTGACGTCTTGCCGACCCCCGGTGGGCCCACCAGGCACAGGATCGGCGCCTTGCCCTGGGGCGCAAGCTTGCGGACCGCCAGGTATTCAACGATCCGGCGCTTGATCTTGTCGAGGCCGTAGTGGTCTTCATCGAGAATGCGGCGCGCCTCGGCGATGTCGATCGGCGTCTCTTCCGGCAGGTCCCAGGGCAGCTCGACGAGCCAATCGAGATAGCTGCGCACCATGCCATGTTCGGCCGACGCCTCCGGCATGCGTTCGAGCCGCCTCAGCTCCTTGCGCGCCTGCTCGTCGACCTCTTTCGGCATCCGCGCCTTGCCGATGGCTTCGCTGAGCTCGGCGATCTCGGCCTTGCCTTCCTCTCCCTCGCCCAGCTGACGGCGGATCGCCGCCATCTGCTCGCGCAACAGAACCTCCCGCTGGCGCTCATCGAGCGCCGCCTTGGTCTGGCGGCCGATCTCTTGCGATAGCCGCAGTACCTCGATGCGTTCGGCCAGCAGACGCGACACCTTGTCCATCCGTGCCGTGACATCGATGGTCTCGAGGATCTCCTGCTTTTCCTCCGGTTTCACGTCCATGTAGGCCGCGGCAAGGTCCGCCAGCTGCGTCGGCGAGCTAATCGATTGCACCGCGGCCAGCATCTCGGCCGGTGCCTGCGGCAATAGCTGCAAAGCCTCGAGCGTTTGCCGTTGCAGATTGAGAAAGCGCGCCTCGATCTCGGCGCTGCGCGAGGTTGGCTCCGGGATCCGCACCACCTTGGCGACCAGAAACGGCCAACCCTCCAGGAATTCCATGATCTGAAAGCGCTGATCGCCCTGGCAAATGAGATGATGATTGCCGTCGGGCGCGGTGACGTAGCGCACCAAATTGGCGACGGTGCCGATGCGGTGCATGTCATGCACGCGCGGCTCGTCGACGCTCTGGTCGCGCTGCATCAGGATACCGATCTGGCGCTGCTCGCGCACCGCCTGCTGCGCGGCGGCGACTGACACCGGGCGCCCGACGCTGATCGGCAGCACCATGCCGGGAAACAATACGGTGTTGCGCACGGGAACGATGATCAGCGCATCGGAGGGGAGCGCTGTCGACGCCGCGCCCGACGCATCCTTGGTCTCTACGTCGCTCACGAGCTCACTCCGCCTTTGTCAGCGTGATCACCAGACAGCCATTGGCCGTCGCGCGACGCACGTCCTGGTAGCGGCCACCAGGCAGCCGAATGCGGCGCTCGAACCGGCCCTGCGGCAACTCGAGCCTATGAATAACGGCGGTACGCCATTCGCGCGGCAATACCCGCGTGCCCCCGATCACCAGATCGTTGCCTTCGATGACCGCCTGCACTTGCTCGGGATCAACCCCCGGCAGTGCCACCAGCACCAGCACCTCGTCCGGGGTCTCGAGGATATCGGCGGGAGGCTCCCATGCCGGCCGGTGCGAGGAACCTGCCGGCCGGAAGATCTCGCGATGCATGCGCTCGGCCCGCTCCAGCATGTCGAAAGCCTGCGACCACATCCAACCGCTCGGAAAATCTTTGTCCATCTCTCACCTCTGGCGCTGTCCGAGGGAGATTCGTGGACAGCGCACCATTATCTCGTCGCACCGTTGGTGGGACCGATCTCCCATGACGTGGAGAGCTCGACGCCATTTACAAGGATAGCGCAGGACTGACGCTGACGGCAGCGGTCAAACCCCGGGGTTTCCCGTGCTTTTAGCCGAAAGCCCCGGCAGGGGCCACGGCTTGATGGGCTTCGGCGGCTCGTCTTGAGCGCTACCTTCGCCTTCGCGTCAGGCGTTTAATGTAAAACTTGAGACCGTCGACGACCTTGTCGATGGATTTTGGGTCCGCTCGAACCGCCAAGCCAACCAGCTTGAGATTGGGCCGCCATCTCCTCAGTATAGAGGGCGGCTTTATAGAGGCGGCTTTCACGTCACGGCAATGGCGCGTAAAAGAGCCGGTTGAGCGCCGAGCGCACGACAATGGCAATCTTGATTTCGAACCTGAGCGGGCCCACTCATGCACCGGCCCTCCAACCCAGAAGGAGGCAAACGCAGCCGGCGAAAAGCAGCCCCACACCAATCGCGCTGCGCCAGAAAACCGGGCCGGGCAAGAGCCTTTCGGCCGTCACCAGCGCAGTAAGGGCCGCAACCCAGCGCAGGTCCATGACGGCAACGGCAAACAAAAGCAGCATCAGGGCGGCGCAGCAGCCGGTGCAGAACCACCCGTGGCGCAAACCCATGACGATGGCGCCCAATCCGCCGTCACGCCATTCGCTCAAAATGAAGCCATCCGGCGACCGGCAGTAGCTGAGACATCGGTCCTTGAGCGGACTGAACTGATAGAGCCCGGCGGCAAGGAAAAGTATTGCCGACCAGTAATAGGACGCCGATTGCATCATGGTGGTGACGAGGCCGCTCGCTTGCAGCAGCCACTGCAAGCCGGTGGCTGCGACCGAGAACAGAGCCCAGGCGAGGAGATAGCCGAACAGGAATGCCGCGGTTGGCACGTAAAGTGCGCTGCGCTGTCGGCGGCGACGGTTAATAGTGGCGAAAGCCGTGAGCATCGGGCTGGCGGCCGGCAGCATCATTGCGGCCATCATGGCAGACCACATCGCAAGCAGCAGCACAACATCGATCGGGGTCCACGACGGCTCCATGCCATTCATCGACATGTTCATATCGCGCCACATTGCGGCGTCCATCTCCTGCATCCGTAGCGCTTGATCGAACGTGAAGGCCCAAGCCAGCATGGCGACGATGGCCAGCAGGACTACGGCGAACAGGCGGTCACGGCTGCCAAAGAGTTGAGACGACGGGTCGGGAATCACTGGGGTTTGAGCGGTTGGCGCCAGCTAAACGTTTTTGGTCCACGCAGATCAAAGGCGATGTGCTTGGAGGATCGTTCCGACCAGTCGAACATCCGGCCGAAGGCACCGGTGACAATGTTGCGCTTGGCCTGGCCGACGGTGAGGAAACCGGGCACGACTTCGGGACGCGGCGCATTGTAGATACGGCAGGTATCGCCATCGGGCACCATATACTTGCGAAACGGACCGCCAAGGCCGTCAACAAGACCCGGGACCTCCACCCGCCAGTTCTCGGCGTCGTGCGTTACCGTCATCGGCACGAATTCGACGCCATCAAGCTTCAAGGTGAGATCGCGCCACGCCGCGAACGCGCCACCCGCATAGCCGGTAAAAATTTTCTCCAGCGCAACCCGCTCCTCGGCATTGGCGCGTGCATCGATCAGGAAACCGAATTCTCGGTTTTTCTCAAACACATTGCCTTCCCAATGAATGATGAGGACCACGCCGAGGTCTTTGGCAAATTTGAGATCGCCGTAGTTGCCGTCGCGGATCAGCCAAGTGAGCACGCCCTCGCAGAAGCCGTAGGTCGGATTGGAGCCGAAATTGCACGGACAGCCGATGGCGCAATTGCACAGGTCCCACCAGTCGCCGGTCAAGCGCCAATCGGGGACGGAGGCCGCGTCGGGCGTTGCCATGTGAACTCGCGCTCCTATGCTGCCGAGACGTGCATGATAGCGGCAACCGACGACAGGAAAAGGGATTTCGATCGTTTTGCGGTGGCCGGCGCACGCGCGTCCCGAAGCGACGATATCCTGGGCTCGGCAGCGCCCGATGTGTCCGACGCCGATGCCGAGCGCTCCCGATCCCAACAGTTGCCGCGTCAACGCGCGCGCCAGGCGATGGTGAACCTGTTGCCGTGGCACCTTGCCGCGACCTCAATACGTTTGCCGCGCGCGTGAATAAAGACGAAAGGCTTGAACCAGCAGCAAGATGGTGTTCCATAACGAGCTATTCGTGTTTGTCAGACCGAGGACGGTCGCGGGACCGCAGGTCTCAATGAACGGCACATGAATATCGCGAGCTGGCTTTGGCATCCGCCAAGCTCGATCGGAACCAGTCGTCTCGCAGTGGGTTGATTTTGGAACACGTGCGCCAGCCGAGCCCTTATGGCGCCGGTGGCGCGTTGGAAGGGCCCATACATGATCGCGTCAGCCCGCTTTTTGGTTTTCGCCTCCCTCGCAACCGCAACGAACTTTTGCTTGCTGACGGCCGGCGGCCTTAACCTCGTAACGGCCGCACACGCGCAATCGGCCGAACAGGCACGTGCCAAGGCCCAGGCGGCGCAGCAAGCCGCAGCGGCCAGAGCCGCGCAGCAAAGGGCGGCCCAACAGCAGGCGGCCGCCGCTAGGGCTGCGCAACAGCGCGCCGCCCAGGAGCAGGCACGCGCCGCGCAGCAGCGCGCCGCCCAGGCACAGGCCCGCGCCGCGCAGCAGCGCGCCGCCCAGGCACAGGCCCGCGCCGCGCAACAGCGCGCCGCCCAGGAGCAGGCCCGCGCCGCAC
>Ga0126384_10000774_pt1 | contig 18263 bp, 14 predicted proteins | sample PanSoiMetPlot_36_FD_92543 | JGI IMG/M metagenome (GOLD analysis project Ga0126384, IMG submission 92543) | Tropical forest soil microbial communities from Panama - MetaG Plot_36 | ecosystem: Environmental > Terrestrial > Soil > Tropical forest > Bulk soil | place: Panama | collected 2016-02-17 | reverse complement strand
TAGTCCACGCCTTGCTCGGCCTGCTCGATGAGGGTGTCGCGATAGATCTCCCAGGTGAGCCCCTCGGGCTTTCCGCCGACCTTCTCCAACGCCTGGTAGATGGGTACCGTTCCAATCGGGACTGGGCTGTTGCGAAGGATCCATTCCCGGGTCTCGTGGATGTTCTTGCCCGTGGACAGATCCATCACGGTATCGGCTCCCCAGCGAATCGCCCACACCATCTTCTCGACTTCTTCCTCGATCGATGAGGTCACCGCCGAATTCCCGATGTTGGCGTTGATCTTCACCAGGAAGTTGCGTCCGATGATCATCGGCTCCAGCTCCGGGTGATTCACATTGGCCGGGATGATCGCACGGCCGCGCGCCACCTCGTCGCGCACGAACTCGGGCGTGATTTCCAGCGGGATCGAGGCTCCGAAGCTGTTGCCCCGATGCTGAGCACCCTCGAGCGAGTACTGAGCCTCTCGCATCGCGATGTACTCCATCTCCGGGGTGATAATTCCCTTTCGCGCGTAGTGCATTTGCGTAACCGCCCGCCCAGGCCGGGCGACGAAGGGATTGCGGGTACGGCGAAAGCGGATGCCGCTGAGCTTTTCGTCCATCAGGCGCGCCCGCCCGTATTCCGAGCTGACCTGGCCCAGCTCCTCGACGTCTGCGCGCGCTTGAATCCAGGGCGATCGGATCGGCTCCAAACCCTTGCGCAAATCGAGGACATAGGACGGATCGGTGTAGGGGCCGCTCGAGTCGTAGACCCGCTGCGGTGAATTTGGCACCACGCGCGCATCCGGCCCTCCGCCCAGCCGGGTGGGGGTGAGTTGAATTTCGCGCAGCGGAACCCGGATCGATTGATGGATCGTTCCCGGCAGGTAAATCTTGCGCGAGGCAGGCAACGGTCCGTGGGTGATCCCAGCCAGCTTGGCTTCGCTCACCTGCTGCTTCGATGACGCGCTCATCAGTCCTCCACTTCCTCTTCCGGAGGAGCTCGCGGTCAATCCGCTTCCCTCCGCCGGTACGACCCGGGTCAGGTTCAAAGGGTTGGCCGTCGGGCGGCCCTCTCAGCCTCGTTTGAGGCACCCCTAGCGACACCACCTACAAAACAGGCGACACCTCCCATGTCAACCTTGGTTGAAAAGCAAGGTGGAGGCCAACTCAGCCGTGCGGTAAGCCTTGCAGTTCGGCCGAAAGCTGAACCATTGTTGCATCGAGGGCAGAGATGGCGAGACCCACCAAGGTTGACGGCTTGCGGGCGCGGACCTCCGTTCGCAAGGCGGCACTCCGACTGATCGCGGCGCGTCTGGCGGACGTTCGGCGTTATGAGCGGCCGCTGTCGGATCGAGTCAGCCCGGAAGCGATCCATGACATGCGCGTGGCCGCGCATCGGCTGCGGGTGGCGTTGATGCTGTTTGGTGGGCGCGGAGCCGCGAAGCTGGAGCGCAAAGTAAAGCAGCTGCAGGATGAGCTCGGCGAAATCCGGGATCTGCAGGTCCAGCTGGGGTGGTTGGAAAAGCAAAAGAGCCTCGAAGACCTGGAAGGGATCCGGGTGCTCCTCGCCCAGCAACGCGCTACTTTGCTGGAGAAGGAAAGGCTTTTGCATTTCGCGCTGGAGGACTGGGCCGTCAAAAATGCGCCGAGATTCGAAAGGCGCCTCGGACGGCTGGGGAGCAAAGGAAGCTTGGGTGGAAAGCGGATGCAGCGGGAGCTCAAGGGCTGGCTGGACCAGGTCAAGCGTCGATTGCGGGCGATGGAGAAGTCCTGGAGCCCGCAGGTCATCCACAAATTCCGCATTCAGATAAAGCGCCTGCGCTATGTTGCCGAGCTGCTCGAAGACGGGCTCGACAAGCCCGCGGCGGCGATCCTCGAAACCGTGGCCCCGGTCCAGAAGCAGGTCGGAGATCTCCACGATTCAGACGTGCGGCTCTCCCTGTTGGCCGAGTTCAGCCAAACCGCCAAGAGTCCCTGGCGACAGCACATTCAAATGGTCTCGCAAAGAGTCGCCAACGACCGACGAAGGCAGCTGAGCAAGCTGCGCGGTCTCGTGAGGCGCTGGGACCGGGGCGGCGTGCTGCGTCGGCTCACGAAGAGTATCTGACCGGGGAGCGATCAGCGCGCGGCTGAGACCGACGGCCGCTTGCGAGCCTTGCAGAAGTACTCCACCGTCGAGAGCAGTTGGTCGAGGTCCGGGGGCTTGGAGAGGTAGTCGTCCGCCCCGATCGAGAGCACTTGCTCGCTGATGCGATTCGCGGTGAACGCCACCACCGCGATCTGCGAGAGCGCCGGATCCTTCTTCAGCTCGGCCTTGACCTCGCGACCGTTCATTCGCGGCATCCAGAAGTCCAGAAGGATCAGATCCGGCAAGTTGTCGGGCGCGTGCTGCTGCAGGTATTCGATCGCGTCGAGACCGTCGGCCGCGGTTTCAACGCTGTACCCATTCTCTTCGAGGAACTCGGCGATCTCTTCCCGAAGCGGTTCCTCGTTCTCGACCACCAGCACGTTACACGCGGCCATTACCCTACCCGCCTGTCCGCGCAGCAAAATAGTTCCTTCCGCCGCTTAAGCACATCCGCGCGACCTTACTCGTCCCAGTCCTTGGCCGTTACCCGTGGCCGTCTTCGAAGGCGAATTCCGCGCTTGGTGTAGGCTTTTGGACAATCGATCCATCAGATCCGCCGTCCGAGGTCATCCTTCCTAGTCCGGATCTTCTGCTTCACGCGTTGGCGCCGTGGCCGCTCCCGCGCAAGTCCTCGGCTCCAGGATGAGTGGCCGCAGGGGGTGACGATTGAAGTCGAAGCTGTCGAGCATATCGTTGGCAGCGGAGTCCCGATCGCCGAGCGGCGCCAGCCCAAACCGCGTCTCCACGAACTTCAAGAGTGAAGAGAATTCGTAGACAGTGTGCGAGATGTGGTGGTGCCGTGCGAAGGGCGAAATGATCAGCAAGGGCACCCGTGGCCCAAGGCCATACCGATCGACATTCGGAGGCGGCACGTGGTCATAGAATCCGCCGAAATCATCCCAAGTGAGAAAGATTGCGGTGGAGTTCCATAAGGGTCCTTGCATCACCGCATTGATCTGATCGACGGTCCAGTTCTCGCCGATGCAGGTGCTTGCCGGCGGGTGCTCGCTCTTACCGCTTCCTACGACTATCCAGCTAACCGCAGGCAAGTGTCCGCAGAGCGCATCGGTGACAAACTCGGTGTCGGGGACCACGTTTTCCTCCCAGAGCGGGCTGAACCGGATGTGACTGATCGCATCCAGCGAGGACCAGATAAAACCGGACTGGCCAATTCCCGGCGCATAGTATTTCCAGGAAATCCCCGCTTCCTCGAGACGGTCGGCGAGCGTTGTGAAATCAAAGCACGGATAAATCCGAGTGATGTGTCCATCAACATCCATAACCTGGACCGTCGCGTTGGGTGGCGAATCACAGCCCCAAACGCCTCCGCTGCTTGGGTTGTTGATCGCGCCTCCGGACTGCGCCGCGATGGTGTAGAGGTGATTGGGAAAGCTTGGACCCGTCAGGGATGAAAACATTCTGTCGGCAAGCGTGAAGTATCGCGCGTAAGCGAAGTAGTTGGGGATGTCCTCTTCGAGGTACTGCGAGTACCCTGACAAATCCTGACCCCCGTTTATCAGGTCAAACTGGTTCATCGCTCCCCCGTTGATCGCGGTGACCGCGGCATTGAAGGAGTGATCGATGTCGTGGGTAAGAGCATCCGGCTGGCGAGACAGCGGAATGACATCTCCAGTGTGAATCATCCCAGTCGTGGCGCCATCGGCCCGCGGAAATGTCCCGAAATAATTGTCAAAGGTGCGGTTCTCTTTGACGATGAACACGATGTGCTCGATCCGACGCAGCCCTTGGTGGTGATGATGATGATGCTCGTCGCGATCCCCATCGGCGGGCTGAGCCGATGCGCGCGCACCGACGCCCAAACCAAGGAACAAACTCACCAGCCAAAGAGCTGCCGGACCATGCATGGTTTTGTTTTTCATTTTTCGTCTCCTAAACTGGGATCAAAAGCCGAATGAAGCCAGCGCCATCGCACTCGGTTGGATCGGGAGGGAATCCAACGCTCTTGTCCACGATGGCCGGATCAATGGCTTCCGTGAGAAGGACGGTTCCACTGCTTGGAAGATCGGCGGAATCGAGCAGCAGCGTGTCTTGCGCGACAAGGTCCCCACCGGATGCGGAGACCGCAACAAATATCGCGCTCAATGCAATCGTCCCTGGGTGTGACAGCCCCTTCATCGCCCTTCTCGTCCACTTCCCGACAGCGCCGTTGCAGACCCCTAGAGCCCCCCGGTGTTAAATGGGTGTGCGTCGCTGTGGCTACGAATCAGGAGTTTTCGGTGAGTCGGGAAAGCCAACTTGGCTCCCCACACCGGCGCCGTAAACCAGCGTAAAATTTGCGCCTTAGCGGCGACTCCGCAGTGGCAACCGGCTCAGGCACCGTAAAACAATGAAGGAAAGCGACGCCTGTTCGTCTTATTCAGCAAATACGCAATGCGAAACGAAATGCTGAACAAATTGTTTTGTTGGAACAGCTTCCGACTAGGAGGACTTCATGCTGTCGCTTAGCCGCGCGTCGCGGTTACTGTCGGTCCTTTTCCTTCTGCAGCCTATCGCGTCGAGAGGCCAAACTTCGAACGCTGTACCCGATGATCAGGGCTGGCCTCGGCCCGTGCCCACCCGCGCCGGAGTCTTTTCCATCTACCAGCCTCAGTTGGATAGCTGGGACGGGTTTCGCTATCAGGCGCACGCCGCAGTCTCGGTCAAGGCTCCCGACAGCCACGACATCTACGGAGTTATCTGGATCGACGCGCGGACCCAGGTCGACAAGCCGAGCCGCCTGGTCACGCTGAGCTACGTGCGAATTCCAAAAGTGCAATTCCCATCTGCCGCGGACAAGGGCCAAGGCTTCCAAGCGGCACTCCAAGAGGCCCTCGGCGCCCAAACGCCTGCGGCCTTGTCCCCGATCAGCCTGGATCGGCTGGAAGCGTCCCTCGCCATCACCGAGGCTGCAAGGAAGAGCGAGCAACTCCCGTTGAGGAATGATCCGCCGCGTTTTGTGATCTCGAGCGTTCCCGCAGTTCTGGTCACCATCGACGGCAACCCGGTTTGGAAGCCAGTTTCGGGCACGAACCTGCAGCGCGTGATCAATACCCGGCCCCTGCTTTTGCAAAATGGATCGACATACTACCTGCACATGTATGACGGCTGGCTGCAGGCACCAGCGCTCGAGGGGCCCTGGACCATCGCTTCGAACCCTCCTGCGTCGCTGGGAGTGGCTCAGCAGGCATCCGCCAATGAGGTCGATCTGCTCGAGGGGTCGGGACCCGACGCGAACAGTCCCAAGCCCTCTCTGGCAAATACCATCATTCCGGTGGTGCACGTGGCCACCACGCCGACCGAGTTGATCGTCACCGACGGCGATCCCGACTATGTGAACATTCCAGGCACCGATCTTCTCTACATCAGGAACACCACTGGCAATCTCTTCAAGGACATGAGCGACCAATACTGGTACACGCTCATCTCCGGCCGCTGGTATCGCGCCCCAGAACTCAATGGGCCCTGGAATTACATCGATCCAACTCGGCTCCCTGCGGACTTCGCCCGAATCCCAGACGACAGTCCGAAGGAAAACGTCAAGGCCTCGGTGCCGGGCACCCTGCAGGCGCAGGAAGCCGTGGTGGCCAACGAGATTCCACAGACCGCAACCGTGAAGCGAAATGGGACCACGCCGACACCCCCACCAAGCATCGACGGGTCGCCGAGACTCGAGCCCATCGAGAACACGCCGCTCCAAGCGGTGGCCAACGCCTCAGCTCCGATCATCCGCGCCGACGACGGGCGCTACTATCTGGTCCAAAACGGGCTTTGGTTCGTCAGCGACTCACCGAACGGCCCCTGGGTGATCGCCGCTTACGTGCCGCCGTCGATTTATTCCATCCCCCCGAGCTCTCGATATCACAACGTCACGTATGTCTATGTCTACGATGCGACGCCCGAGGTGGTGTACACCGGTTACACGCCGGGATACTTGGGGGTGGAAATCATCCCGGCTGGCGTCGTGGTCTACGGGACCGGCTACTACTACCGCCCTTGGATCGGGCACTACTGGTATCCCGCTCCGTACACTTGGGGCTTTGGCTGGGGCCTCGCTTACACGCCTTGGTGTGGCTGGTCCTATGGGTGGGGCTTTGGGCCGGTCAGCGTTCGCTTCGGATTCGGCGGCGGCTGGTGGTACCCGAGGCCGTGGTGGGGCCCGTACCGATGGCATGGCTGGTCCGGTCCGTACCGGCCGGTGGTGTGGAACTCCGTCAACATCAACGTGTATCAGCGCTACAGCAGCACCAGGGTCACTGTCAGTCGTCCAGTTGTGGCAGCGGCTCCGGTGGTTCCGGCCCCACTGAGAGTTGGCACCGCGTACAATTCGCGCACCGGCGTCCCCGCGGCTGGCCAGCGGTCCACCGTCGTCAGCGCCTTCACTCCGAGGAGCGACGTGCACGCGGCCGCGGTGCGCCCACCGACGGTCGGTTCCCCCCCAGCGCATGGCGCGACGGTGGGTTCACCCACGGGCAGACCGGCAGGCGCCCCGGCGACTTCATCGCCGATCCCGGCGCCCAGGCCGACGGGCAACCACGTCTATGGCGACACCAATGGCCACGTCTATCGGCAGACGCCTAACGGCGGCTGGGAGCATTATTCGCCCAACGGAACCTGGAACGGCGTTAACGATGCCCAGCGGGCACAGACGCTCTCGCAGCAGAGCGCGGCGCGCGGCTGGGGGGAGGCGCGGAGCCACGGCTTCAACCAAGCGCAATCCAATTTCCCAACCAACCACGCCCCACCCAGCTCGGCGCCACGCGGATTTTCCGGTGCGCCGAGCGGCGGCGGAGCCCCGCGCGGCGGATTTTCAGCCCCGCGCGGCGGCGGTGCGCCTGCTGCTCCCGCGCCGGGCAGATCCGGAGGCGGTGGCCATTCCGCCCAGCGCCACTGATCAAATTCGCGTTCGCCGTAGTGGAAAAGTCCGACCCAATATCTGCGGCGAAGACAGAAGGACCTCGTAAGCCGACACCCGGACTTGAACCGGGGACCTACTGATTACGAATCAGTTGCTCTACCAACTGAGCTATGTCGGCGGTGCATCGCGGCGCCGGCGTCACGCACCTGGGGCCGTGGGCGTTGGTAGCATACGCCGCGAAGCGTCGTAAAGAAGGCCGTTGCCATGCTGCCCGGCAGTGGTGGGCCAGATGATTGACCCCACTGGGAGCTGAACGTAAGGTCGGCCCCCCTTTCTAGGGAGCCACCGATGCCGGAACAAGAACCCTTCATGCGCGCGCCTACGCCCGCCCCGAAGCGCACCGTCTACACCGACGCGATGCAGATTTTTGAGCGTGCGGCGGACCTGATCAACCTGCCGCCCCGCGTGCGGCTGGAGCTCGAAGAGCCCGACTACGAGCACATCTTCTACGTGACTGTCAGATTGCGGGATCGCCTCGTCCCGATCTCCGCTGACGCGGCAAGGGCCTTCGCCGATCTGCCGGCGACGAAGCTGCGCAATCCGGACGGGCTCGAGCTTCTCGCCGATGGCAAATACATCCTCAACGGTCGAGCCCTGCTCGGATCCGACGTAGCCATCCGCAACGGGCATCTACGGCTCCCGAACGGTAACGTCTACCAGCTGGTCGTGGGCGAATCGCGCCGCTTCAAGTCCTACCGCGTTCAGCACAACCAGGCGCGCGGCCCGTACAAGGGCGGCATCCGCTACCACCACGAAGTTTCCTTGGATCTCTTCAAGGCGCTGGCCGCGGAGATGACTTGGAAGACCGCGATCGCCGAGATTCCATTCGGAGGCGCCAAGGGCGGCATCGCCATAGATCCGCGCCAGTACGGCAAGGAGGAGCTGGAGAGCATCACCTTGCGCTTCATGTACAAGCTCAAGAACTTGATCGGGCCGAACATTGACATTCCGGCCCCGGACGTCGGGACCAACGCGGAGATCATGGCGCTGATGTATCGGCAGTACTCCGACGGCGAACGCGAGCGCCACCACCTGCGAGGCATCGTCACCGGCAAGGACGTCCGCATTGGCGGCTCCGAGGGCCGAAGCAAGGCCACCGGTCAGGGAGTGGCGTACTGCATCGAGGACTATTACGCCGAAAAGGGAGAGAGCGTTCGGGGCAAGACGTTCACGCTTCAAGGCTTCGGAAACGTGGGTTCCGCCACCGCGGAAATCTTGGGTTCGATGGGTGCGCGGTTGTTGGCGGTGAACGACGCCGAGGGAACCATCTACAACGGCGACGGGATCGACGTGCCAGCGCTCTTGGCCCACGTCCAGGATCCGAAAAACCTCCATCGTTCCGTGGTCGGCTTCCCAGGGGCGCACCGGATTGAAAAATCGGCCCTGTGGGACGTCTCCGCGGACATGCTGATTCCAGCAGCGTTGGGCGGCGAGATCACCGCCGACGTCGCCGAACGGCTCAAGGTGAAGCTCATCGCCGAGGGCGCGAATGGACCCACGACTCCGGACGCCGACAAGGTACTTTCACGGCGCGGCATCGACCTCATCCCAGACATCATCGCGAACGCCGGCGGCGTGACGGTCAGCTACTACGAGTGGATTCAGAACAAGAGAATGGAGAGCTGGACCGAAGCCGAGGTGAACCAAAAGCTCGAGCACGCGATGAAGAAGAACTACCGGCTGATTCGGGACATCGCTCGAAACCGGCCGCGGAGGACGGAAATGCACGACAGCCGCGCCTTCTGCATTGGGCAGCCGGTCGATACCCGCTGCGCGGCGATGGTCCTGGCGCTCAAGCGGATCGCCGCGCATTACCAGCTCGAGGGCTTCTCGCAGTAGGCGTCAGTGCAGAACGCGCTCCCGCGCCACCAACAGCGCAGGATGATCCTCCTTCGTCTCGTAGGCCAGAATTCGCAGCCCCACGCCGCGGCTGAATCCTTCGTTTCCGTCCTCTTTGCCGTAGCTGAGAGCGACCTGGTAACGGACGTCACAAATGCAGGTCATCTCGGTGCCATCCTCGCCGGTGAGCGTGGCTTTCACGCGACCGCCGAGCGGGATCGGCTCTTGGGTCTCAACGAACAATCCACGCGCGCTGATGTTTCGGCCGATTCCCCTGGTAATTCCATCTGGCGTGGTGAGGTACACGGTGAAGACTTTGTCAAAGCGGAAATTTCTGCGGCGCTCCGTCAAAGGTTCCCCTCCTCTTCAAGCCTGCGGCAACAAGGAGCGCGCAGTGTAAGAGGTAGACGAATGTGGTCAAATTATCTACTTCTGACTACCAATTCACCGAGCCTGGCGGACGGCCACATAGCGGTTCGAATCCCCGCGTTGAAAGCGCACCAGGAGGTCCTGGCCGGCCTGGGCCGAGGCCAGGGCCGCCTTGAAACTCACCATGTCCTGCACCTTGAGCCGGTTGACCTCGTTGATGATGTCCCCGGCCTTGATGCCTGCCTTCTCGGCCGGGCTGGAGGGGACCACTCCCGAAACCAGCACGCCGCAAAAGGCCGTTAGTCCCAGGCTGCGCGCGACTGAGTCGGAGAGATCCTGAACCACCAGACCCCACTTGTCCGTCGCGCTGCCCGACCGCGCCACCGGAGCGGCTTCTGGGGCTGGGCGTTCGCCCATCTTCACGCTCACCTCTCTGCTGGTCTTTCCGCGCTGGATGGTGAGCCTGGCTTCGCTGCCCGGGGCAAGAATGGCCACCCGTCGAAGCAGCTGGAGGTAGGACTCGACGGGATGTCCGTTGACCGCCAGCACGCGGTCGCCGGGTCTAAGCCCTGCAGCGGCGGCAGGGCTGGAGGCGAAGACGTCGGTAATGACCGCGTCGCCCTTGTGGGGGGCTTCGCCCTCGGCGAGGTCTTCCTGAACGTTGATGCCCAGCCAGCCTCGCGCGAGGTGACCGTTGACCTTGAGGTTTGGCAAAAGGTCCTTCACCATGTTGATGGGTACCGCGAACCCGATTCCCTGGGCCTGACTGACCACCGCGGTGTTCACCCCCACCACCTCCCCGCGCATGTTGAAGAGCGGACCGCCTGAGTTGCCCGGGTTGATGAGAGCGTCGGTCTGCAGAAAGTCGTCGAAGACGCCTACCCCGAGAACTCGCTCCTTGGCGGAGATGATTCCCTGCGACACCGACTGTTCGAGGCCAAATGGATTGCCGATCGCGACGACCCAATCTCCCACGTTCAGTCGGTCGGAGTCCCCCAAGTATCCAAACGGCAAGTCCGAGGTGACGTCCCGCAACTTGAGCAGCGCGATGTCGGTGGACGAGTCCCGGCCAATGACCTCGGCCATGAACTCGCGTCCATCGGAGAGCTTGACCCGGATGGTGGTGGCTTTTTCGACTACATGGCTGTTGGTCACCACATAGCCTTCCGGGGCAATGAGCAGGCCAGAACCGAGGGCGCTGTCGATGGCACGGGTGGTGTTCTCCGGATCCGAGACCTCGGTGCTGATGTTGACCACGGTACGGCTCACGGCTCGGATCAGGGGAGACAGCGACGACGGCGGAATGAAACTTGGGATCGTGCCTTGCCCGGGCGGGAGCTCTCGCCAAAGTGGAGCCGCTTTGCTGGCCGGTTTGGTGGCGCCAGGTCGACTCGAGACTCGACCTGAGGAACTGCCGCGAGGCAAACCGCCATCGGGCGCGCCGCTGGCCTGCGGCAGGGCGCTGGTTGAAACCATCAGAGCACCGACCAGCGCGGTCGTGCTGTACCAGGACTGCACCGCGGCTCGCAGGCGACGCGTCATTGGCGGCATTGTATCGCGTCCAGCGGCAGGAATTGCTGGATGGGCGGCGCCGCCCGGGCTCAAGCCTGCGCCGGGCTCAAGTATCGGGCCACTCGCACCCGGGCGGGTCGGATGATTCGATCCTTGATCCGATATCCCGGCCGGACCACCGCTACCACCTTCTGATCGTTCTTCGGCTCGGTCGTCAACTCGGTGTCCGCCGCCTCCGCGACGTTGGGATCGAACGCCTGGTCCAGGACGTCGACGCGCTCGATGCCCAGGAGCTGCATCTTCTTGAGGGCGTTGTCCCGGATGAGTCGTACGCCCCTCGCGAGGGGAGACTGATCATCGCCGCTGCCTTGCAGCGACAGTTCCAGCTCATCCAAAATGTCGAGCACGATCAGGGCGAGGTTTCCCTTCTCGACGTCGAGCACGCGCTCGCGCTCGCGGCTGAGGCGCTGCTTGAAATCCTCTCGGTCGCGATCCAACGCCTGAAAGGCTCTCGCCAATTCGTCGATTCTCTTGCGCGCCGCCTCGAGCTCTTTTTCCAGGCGTTGGATCTCCGCGGCGCTTTGGGCTCGGTCCGCCTCGCGTTGCTCTTCCGCTACTGGCGAGGCCGACTGGGAGGTCTCGGGCTCGTCCTCGTCTGCGCGCGGATTGCCCTCGGCGTCGAAGCGGCGACGGTCGTTGACCCGCACACTGCCTTGATTTTTCTCTTGTTCGTTCATGGGGTAGGGATCTTCGCAACCCAAAGTAAACCGTGAAGCGCACCTGTCAAACGCGCAAGGTGGCGAAACGAGGCCGATATTACGGTCCCATGGCCGCTTCCCCAGGTGGGGTAAAGCCGCCAGGGGCCACCTCGCTGGTCTGGTCATCAACCAGCTCAACTTCAGCCGCGCGCAGCGAGTAGAACAAAAGCCAGCGCTCGGAGGCGCTCAGAGAACCCGGTGGCAACAGCCGATCGATTTCCTGAACGCTCAGCCGCTTCTCGCGGATGCCCTTTGCAAACAGAGCCTTCCGAGCCCAATAGCACCTTCCAATCCTCTCCTGCACTGCAGCGATCTCCTTCTCCAAAAGTTAATTCCCGGGTTGCAAACTTGGCAGCGGCTTCGAGCACGACAAGCCTGCCGAGCACGGTTTGAGGCCCCCGCCCCCAAGCTCTCAGTTAGGCAGGCGGGTGTTCCTCCATGCCGGATGAACCATTGTGGGTGGGGGCGGCGGCGACGTTCTCCGGTGTCGCTTTGGGGCCGAGAATTCGCCGCAGTTCCTCGTGCTCCACCACCTCGGCCGCCCGCAGCCGTGCCGCAAGCGCCTCGACCTTGTCGCGGTTGCCACGCAGAATCTCGCGCGCGCGCTCCAGCGCCTCGGTCACCAGATTTCGGATTTCCTGGTCCACCAGCTGCGCGGTCCGCTCCGATTGCACCCTGAACTCCGGGAGAGCGGCGGACCGGAGGAAGGTGTTCGAGCGCTCGTCTCCCAAGGAGACTGGACCGATCACCTCGCTCATCCCGTAGTCTCGCACCATCAGGCGGGCGATCTCGGTGGCCTGCTTGAAGTCGTTGGCCGCGCCGGTTGAAACCTCGCCGATGAAGATCTCCTCGGCGGCTCGCCCGCCCATCATCCCGGCCATTTTGTCGCGCAGCTCCTCCAGGGACATGAGATATCGGTCCTCGAGCGGAAGCGACATCGTGTAGCCCAGCGCCGCCAGGCCGCGCGGGATGATCGAAACCTTGTGTACCGGCTCCGCGTGAGGCAGCAGCCAGTTCACCACCGCGTGGCCGGCCTCGTGATGGGCGACGATCTCTTTCTCCCGTTCGTTCATCCGGCGATTCTTCTTCTCCAAGCCCGCCACCACCCGCTCGATGGCCTCCTCGAAATCGGAGCGCATCACCGCCTCATGCCCCTTGCGAGCGGCGAGCAGCGCGGCCTCGTTCACCACGTTCGCCAGGTCAGCTCCGACGAAGCCCGGCGTTCGCGAGGCCACCGACTGGAGGTCGACGTCGGGGCCCAGCTTCACTTCGCGGGCATGGATCTGGAGGATCTGCTCACGGCCGCGCTTGTCCGGCCTGTCGACCAGAACCTGGCGGTCGAACCTTCCCGGGCGAAGGAGCGCGCTGTCGAGGATCTCGGGGCGGTTGGTGGCGGCGAGGATGATCAGCCCTGTCTTGGCATCAAACCCGTCCATCTCCGCGAGCAGCTGATTGAGGGTCTGCTCGCGCTCGTCATGGCCGGCGATGACCCCGCCGTTGCGGCTCTTACCGATGGCATCCAGCTCATCGATGAAGATGATGCAGGGAGCCTTGGCTGCGGCCTGAGCGAAAAGGTCGCGGACCCGCGCGGCGCCCACGCCCACGAACATCTCCACGAATTCCGAACCCGAGAGCGAGAAGAAGGGAACACCTGCTTCGCCCGCGACCGCTCGGGCGAGGAGCGTCTTGCCGGTGCCCGGAGGTCCCACCAGCAACACGCCTTTGGGGATTCTCCCGCCGAGGCGGCGAAACTTCTCCGGCGTCTGGAGGAATTCGACGATCTCGCGCAATTCGTCGACCGCTTCATCGATTCCGGCAACGTCCTTGAATCCGACGCCGGTATCGGCTTCGGACTGAATCTTGGCCCGGGTCTTGCCAAAGCTCATCACGCTCTGGGGACCCTGACCCAAGCCACCCATCCTTCGCATCATCAGGCCCAGGAACACGATGCCCAGCACCGTCGGCATCAACCACACCCAGAAGGCGTCTCCGAATGCCGAGCTGGGCACCGCCTCGTACTCCACATGGTGCTCATCGAGCAGCTTCACCAGCTCGTCATCGCCCTGCACCCGATGCGCGAGCCAGGGAAGCGCCGAGGGTTGGCCCCGGGCGGCTTGCTGTCCACTAGGGGCCGCGAGCGTGTTGTCCTTGAGAAATCCCTTCACCCAATCGTTGGAGACTTGGACGCGCGCGAACTGATCTTTTCGAATCGCCTCTTTGAATTCACTGTAGGTGACCCGGCGCGTCCCCACGTCCTGAAAGGCGTTGCGGAACAACAGAAAGCCCAAGAAGACCAACAGCAGGTACCCCAGCGGGGAGCCGATCGGCAATCGGAACCTCGGTGAGGAAGGCTTCTTGTCGTGCTTGCGGCCCCGCGGGTTGAGGCCCGCTGGACCGTTCGCGCTCGCTTTCATAGTCAAGTGTATATGCGCCGACACATCTTCCCACCACGAAGATGTCCACCCCCCTTCGGCGGTCAACCGGGCCGTGGCTAACGACGTCGAGAACCGCCGCTGCCGCACGGTGCCCTGCACCTCGGGGCCGATTTTGCCAACTTGTGCCGAAGGCGCGCCGCTTACTGCTCGGAATTCAAGAGCTTTTCGATCGTCCGGGCGTCCGCGTCGGGGAAGCGATACTGGCTCATTTCATCGAGCGTCACCCAGCGATGGTCGTTCACCCGAAGGTGCGAAATGCCAGAGTCCGGCGATAACAGTCTGCAGCGGAAGACGCGAAAGTCGATGTCATACTGCGGATATTCGTGATGGAGATGGATCGCCTCTTCCTTGACCTCCACTTCAATGCCCATCTCCTCTCGCAGCTCGCGAGCCAGCGCTTCTTGGTCCGTTTCGCCCGGCTGAACCCGGCCGCCGGGAAACTCCCAAAGCAATGGAAGAGAAGCAGTTCGGGGGCGTTGGGTTATCAAATACTGTCCCCCATCCTTCTCAATCATTGCTCCGACCACGCGAATGTGTCGTCGGCCCATGAGACATGGACGTAACACGAGTGACATGAGTCAAACAATGACCGTATCCGCCTGCGAGCAGCTGCTTTGATTCCGTACATCAAATTGCCCACGCTCCACTTGCCGTTCGGCATGGAGATCAGCCCGTTCAGCGTGACGGTCGCGGTCGGCCTGCTGACCGGCGCCGCTTTGGCAGCGCGAGCCGCCCGGTGGTACGGGCCTGGCGACGACACCCCGCTTCAGGACGTGGTGCCCTGGGCACTGATCGGAGGGCTGTTCGGAGCGCACTGGTTGCACGTGCTGGGTTACCACCCGGAGCTTCTGCGGGAGCAGGGCGTTTGGGTGCTGCTCAGATTCTGGGACGGCATCTCATCGATGGGCGGCGTCCTGGGATCGATGGCCGGAATCTGGATCTTCTTTCGCCGAAAAGGCCTCAAGTTGAAGCCCTACCTGGACGCCTTGGCGCTCGGGGCCGCGCCCGGTTGGGCGATTGCCCGACTCGGCTGTTTCCTGGTGCATGATCACCCGGGCATCCGCACCCATTTCCCGCTGGCGGTCGTCTTTCCGGACGGCCCGCGCCACGACCTCGGTCTCTACGACTTCTTCCTGCTGGCGATCTTGTCCGCCATTCTCTATCGGGTTGCGCGGCGGCATCCGCCTTCTGGAGCGCTGATGGGAATATTGGCGATTGGCTATTCGGTACCGCGCTTCTTTTTGGACTTCTTGCGGGCGACCGACTACCCCGACCCGGGTTTGGTGGACGGCCGAATCTTCGGGCTTACCCCGGCGCAGTATGTGACTCCGCTTCTGGCGGCAATCGGCCTCTGGCTGCTGCTGCGCCCGAGCGAGCGAGGCGAAAAGCGTGACTTCTCTGCTGCCCGGAATTGATCTCGAAGCGACGTGGCGAACCCTTGTGCCGCGGGTTCGGCCAACGACCTTCATCGAATCGGAGCGCCTCAACCAGGCGGTGGGAGGCGGGGCCAGACTATTGCTCGTCAGCGAAACCTTTCAAAAGACCGGAAGTTTCAAGTTCCGAGCTGGGCTGTCTTTCGCGTTGAACTCTGCCGCCTCGGAGCTGTTGACGGCGTCGTCCGGAAACTTCGGAGCGGCGCTGGCTCTCGCGGCGGCGAAGACTGGCAAGAAGTGCACGGTAGTGATGCCTTCGAGGTCGGCCGAAGTGAAGATCGCTGCCGTCAAAGCCGCGGGCGCCACGGTGGACCTGATCGACACCGACAAGGTAACCCGTTTCGAACGGGTGCAGCAGCTTCAGCGAGCCAATCCCGCCGCACAGGTGGTTTCTCCCTACGACGATCCGCACGTCGTCGCGGGCAACGCCAGCTTGGGAGCCGAGCTCTTCGCCCGCGAGACGCCCGATCTGGTGATCGTCCCCATAGGCGGAGGTGGTCTTTCGTCCGGGATCGTGGTCGCCCGAGATCATCTGGGCAAATCGAGCCCGATCGTCGGCGCCGAGCCCCTGCTCGCGAACGACGCCGCCCGCTCCATCCGAGAGGGCCGGCTGTGCGCGAATGCGCAGGAGCCGAACACCCTCTGCGACGGTGCTCGCACCCTGTCGCTGGGCAAGCTCAATTTCGAGATTCTGCGGCGAGGGCTCAAGGAAATCGTCGAGGTCGAAGAGGCCGCCATTGGGGACGCCGTCCGGATGCTCTTTCAAACGTCAAATCTCAAAGTGGAACCGACCGGCGCGCTTTCTGTGGCGGCGGTTCTCCAAGCTCCCCAAAGGTTTGCCGGCAAACGGGTGGCTTGCATCGTGAGCGGCGGCAACGTCGACTCGCGCCTCTACTGCGAGCTGCTGAGTCAAATCTAGCGACCACAGTTTCGCGGACGCGCCACGGGTGGGGGTAAGAAGGTATGCATTGGTGGTGAAGGGTTGCAGTACGAAGGCAGGGATTTGACGCAGGGGGGATCTAAACTGAGACGAGAATGAGCTCGCTTCGATTTTTGGGTGCTGCAGGCACGGTGACCGGTTCCAAGTTCCTGCTTGAAGGGGACGGACATCGGCTGTTGGTGGACTGCGGGTTGTTCCAAGGGCTCAAGGAGCTGCGGCTTCGCAACTGGGCTCCCCTGCCCGTCGATCCGAAATCCATCGATGCGGTGGTGCTCACCCACGCGCACATTGACCATACTGGCAGCCTGCCACGCCTGGTGAAGGACGGCTTCAAGGGACCGGTGATTTCGACGCCAGGCACCGCTGAGCTGGCACACCTTCTACTGCCCGACTCAGCCCACCTCCAGGAGGAAGAGGCGCGGTACGCGAACCAGCATGGCTACAGCAAACACCGGCCGGCGCTGCCGCTGTACACGGCCGATGACGCGGAGGCCTCTTTGGCCTTGTTTCTGTCCTTTGGCTTCGGGCAACCCAAGGAGATCGTCCCAGGGGTCACGCTCCTATTTGAGCGGGCTGGCCACATCCTCGGCTCGTCGATCTGCAGCTTCAAAGTGCAGAAGACAAACCAGTCGATCGTCTTCACTGGAGATCTGGGCCGATACGGGGGGCCGCTGCTTCATTCACCCGACTCGGTGAACGCCGCTACGACGTTGATCGCCGAAAGTACTTACGGCGACCGATTGCACGGGCCGGCGCGGCCGGTCGACGAGTTGGCGGATGCGGTCACCACCGCCGTGCGTCGAGGCGGAATGCTGGTGATTCCAGCCTTCGCCGTCGGGCGCACCCAGGAAATCCTCTACTACCTCAGGGGTCTGGAGGAACAGCGGACGATTCCGGTGCTGGATGTCTTCGTGGATTCCCCGATGGCCCGAGACGTCACGCCCATTTACCTGGCCCATCCGGTGGAGCATAGCGTCGAGATGACCACACTTCTCCGCCAGGGCGCGAGCCCGTTGCGGACGGCGAAGACGCGCTTCGTGAACACGGTTTCCGAGAGCAAGCGAATCAACGGCCTCAAAGGTCCGGCGATCATCATTTCGGCTAGCGGGATGGCAACCGGCGGGCGGATTTTGCATCACCTCAAGCACCGGCTGCCCGACCCGAAAAACCTGGTGCTCTTCGTCGGCTATCAGTCCGTGGGAACGCGGGGCAGAAGGTTGCTCGATGGAGAAAAACAGATTCCGATCCAGGGGAGCATCATCAGCGTGAACGCCGAAATCCGGGCGATCAGCGGTTTTTCTGCCCACGCGGACTGGAAGGAGATGCTTCGCTGGATGGATGGCTTGCGCGAAGCGCCCCGACAAGTTTTCTTGGTGCATGGTGAGCCGTCGGCCTTGGAAGCGCTGCGGGGCCGGGTGACGGCGAAAGGATGGCCAGTGAAAGTTCCGCAGTATCTTGAGACCGTGAACCTGGAGGAGCCGTCATGAACGAGCCGATTCGCGCCCAGCGCGGTTCAACGCTCTCCTGCAAAGGTTGGGTGCAAGAGGCCGCGCTGCGAATGCTGATGAACAACTTGGACCCGGAAGTCGCCGAAAAGCCCGAGGAGCTCGTGGTCTACGGTGGTCGAGGCAAGGCAGCGCGAAACTGGGAGTGCTACCACCAAATCGTCGAGTCGCTGCGCAAGCTCACCGATGACGAAACCCTGATGGTGCAATCCGGCAAGCCGGTGGGGGTGCTGCACACCCATCCGAATGCGCCGCGGGTTTTGATCGCCAACTCCAATCTCGTCGGCCGCTGGGCGACGTGGGAGCACTTTCACGACCTCGAGGCCAAGGGCCTGATGATGTTCGGCCAGATGACCGCCGGCTCGTGGATCTACATCGGGACCCAGGGAATCCTGCAGGGAACGTACGAGACGTTCGCCCAGGCGGGACGCACCCACTTCGGAACAG
>Ga0126384_10000773_pt1 | contig 18266 bp, 12 predicted proteins | sample PanSoiMetPlot_36_FD_92543 | JGI IMG/M metagenome (GOLD analysis project Ga0126384, IMG submission 92543) | Tropical forest soil microbial communities from Panama - MetaG Plot_36 | ecosystem: Environmental > Terrestrial > Soil > Tropical forest > Bulk soil | place: Panama | collected 2016-02-17 | reverse complement strand
CCGAACCGCGATCGTCGACGAGCTCGGCAAGGACTACGTCAGGGCGGGCCGCGCCCGCGGCCTGTCGCCCGCAGGCATTGTGTTCCGTCACGTCTTGCGCAATGCGGCCATCCCGGTCGTTACCATCGCGGCGCTCGAGATCGGCAACCTGCTCGCTGGCGCCGTCATTGTCGAGACCGTGTTCGCCTGGCCCGGCATCGGCCAGCTTGCCATCCAGTCGATCCAGTCTCGCGATTTTCTGGTCGTGCAGGTGATCGTGTTGCTGATCTCGATCGTCTACGTCGGCACCAGCCTCCTCGCCGACATGGCGTATGCCCTCATTGATCCTCGTATCAGGCTGGTGCGATGAGTCGGCAGGCCACAATGTCGCTCCGCCGGAACCGACGCCGCGCCGGACGACTACCCGTTGCGATCGTCATCGTCGGTCTCATCCTCGCAATGATTGTGACCACCGCCGTGCTCGCGCCCTGGATTGTGCCGGCCGATCCCACCCGTCAGGTGCTTTTGATGCGTCTCAAGCCACCTGGAACCATCGCGGCCAGTGGCCAGATCTATCTGCTTGGCAGTGACGAGCTGGGGCGCGATCTCCTCTCGCGCGTCCTGTTCGGTGCGCAGGTGTCGCTACTGGTCGCCACCCTGTCGGTGCTGGTCTCGACATTGGTCGGCGCCACGCTCGGCATGATGGCGGCTTGGTTTCGCGGCTGGATCGAGGTCATCGTCATGCGCCTTGTCGACATTATGCTGTCGGTCCCGGCCGTGTTGCTCGCCGTCCTTACGGTCGCGGTTCTGGGGCCGGGCTTCTTCAAGCTCATCCTGGTGCTCGGCCTGACCCGATGGCCTCGCTACGCCCGTGTCGCCTTCGGCCAGACACTGCAGGTCGCCACCCTGCCTTACGTCAAGGCGGCAGAGCTCGCCGGTGCGAGCGCGGCGCGCATCCTGTTTCGCCACATATTGCCGAACATCGCCGGGCCACTGCTGATCGTGGCCACTGCGGAATTTGGCCTGATGATCCTGTTCGAGGCCGGCCTGTCGTTCCTTGGTCTCGGCATCCAGCCGCCAGCGCCGAGCTGGGGCTCGATCATGAGCGTCGGTCGGCAATATGTAGAACGCGCCTGGTGGATCGTCGCCTTTCCGGGTGGTTGTTTGTTTCTTCTCGTCCTCTCCGTCAACGTGCTTGGTGATTGGCTGCGCGATCGGCTCGATCCCCAGGCGCGCATCCGCTGAGGCCGCCATGGAATTCCAGAACAAGAGCATCGTCATTACTGGAGCAGCCGGCGTCTTCGGCCGATGGATCACCGAGCGCTTCGCGCGCGATGGCGCGCGGCTCTGCCTGTCGGACAATCGCGGTATGGCCCTTGATGAGCTCGCCACGAGTCTCGGTCTACCACCCTCGCGGACGATCCTGCATGCGACCGAGCTCACCGACGAGGCTTCGATCCTAGATCTCGCCGACCACGTGCGGGATGCCTGGCAGGCGCCCGATATCGTCGTCAACAATGCAGGACTGTATCCGAGATGTGGCCTGCTTGATGTCTCGGCCGCGGATTGGGACCGCATCTTCGCAGTCAATCTGCGCGCACCGTTCCTCGTCACCCGCGAGATGACCAAGCTGATGATCGCTGCCGGGCGGAGGGGGGCGATCGTCAACATCTCCTCGGGCGCGTCGCGCCAAATGCGGGTTGGCTCGGTGGCCTATTGCACCTCCAAGACCGCGCTTGAGCGGCTGACCAAGGGGTTCGCACTCGAGCTTGCCCCCCATGGCATTCGCGTCAATGCGGTCGAGCCGGGCTTTGCTCCGGGGAGCACCGTGAGCAAGCTGAGCGAAGACTACGTGGCGCGCATGAGAGCGCGTATCCCACTCGGTCGCACCAGCGGACCAGGCGATGCGCCCGGCGCCATCGCCTATCTTTGCTCCGAGAAGGCCAGCTTCATCACCGGAGCTGTGCTTTCTGTCGACGGGGGCAATTCGATCGGCACGTTCGAAGCCGGCGAACTCTCTGCCGGCACCGGGACCGCCGCGCAATGACGATGTCGAACGCGCCGCCGCTGAGGGTTGAGAATCTGACCATCGCCATCGACGGCGCATCGGTGGTGGACGGAGTATCTTTCTCGGTCGCGGCTGGCGAGGTCGTGGCGCTGGTCGGCGAGTCGGGCTGTGGCAAATCGCTGACGGCGTTGGCGCTGCTTGGTCTCCTGCCCGGTGCCGCACGAATTGTGCGTGGGCGCGTCATGCTCGACGAGGTCGATCTCGCTTCGCTGCCGGAGGGGAAGATGCGCCATTTGCGTGGCCGCGAGATCTCGATCATCTTCCAGGAGCCGACGGCTTCGCTCGACCCCTTGGCGACGGTCGGCTCACAGATCGCCGAGGCCTATGCCCTCCATCATCGGGTGAGCCGGTCGGAGGCACGCACGAAGGCGAAGGAGATGCTGGTCGCGGTCGGCATCCCGGATGCCGGCCGCCGGCTTGGCCAATACCCGTTCGAGCTCTCGGGCGGAATGTGTCAGCGCATCATGATCGCCATTGCGCTTATCTGCGATCCGCGGGTGCTTGTGGCCGACGAGCCGACGACGGCGCTCGACGTGACCATCCAGGCTCAGATCCTGGATCTCATGAAGCGGCTCGTGGCCGAGAGAGGCACCGGCATCGTGTTCATCACCCACGACATGGGCGTCGTCGCCGACATTGCTGACCGGGTCGCGGTGATGTACGCGGGTCGGATCGCCGAGGTCGCTCCGGTCGATCACCTGTTTGCGCGCCCCTGCCACCCCTATACAGCGCTGCTGCTCGCCGCCGTGCCGCGCCTCGATCTGAAGCCCAAGCAATTGCTGGCAACGATCGAAGGCAAGGTGCCTGCGGCCGGAGACTTCAACGACGGCTGCCGGTTCGCGGATCGCTGTCCGCTCGCAGGCGAGCGATGCCGCGTCGAGACGCCGCCGCTGGTCGAGCTTGGGCGAGGACACCGCACCGCGTGCTGGCACGCGGATCGTGTTGCTGCGTTGGCGGGGAGCGCCGCATGACAGGCCTCCATCAGGTTCTGGATGTCCGCGACGTCGCGGTGCATTTCACGCCGCGCGGCGGCCGGATTGGCAGGCCGCAGCCCACCGTCAAGGCCGTCGACGGCGTCGACCTCTTGATCGGTGCCGGCGAGACGCTAGGTCTCGTCGGAGAGTCAGGGTGTGGCAAGTCGACCCTGTCAAATGCGATCGTGGGTCTCGTGCCGCCCACCCGCGGCAGCATCAAAATCCGCGGTCAAGAAATCGCAGGAGCGACCCGCGAGACCCTCCACGCGGTACGCAGCCATGTGCAGATGATCTTCCAAGATCCGGTGCTGTCGCTTAATCCGCGCGCCACGATAGGAGCGGCAATTGCCGAGCCACTCATCGTCCGGCGTATCGCTACCGGACCGGCACTCAAGGAGCGGGTTGCGGCTCTCCTCGCGAAGGTCGGGCTACGCGCGGAGCACGCCAGCCGCTATCCGCACCAGTTCTCCGGCGGCCAGCGCCAGCGAATCGTGATCGCCAGGGCGCTGGCGCTTGAGCCTGCGCTCGTCCTGTGCGACGAGCCCGTGTCGGCGCTCGACGTCTCGGTTCGGGCCCAGATCCTCAACCTCCTGGTCGATCTGCAACGCCGCATGGGCATGTCCTATTTGTTCGTGTCGCACGACCTCTCGGTTGTTCGGCACATCTCGGACCAGGTGGCGGTGATGTATCTCGGGCGCATCGTTGAGCAGGCATCGCGTGATGTCTTCTTCGCGGCTCCCAAGCATCCTTATGCGCGCGCATTGATGTCGGCGGTGCCTGAAGCAAACCCCGTCGCGCAGCGCGCCAAGCGGCGCGTGATCTTGAGCGGTGAATTGCCGAGCCCAACCAACGTGCCTCGGGGCTGTCCTTTCCACACCCGCTGTCCCATCGTGACCGAGATATGTGCTCGCGAGCGCCCATTGCTGACGCCGCGGCCCGACGGCGCTCTCGTAGCCTGTCACCACGCGTGAGAGCCCCCGTGACCCCACGATCGACGACCGAAACAATTGTTGTCGAGGGACTCAGCGCTCCAGCCGAGATCGCGATCGATCGCTGGGGCATCCCCCACCTCCGGGCCTCGAACCGCGACGACCTCTTCTTCGTTCAGGGTTTCAACGCGGCCCGTGATCGCCTCTGGCAGATCGATCTCTGGCGCAAGCGCGGGCTGGGCTTGCTCGCGGCCGATTTCGGGCCCGGCTACCTTGCGCAGGATTACGCGGCGCGCCTATTCCTTTATCGCGGCGACATGGCGCTCGAGTGGGCATCCTATGCCCCGGACACACAGGCCATCTGTAAGGCGTATGCGGCTGGCATCAACGCCTATGCGGCATTGACCGAGCGCGAGCCGGCGCGGTTGCCGCCCGAATTTCGCCTGTTCGGCACCCGCCCCGCCCGATGGGCCGCGGAGGACGTGGTGCGCACGCGCACCCACGCCCTGACGCGCAACGCCATTTCGGAGGTGCAGCGGGCGAATGTCCTCAAACGTGCCGATCTGAGCACCGATCTCCTTCGCTGCGGTCTCGCCCCAATGGTTGAGCCGCACTTTGCCGACGGAATCACGCCGGCAGATGTGCCGATGGTGGCGCTCGACCTGTTCAAACTAGCGACCGCTCCGGTGAGCTTCGAGCCGGCGCGGCTGTCAGCCCGGCTCGATGAGGCTTGGACCTGGATCAAGGCGACTGAAGCCGGCGGCGTCGAGCGGGCCACAGTCGGAGAAGGCTCGAACAACTGGGTGGTTCACGGCTCGCGCACCGCGACCGGTCGACCGATCCTGGCAAATGATCCTCACCGCAGTCACGCCTTGCCCTCGTTGCGCTACCTCGTCCACCTGACCATGCCGGGCTTCGATGCGATTGGCGCAGGCGAGCCTGCTGTTCCGGGCTTGTCGCTCGGTCACAACGGGGCAATTGCGTTCGGGCTCACGATCTTTCGCGCCGATCAGGAGGATGTGTACGTCTACGAGACCCATGCCGATGACCCGAACCTCTATCGCTACGGCGATGGCTGGGAGCCGTTCCAGCGGTTCGATGAGATTTTTGCGGTGAAAGGCGAGGCCGACCAGACCCTGACCTTGTCGTTTTCCAGGCACGGACCGGTCCTCTTCGAGGACAAAACGCGCCGGCGTGCCGTTGCGCTTCGCTCGGTCTGGTCCGAGCCTGGCACCGCGGCCTATCTCGGCAGCCTCAGCACGATGCGGACGCGAACGGTTGCGGACTTCGCCGCGACTCTCGATGCTTGGAAGACGCCGTCCGTCAATCATGTCTGTGCCGACGCCTTTGGCACGATCGGGTGGTTTGCGGCCGGCCTGGTGCCCATCCGCCGCAACTGGGAAGGCCTGCTGCCGGTCGCAGGTGACGGTCGCTTCGAGTGGGCGGGTTTCCTCAACGCAGATCAATTGCCGAGGGAAATCAATCCGTCCAAGGGCTTTTTCGCAACTGCCAACGAGATGAACCTGCCGAAAGGCTGGCCACACGAGGAACGCCGCATCGGCTATGAGTGGGCCGAAGCGAGCCGAGCCGCCCGCATCCATGCGGTTCTTGTCGACGACGAGGCCCATACGGTTTCGGCAGCCTGCGGCTTGCAAACCGATGTGCGCTCGCTTCCGGCGGCGCGCCTCTGTCGCCTGATTGATGGTCTTGCAGGATCCTCTGAAGGCGCCAACGTAGGACTTGCGCTGCTGCGCGATTGGAACCACGACCTCGATGTGGCAAGTGCGCCCGCGGCCCTGTTTGAAGTATGGTGGATGCTCCATCTCAAGCCGGCTCTGCTGTGCCGCCTCGCGCCTGATCCGGCTCTAAGGCCACTGCTCGCCCCTGGTGATTTCGACGTGCTGCTTGGGCTTCTGGAAAAGCCAGACGAGCGCTTTGGTGCAAGGCCGAAGGACGAGCGCGACTTGCTCCTCCTCACCACGCTGGCAGACGCCGTCCGCGACTGTATCGTGCGGCTCGGTCAAGACACCGGTACATGGGCATGGGGCCGCTTGCACCACGGCTATTTCCAGCACGCCGCAGGTCCGCTCTTGCCAGGCAACCTGAGCATATCGTGGGACGTGGGACCGCTATCGCTCGGTGGCAGCGGCTCGACCGCGATGCATACGGGCTACCGCATCAGCGATTTTCGCTGCAACTACGGGGCCTCAGTGCGGCTCGTCATGGACGTGGGCGACTGGGACAACAGCCTCTGCATCAACGCGCCCGGGCAATCCGGCGATCCCGGCTCGCCCCGTTACGGGGACCTTGCATCGCTCTGGGCGAGCGGCGAGTACGTGCCGCTGCTGTACAGCCGGGCGCGCGTAGAGGACGTAACCGTCGGGCGTATTCGGATTGTCCCACCGGCCTCGTGACCAGCGTCGGTGCTGCGGATGCGCTGCTTGAGCGAGCCGCAGAGCCGTGGTTTGACCCGGAGCCGTCGATGCCCGGTTCAATCGCTCAAATAGAAGTAACCGACTTTGTTGTTGACGGAACTCGCGAACCACATACGACCCTGCGTATCGAGAAAGAACTCCCGCATTGAGATTTCGGAGTGCGGATAGGGATACTCCGTTACCTCGCCGCTGCGCGGATCAAGCCGGCCGAGCGTGTCCTGCTCGTGCGAGGAGTACCAGATCATGTTATTGCGATCGATCCCGATCGCGTAGGGGCTCGGCTCCGGCCCCGGCAGCGGATATTCCTTGAAGGTCTCGGTCTTGGGATCGAAGCGACCGATCTTGCCGCCGCGTCGCTCGGTGAACCAGATCGTGCCGTCGGCATCGACCTCAAGGCGCTGCGGCTTGCCCTTGGTGGGCGGATAGAATTTCGACAACACGCCGTCCTTGGAAACCCGCGCGATCGGTCCGTCCTCGACGAACGAGGTGAACCACTGATCTCCGTTCAGCCCCACCGCGTTGCCGTAGGTGCCGCGGAGGTCGTAATGCTCGAATCGCTCGTATTTCGGATCGAACATCGAGATCGCCGGCCCGCCGCTGGCCCAGACGCGTCCGGCCGTATCGACCCGGACCGTATGCGCAGTAGTGCGCCGCCCGTCCGGTAGTGGCGTGTTCTGATATTCCGTCACCTTTCTGGTGCTCGGATCAAGACGGCCGATCCGGCCCACCGCAAGCTCGGTGAACCAGATCATTCCGTCGGGCGCCGGGATCACCGAATGGATGCCGGTTGCGGCAAGCTTGGGGGATGGCAGCTGAAACGGTGTCTGCTCACCGGTTTTTGGATCGAGGCGCACCACTCCGTTGCCCCGTCCGTAATAGGGAATCCACAGCTTGCCCTCCTTGTCCTCGACCGCGCTCCACGGGCCCATGCCGTTGCCAGCCGCAAAGTCGTACTCGACGTAGATGATGTTCGTCGCGGCCGCACTCACCGGTCGGATGAGCGACTCGTACTGCGGCAGTTCCTCCGGCGAGGCGGGCTTGGGCGAGGCTTTGCCGAACATCGTGTTGAGATATGAGGCGAAGTCCTCAACCGTGGCGTCGCTCAGGTGGCGGCCTTCCAGCATGGTATCGCTCATGTAGCGCACGCGCGTACGCCAGCCGTCCAGATCGAGCGATTGCGTCGCCATCCGCTTCTGGAAGGAGTGGCAGGACTGGAAGCAGCTGGTAAAGAACGAGTCCTTATAGCTCAGGTCATGGTCCTTTGTCTTCGGCAGGAGCTGCCGGCCCTGATAGGTTGAGAGGTCGCTCCAGCGCACCGGCGTCTTCTTCAGCGCAAAGTCGAGTGAAGCCGTCGCATCGACGGCGAGCGCAACGCTCCCGCGCGGCTCGCTCGTGTACCCGACAACCTCGATGCGAACCGTGTATGTCGCGCCCGGCAGGTTGCTGATGCGATAGCGCCCCTGCACATCCGAGAGCACATTGACCGTCATCCGGCTCTGCGGGTTCTCAGCCGCCACGAAGGCGCCCATGAAAGGCCTGCCGTCCGGCCCGGTGATGGTGCCGGTGATGGAGGCACCGAGGGCGGTTGCGCTCATGAGCGCGGTCAGCGGCAGCGCTGCCAAAATTTCATGTGCGATGGGCATCGCAATCTCCTGAGAGCTACACGTATTCAAAGTATCGATCGCGCCTGTTCAAGGCCGGGCGCGATGGTCCTGCTGACGCTGACCTCGCGGATGTGGCCTCGGCCGAAGCAACGACAGTCTGGTGGCGTGGCCATCACATGCCTATTGCCCGACGAAGATCGATTTTGGGATCATGCCGTGGATGCCCTTGGTGCCGTCCACGACCTGCGTCACGTGGTAGTCAACCGCGACGCTCGCGATCATGTAGGCCTCCTCGCGCGACAGCCTGGGGAAGCGCTGGGTGAGAAAAAGGAGGGTCTCGCGCACAGCGATCTTCATAGCCTCTTCGAGATTCGGATTGAGCCCCATCACCATCCAGTGAGTCGGTGTTTCGGCGCGCGGCCAAGTGAGCTTCATGTCCTTGCGCAGGATGAACCGGAACTTGCCGCGATTGCCGGTCTCGATCGCGGAAAGATCGACCTCGCCCTGACCCTGGGCGGCATGAGCGTCGCCGACCGAGAACAGCGCGCCCACCGCGTACACGGGCATGAACAGCGTGGTGCCGGCCACCAAGTCCTTGTTGTCGATGTTGCCGGTATGAACGCCCGGCGGGCTCGCGCTGATACGCCCCATAGCAGGTGTGGGAGCGACCCCCATCACGCCGAAAAACGGACGGTCGACTGGGACTACCACTCCGGGGGCGACCTGTGCGGCCTTGGTCTTGCGATCGATCGGTATGATACGCTGGAACACGCCAGGGAATTCATCCGGCAGCGCGCCCGTGTAAGGCCGCTGACGGTTGTAGCCATAGTCGACCGCAAGATCGATCTCCAGGATGCGAACCTCCAGTGTGTCGCCGGGCTGCGCGCCGTTAACGAAGATCGGCCCAGTAAGGACGTGTCCCGACGGGCCGCGATCCTTGACCTCGCGGTGAATGGCACGCTGGTATTCCGGCACGACGGTCGGCGGCACGGCGCCGGATTGGTCGATCTCTACCGGGTCGAGCGAGGTCGCGGTCTCGATCGTGACGATGTCGCCGGAATTGATCGTCAGCACCGGTTTGAGCGCCGCGCTGAAATGACCGATGTGTACGGTCTGCGGGCTCGGCATCAGCGTGTATTCCGCGCTGAGTGCATCGCGCGTTGAAAATACCGCCGGCGCGACAACAACGCTGGCGATGAGGAGTGCTACCGAGATCCTCACTTTACCCTCGACGGTCCTCGTCCCGGTCGAGCGGCACCGCTGACTGCAGCAGGACAGTGCGCCTGACACTGCCGCAGGCGCCTTGATCCTTCTGGCGGCTGCTGTGGTGCCGCTAAGCGCTGGAGTTCGGAAAAACTCGCGGCGATTCGCGGTGGCTTGTCGATACCGCATTAGCCCCTCCTATCTCTCTGACGCGCAAGATTAACATTGGTCGGCAAAGTGATCCATCTTCGCTTAGCCCACGAACGGACGGCGACCACCGTAATAGCACCAAGCAACTGATGCAGCGACGGCCAGGGTTACGTTGCGCTTTATTGGATCAGCATAGGTAAACTCTGAAGCCGCAACTCCCCGACAGCGCCGCCATAGATCGGCGTGAAATCGGGATCGCTGATGTGCGCTTCCGGAAAGCGCGCCAACAATCGCGCTATCGCGATGCTGATAGTGGTGCGACCCAGGATGTTGCCGACACAATGGTGAGGGCCGGCGCCGAATGAGAGGATGCGCTTTGGCTTGCGGTGGATATCGAACCGCGACGGATCGGGGAAAACGTCCGGGTCGTAGTTTGGCGCGAGCGGCGACGGCCGTACCACCATGCCTTTGAGGATACGCGTGCCGCCCACCTCGGTGTCGCGCCTGGCGATGCGCGGAAAGGTGAAATAGCCGTTGCTGCGCAGCCGCAGGCATTCCTCGATTGCGTCTGGAATCAGTGACGGATCCCGGATCAGGTGTTGGCGCTGGTCGTCGTTCGTGTAAAGCAGGTGCAGCGCACCGCCGGCAGCGCGGCTGGTGGCTGACAGCGACGCGCCGCAGATGCCGAAAATCTGGTCAAACAATTCGCGGTCGTTGAGTTTGTCACCGGCATCACGGGCATTCACGAGATCACTAATGAAGTCCTGGCGCGGGCTGACGCGCCGCTCATCGATGATCGCCTTGATCTCTTCCATGGTACGGTCGAAGGCGCGCCGCAATTCCGGAGACCAGGGCTCGCCTGGCTTAACGTAAGTGGTGCCTGGAATCATATCATGGAACGCGACGAAGATCGTTTTGCGCATCTCGTTCATGTTCACCATCGCATCAAGCAACGCATCTACGACGAGAAGCGCGCCGTAATCCTTCATACCGTCGAACGCGGGACCGTTAGCCTCGATACGGTCCAGCATCCTGTCGACGATCCCGGTGATGCTCTCCTGGAGCTGTTCGATCCGCCGCGACGAGAAGGCCGGCGTCAATAGGCGGCGGACGCGGGCATGCTGCTTGCCGTCCATCTGCGTCACAAATTGCGCGTCCATAATCTTGTTGAACTGCTCCCAGCCCGGGCCACGCGGCATCTCTGATGCGAACGTCTGCGTATCGGAGAAAACCTTGTGCACGTCGACGTATCGTCCGACGACGACTTGCGGCTGGCCGTGGCCCAGCACGTAGAATGGCGGCCGCCGCGCCCATTCAACCATATGCCTGTGCGCGTTCGCTTTGAACTCGGCACTACCCAGATCGATGTCGACGACGTTGCTCTGGTCCAGTTCTGCGAGCGACGACATTATTCCTCCCAAAACCCACTATCCGAGGAGCTTCGCAATGGCTCCCGATGCAAAGTGAACGCTAACATATCGTATTGAGGCCCGGCCGGCGCTCGGGCTCAGATCATTATTGGCAAGCTGGTTGGTGTTTGTGAGTGCAGCTCGCCACATGGGTGCCGCTCACGATCGACCTTCGGTTGGCCTCCTACAGCCGATCAAGGGCGCGATCATCGCCATGCAGTGGTTTGGCGGTATGCATGGCTTTGCGCGCTTGCGCGCCCGGCGTCACCAAGGCATTCGGCATCGCGACGGAGTGCAGAATGGCGCGCGCCCGGACCTGCCGCGTGATGGACGATCTGTTGCGAGTCGATGTGGAGACCTAGCAAAGAGCCGCTCATCCCGCGCGCTATGCGGTAGCGATAGTCCGCGATAAATTGAATTGAAGCTTAATGAGTCGTGGAAGCCAGGTTTGGACTTCATCGTATTTGTCATCCATGATCGAGGACGGGACCGAGCCGATGGGTTTGTCCCGCGAGAGCGACGCAAAGGCGCAGACGCAAGGGAGGACACGATGAAGAGATCGCAGTCTCGCTCTGATGCAGAGCATGGTCGGGTCGTCGCGAACGGAGTGTCGCGACGCGAACTGATCGCGGCGGGTGGGGCCATGGCCGCTGCCGCAACATCGTCTCCGCTGATTGCAAATACCGCCTCAGCTCAGGGCAGCGCCGGTGCCGACGCCATACTCGACCGACTGCGGCGCACCGCCGGCGACAGCGGCCGCCGCATCGTGATCCGCGGCGGCACCATCATCTCGATGGACGTCGGCGTCGGTGACTTTGCCGTCGGGGACGTCTTGATCGAGGGCAAGCGCATCTCCGCTGTCGGTCCCGACCTCGCCGGCGCGGGCCAGGGCGAGAATGCGATCGTCGTCGATGCCGCCGGCATGGTCGTCATCCCCGGGATGATCGATTGCCACCGCCACTCCTGGGAGGGCCAACTCCGCGGCATTATTCCCAACAGCGCGTCCATCGGCGACTACATGGGCGCCACGCATCGCGGCTTTGCCCCCTTCTACCAGCCGGAGGACATGTACGTCGGCAATCTCGCCACCGCGCTCGGCTGCATCGATGCCGGCATCACTTGCTTCATCGACAATTCGCACAACTCGCGCTCGGCGGCGCATTCGGACGCCGCGATCAAGGCGTTGTTCGATTCCGGCATCCGCGCCGTGCATGCATCCGGAGCGCCGACCTTCGGGGAATGGGACAAGCAGTGGCCTGGGGACATCGCCAGACTGCAACGTCCGTATTTCTCATCGGACGACCAACTCGTGACCCTGCGGATCTTTTCCGTTGGCTTGGCGAAGAACGATTGGCAGCTCGCGGAGCGCTTGGGCCTGTGGGTCTCGGTAGACGGCGCGGGCGCACCCAATGCCGCGCAGATGCTGCAGGATTTCAAGAAGGACGGCCTCCTCAACGAACGCCGCGCTGTCAACCACGGAACCGGGCTCACCCAGGAAAGCTGGTTGCTGCTGCGGGAGGCCGGCATTTCCGTAAACGCCTGCCCGCGCTCCGATGCGCAATGGGCGCTGGGCACGGAGGCCATGGGCCTCCAGCAGGCGTTGAACTACGGGATCAGGCCCGGGCTTAGCGTCGATAACGGTACCGCGTACAGCATCGACCTGTTCGGGGAGATGCATGCGGCCCTGGTTCTTCAGCGCTGGGCGGCGCATGGGGCGAGCAAGCGGGGCGAAGCCGTGCCGCCGCGCCCGACGGTGCGGGATATGCTGGAGTTCGCGACCATGCGCGGCGCGCAGAACGCGGCGCTCGCGCACAAGATTGGCACGCTGACACCGGGCAAGGAAGCCGACATCGTCCTCATCCGGGCGGGCGACATCAACACGCTGCCGCTGACCAATGCGGTGGCAACTGTTGTCTCCTATGCCCACGCCGGAAACGTCGACACTGTGTTCATCGCCGGGATACCGCGCAAATGGGCCGGAAAATTGGTCGATGTCGACCTCGCCGCCGTGCGCGAGCGGGTGCAACGATCGCGCGACCAATTGTTCGCGCGTCGGGGCATGAAGGTGGAGGTCGTCGGGTAGCGTATTTTCACCGCCGTTCTGGCTTGGTGCAGGGACAATTATCTGCGAAGTGTCGAGCGCCTGCGGCTGCCAGTCAGCGGCACCGCCAGCTGCAGGCGGCGTCACTGCACCGCGCGCGATAGGGTATGGCGATGAAATTCAGCGAGGACTCATGAGGCGTACACGCTTGGGTGGTAGCAGGCGCGGAAATCGGTTTTTCGGCCGAGGACTCTTTCGGTTTCGGGTGCGTTACCGCAACGGGAACAGATCGTCATCAAATATGAACCCGCCCTTCATGGCGTCCCTGGTCAACGGATCAGGGCCTCGTCCCTCCGCGAAGGCTTGTTCTTCCATGCGCCGACCATGCATGATTCCCGGCAGGCCATAGTTTCCCTCAACGCAGCGTGGCTCGTAATAAAGTCTGTTCTCAGCGTCGCTCTGCCTGGTGAACTCCTGCTTGGCGGTCCATGGCCGCGTCCATACGGTGGGATCTTCAGCGGTCACGATGTATTCGAGCGACGTTGGCCCCATCCGTGTCCAGCGCTCGACCAGATGCAAGTTCTGCCGCGAACCCTGGTAATCGGTCTTGGGACTGAAGTTCGTCACGTCGACCACGAGCGTATTGCCCTCCCAGCGACCGCGCGAGTCGCCGTACCACTGGCGTATCTGTGCTGGCAGGTGCGGGCTCCCGTTCATGACGATGTTGCGTTGCCACCCTTGCCCCTGACCGACGTCGTAATAGATCGCGACACCGCCTGGCGTTTGCACGATCCGGCGGAAGCTACCGTTGTTGGTTCCGAATTCCGGAAGCCCGCCGGTCAGGCAGCGCTCCGCCAGCGAACTGTCCTCCGGACCATCGTTGCGATTCATGCGGGTGGTGTTGTACCGCAGGGCCCGTTCGGCGCGCCGCGGCGAAGGCGCGGGATCGTATTCCAGCCCCTGCAGGCCGCCTCCTCGTTCTTGCAAGTCTCCGTCGATTGCAACAACGCGAGACGAAATTCCCGGTCCGCAGCCGCAATATTCTGAGCCTCTGGCGTCAGCGGCGGAATCCGGCCATTGGGCGGATCGACAATCAGCGACGTACGCGCGCCGGTGCGCTTCATGGACACGAACACGTTGTTATAGGAACCTGAGACGTCGCGCTCGGTCCCGCGCTCCGCTCGCCGCTCGCGACCGAGCAATTCCGACCGCGCACTATCGATTTCGGCGCGCTGTGCCTCGGTGAAAAACTCCTGGTTCGCGTATTTGGTTGGCCGCTGCAAGGGCGTATCCGTTTCGTCGGTCCAAATGCCTTGCAGGTCGGGTTCGCCCCACGGCGTTTTTAGCGTCGCCGCTGGTTGCGCGATAGAATTCGCTGGAGCCTGAGCCGTTGCCCGTGAAATGAGCGGCAAAATGACCACGCAGACGGCAATCGCGGCAATGGCGACCGTCAGGCTCGAGAACTTCATGTGCATGGCGGCTCTTCCTTTGCCCTGCAGTATGTCACGGTTCGCCATGAATCCAGAACGGGTTATGGATAGCAGCATTTCTGCATTCGCCTTAGGCCCGAACGCAAGTTCGGGGCCAAAAGGTCGCGGTTTGTTCAGCCGGCGCGCTGACGGCCTCGATCTGGAGCGGATAACCGCCGGCGTTGGGCCTCTCCCCATCCGCACATAGCCGGCCTCATCGAGCCCGAGCCCGTTCGCCCTTTTCCTCGGCACGCGCGTGCCTCGAATCGGATCACGACGCCCTCCGACCTGGTCGCCACCGTCGTTCCGCTCCTGAACCATGGCGCGCACCGGCGCGGCCGCCAGGCGGTGGGCCAAGCCGAGGCCGCCGCATTCGTGTTCGACGCGGTCCGGGTAGAGCTTGTGGTAGCTGTGCGCGAGACCATCCCTTTTCTCACCCAACGCTTCCCCATGCTGTCGCACGAGGAGGCCTATATGATCGCGATCGTCGCGGTTGACTAGAGCCGGGACTTTGCTTGCTGCTTCGCTATCAATGGCCACGACGAGCCCCATCACAAGACGCTTCTAGTCATCATGCCTATTGCCCGACGAAGATCGACTTCGGCATCATGCCGTGGATGCCCTTGGTGCCGTCGCCAACCTGCGTCACGTGGTGAGGCTCTTGCCACCATTAGAGGCATAGCCGGTGTGCGGGAGGCAATCGTCCCGCGTGACACTGCGTCAGAGCAGGCGGCGTCGCAGCAAGATGCCGCCTGCGCGGTCGACGCTGCCGCTTCCTTAGTGAAGCCGTGGCTTTCCGGGGATACTTACGTCCACATTCGCCACATGTGCCCTTGCACGTCCACAGGTTTGCGTGTCGGGGCAATCTTCAAAGGCCATGGACTGCAGTCTTCGTCCTCAATACCGTCGATGGCTGCACGACGCTTTTCGGCGTTCTGAATAGCCAAGTAGGACGCGGTCATCGGGTAGAGGAGAATCGAATCAGGCCCCCCAGCAAACACGGCTTGCTTGATATCGTAAATAGAGCATCGCCCGCCTTAGATTGCGGCACGGTTCGATGACGGGTTCAAAAAGAGAGTTCCCCTTCGTTATCCTGCGGTATCCAGAAATCTGCGCGTGCGATCCTGCGTTTTGCCTTCATTCATCGTTGGTTCTCTTTTTTGTTGATATCAGTGGATCGCCTGGACGCCAGCCACTCGCTTAACTTCGACCAGCGCCGCCGGCCTGAAACATTGCGGACCGCAATAGCAACGGCCTTCTTTTGGCCGACCAGGACGACCAGCTTCTTGCCGCGGGTGACGCCAGTATAGAGCAGGTTCCTTTGCAGCATCGGATAGTGCTGAGTCATGACCGGAATGACCACTGCCGGGTATTCCGAGCCCTGGCTCTTGTGGATGGACGCCGCATAGGCCGGAACCAAAGCGTCGAGTTCGCCAAATCCATAGGTGACGCAATGGCCGTCGAAGGTTGCAGTGAGTTCGCCGCCGTCGATGTCGACAGAGTCGATATAGCCGATGTCGCCGTTGTAGACGTCCTTGTCATAGTCGTTCTCGATCTGCATGACCTTGTCACCCGGAGCAAAGGTCCAGCCAAACCTTTCGATTTTCAGATCGCCGGCGGGATTAAGAGCGGCCTGTAATTCGATATTGAGCGATCTAGCGCCGACACCTCCGCGGTTCATCGGGCAGAGAACCTGGATATCGCGAATTGGGTTGAGTCCGAACCGCCTGGGGATTCGGGTCTTCACCAGTTCGACGATGCGCTGCACCGCGACTTCGGGCTGTTCGATCGACGCAAAGTAGAAATCGCTATCTGTTCCTGGCGGTGCGAGATCGGGAATTCCTCCCTGATTGATCCGATGCGCGTTAGTGATGATGCGGCTCTGTGCGGCCTGGCGGAACACCTCGGTAAGACGAATGACCGGCAGAGCGCCGGATGAGATGACGTCCGACAGCACCTGTCCGGGGCCGACGGAGGGAAGCTGGTCGATATCCCCCACCATCAGCAGCGCGGCACGGTCCGGGATGGCCTTCAATAACGCCTGCATCAGCATCACGTCGACCATCGACGTCTCGTCAACGATCAACAGGTCGCAGTCGAGCGGGTGGTCCTCACCCCGCTTGAAGCCGCCGCTCTTCGGATCCACCTCAAGCAACCGGTGGATGGTCTTGGCTTCAAAGCCAGTCGCTTCACTCATGCGCTTGGCGGCGCGGCCGGTGGGAGCGCAGAGCAGGAGCCTTACCCCCTTGGCGGCCAAAATGCCCAATATCGCTTTGACGATGGTGGTCTTGCCAACGCCGGGACCGCCGGTAATCACCAGCACCTTGGACGCCAGGGCGAGCTTGACGGCGCAACGCTGGCTTTCCGCCAGAGCAAAGCCGACCCGTGCTTCGACCCATGGCAAGGCCTGATCGGGATCGATCCATGGCCAAGGGAGTGCGCGACGCGATAGCTGGATCAATCGGTCGCCAATAGCGTTCTCTGCCCGGTAAAGTCCGGCCAGGAAAATGCACGGCGTGTCGCCGACGTGGTCGGCGACGACGTTGCCCTCCGTCAGCTCAAGACCGAGAGCGGTGCGGACAAGTTCGACCGGCACCTCGAGCAACTTTTCAGCAAGTGGAGCTAACTCATCAGTTGGCAAACCACAATGGCCTTCATTCATCGCCTCGGTCAAAGCATAGGAGATGCCGGCCCGAATCCGGATCATTGCGGACTTCTCGATGCCGAGTCTCATGGCGATGGCGTCCGCCGTCTTGAAGCCGATGCCGCGGATATCGCGCGCCAGCCGATAAGGGTTCTGCGACATCACCTGGACAGCATCGGCGCCATAGGTTTTGAAGATGCGCACCGCCCGCGCCGTGCCGACGCCATGGCTGTGAAGGAAGACCATGATTTCGCGCACGACCTTCTGTTCGGCCCAGGCGATAGTGATACGGCTGGCCCGCACTGGACCGATGCCATCGACCTCGCGCAGGCGGTCGGGTTCGGCCTCGATAACGTCGAATACTTTATCGCCGAAGATTCGCACCAGCTTCTTGGCGTAGACCGGACCGATGCCGCGGATCATGCCGGATGCAAGATATTTCTCGATACCGTCGACGGTGCTCGGTGCCGATGTGCGCAGGAACCGGGCCTTGAACTGCTGGCCGTGAATGCGGTCATTTACCCATTCGCCCGATGCCGTGATCCATTCGCCGGCGGCGATTGTTGCGGCGTGTCCAACCACCGTAACGAGATCGCGGTGCCCACGCGCTTTCGCCCGCAATACGCAGAACCCATTCTCCGTATTGTGGAAGGTCACGCGCTCGACGAGCCCCGCCAACACCTCTTGGGTCGATGATTGCGGCTGTGCAGTCATCGGGACAATCGTTTGGACGACATTTGCCCGAACATATGGTGCGGCACCCGTTAGGGGCTGAGCGACAACCCGGTTAAATGTTTAGCGTCGCCCCGTTCTGCCAGCGGTGCCCAATAATACTGCGCACCGTAGAAGCTGAAGAGACGGGTCCCTGCAAGACACCATGACACCGGCAGTATGAAGCCGGGCGCTCTCTGTTGTGCGCTTTGTTCTGGGTGGTCGCCGGGCTAATCACATCGCGGCCGAGGCGGTGCGGTCTATTTCTTGCGAGTTTTCTTAGGCACTTGGATCTTTTTTCCGGAGGCAGCGATGCTGAAATGTTCGAGCTTTTTGCCCGACTTCAGGGCCGCTGCCAGCCATCGTGGTTTCAGCCCGCGTCCCGCCCACATCTCCCCGGGATTTGCCGGGTTACGGTATTTCGGGGCGACTGGGCCGCGTACGCCGCCTCGAGTTCCTTTTAAGCGCAATCCACTTGTCGAAAGGCGATCCAGCTTGCCGAGTTGGCCCTGAACTGCCCGGCGTGCCTCGACGACTTTGGAACTTAGGGCAGCATCGATTTGGCTTCTGAGTTTTGACAGCTTGTCAATCGACATTGACTTTAGGTTCATGGGATCCACTGCCTATGTTGTGCCGATTTTATCGGCAAT
>Ga0126384_10000772_pt1 | contig 18268 bp, 10 predicted proteins | sample PanSoiMetPlot_36_FD_92543 | JGI IMG/M metagenome (GOLD analysis project Ga0126384, IMG submission 92543) | Tropical forest soil microbial communities from Panama - MetaG Plot_36 | ecosystem: Environmental > Terrestrial > Soil > Tropical forest > Bulk soil | place: Panama | collected 2016-02-17 | reverse complement strand
CTCGTGAATCTCTACTGTTTTTTCCGTCCGGCGACCTTTTGACACGATGTTTTCTCCAAATCCGTAACCGCTGTTCGACTTATTGCTGTCGTGACCAGCGGGCAATATAATTGGCAAGACTTGTAGGTTTGAGAACGTCCCTTCATCGGCCTCGCCACGCGCCAGACGATAAACCGGGAGCTCTCGAAAGTCTTTTTGGTTTTCTTAAGTTGCGCTGAAAGTTCTCTTACCAAGTTCTTACAGACTTCTTACTGAGCTGTATGCTCTTGCAGGATAACCACTTATACGAATTTGAGCCCTTCCTGCTGGACGCGGGCAGCCGGATTCTTCTCAAGGATGGCGCGACTGTCAGACTGACCCCAAAGGCCTTCGAGACTCTACTTGTCCTCGTGCAACACGGCCTTCAGGTGGTCGATAAGGAGCAACTTCTCAGGGAGGTCTGGCCCGACAGCTTTGTCGAGGAAGGCAGCCTCTCCCGAAACATACATGAATTAAGGAAAGCGCTGGGCGACGACTCGTCCGTGCCGCGCTACATAGAGACGATCCCAAAGCGCGGCTACCGGTTTATTGCACCGACGAAGAGATTCCTTCCCCTAGCCGGTTCCGGCGACATCGCTCCGATGGAAGTCGATACTACTGTAATTGAAAAACACACTTTCGCTCGGGTCATCAGCGAAGAATTCGACCCAACGGACCTCCCAGCTGCGGGACGGCCCATTGCATCCCTTACCGAGGCGCAACCTCTTGCGCTACCAGCTGTCACTGAGCATCGAACCAGGACACTGCGAACGGTACTGGTAATTGGCATCGTCCTCGCCGCTGCGATCGCAGTTTTTGTCTATTTGAGGCTTGCTCGCATTTCTGCGACCTCTCCGCCGCGTGCGAAGAGCACTCTTGTCCGATTGACCAACAACAATGCGATGGATAGTGGTCCTGCATGCTCTCCTGATGGGAGCAAAATCGCGTTTTGGAGCAATCGAGAAGGTAAGAACAAGATCTACGTGATGGATGCTGACGGTTCCAACGTCAAACAACTCACCAACCTTGATGGCGTCGATCCGGTCTGGTCGCCGGATGGGCGCAAAATACTCTTCGGTAGTGAGAGAGACGGCAACCCGGAGCTCTATGTCATGGACGAGGATGGTGGCAACCAAACACGCCTCACCAGAAACCTCGCCGCTGATGGTGCAACGTCATGGTCTCCGGACGGCACCAGGATCGCATTCGCCAGCAATCGGGACAATCCTAATCCTTACAACTGGGATATCTATGTGATGGATGCGGATGGATCTAACGTCAAGAGGATCGTAGATGATCTCGAATATGACGCGGAACCGAGATGGTCGCCCGACGGGCAGAAAATGCTTTTCGTAACCGGAAGAAATCACAGCTTCGATGTTTATGTAATGAACCCTGATGGCAGTGATCAGAGGAATTTGACGGCGGATATTGATGATCCATGTGGTTCGGGCACGTGGTCTCGCGACGGCAAATCCATTGCATTTGTCAGGACAATTAAAGGAAAGGAGCAGGTCTATGTGATGGACGCCGACGGCGGAAACATCATGGCTGTAACCAACAACACAGCGAGAAATGAAAATCCTTCATTTTTTCCCGATGGCTCGAAGCTGCTTTTTTCAAGCGACCACGAAGGCAACCTCGAGGTCTACGTGATGAGCGTTGATGGCGAACTGCTTCAGCTCACGGATGATCCGGCGGACGATATCAACCCAGCCTGGTCACCTGATGGAAACAAGATTGCGTTTTCAAGCAACCGAGACGGAAAGCATCAGATCTATGCAATGAACTCCGATGGCAGCGGGTTGATGCGAATTACACACTCGACCGCAGCGGATTCGGAACCGTCGTGGTCGCCCGATGCTAAGAAAATTGCTTACACCAGCGATAGAGACGGCAACAAGGATATACACGTGATCAATGCCGACGGGACCAATGACAAAAGCGTGGCGGCCGATCCGACTAATGATATGTCTCCAAAATGGTCGCTTGACGGGAGGATCCTGTTCAACAGCTACAGGGAGGGCCAGTCAGCTGTTTATGTGATGAGCGGCGATGGAACTAATGTCACTCGGCTTATAAGAATGCGCGGCGGCCAGGCAGCCTGGTCTCCGGACGGAAGCAAATTAGCTTTTATCAGTCCGGCTACAGAAGGCTATACGGGCTTCTTTCCGCTACAGGTGTTCGTCGCCGATTCCGATGGTAATAACGTGCGAATGTTGACAAAGACAGGAATGTCATTATTTGTACCGAGCTGGTCATCAGACGGATCAACGCTGGCGTTTGTGGCTGATAACGTCACGAGGAACAACATTTTTCAAATAGGTTTAGATGGCCGGAATTTTCGGCGGCTATCGGCAGGGCCTAAGAGTGACGATCGACCTGCGATCTCACCGGACGGTTCAAAACTCGCGTTTCAGAGCAACCGCGCCGGAAATTTTGAGATTTATGTGATGAATTTGCGCTGAAGGTCAAATCCAACAACACGCCAGAAAGTGACTGGAGATGCCACCCACGGCAGAGAGTGCCCGCAAGGTGCCAAGATATCATCGGGCTTTTAGCCGATGGGGTTTCAGTTTAGGCCAAATACGAGTGTGAAGTGCGGAAGATACCATCTGCTTTACGTTGGTGGGATTTGGCGATCCTAATTAAGCCGCTCATACTCTTTCTTTGCTTCGATCAGAATTCGCAAATCAGGGTCGGCGTCTTTCCAAATTGCAAAGAAATCCTGATAAGCTTTGCGAGCCTTTGCAGTTTCGCCACTCAACAAAGCGGCGCGTGCCAGTCCGAGTTGGGCGAGCGGGTACAGTGGGCTCAACGGTCCCTCGCCGCGATGATCAAGAATCTTCTGGAATTCAGCTATCGCCTCAGCTGACTTTTGTTCGCGCAAGTGGGCCCTGCCGCGAGCGTACGAGACCGCGAACAGATTGGCGTGTGCGTATCGATTGGTTGTCTCCAGCAATTGAATCGCCTGGCTCGAATTGCCTCGACTGAGCTCGAGTTCAGCCCTGATCAGTGGCAGTGCGACAGTATTGAGCAACGTATCTTTGGGTGCCTTTTTTGCCAATTCATCGACCAAACTCTGCGCTGATCGAGCATCGCCACACTTCGCGAGCGCGCCGGCCACTCCAACAAGAGCATCCTGACCCCTCGTTATCGCAAGCGCCTTTGTGCCTTGTTCTTTTGCCTGGTCGCAATTGTCAAAAACCGCTTCTCTTGTCGCGGAATCCGCACTGTAGAACGCGGCAACCTCTTTGACATCGCGCCGCAAAGCCAGGTCAATCGCACGCGTCTCGAATTCTCTTGCCTTTCGTACCTGTCCATAAAATGCCGCCGACAGCGCTTGCAAGTGCTCAGCGTTAAACTCACCGACCTTTCCCTTGAACCACTCGACGTGCTGTTGCAACGCCGCCTGATCACCCTGCAAGAATGCAACCTGATAGAGCCCCATCTGAAAGCCATCAATGTTTTGAGCGATTCCTCTCTGAAATGTCTCCTTGGCCTCATCGATGCGGTTTAGTTTAAGAAATGCGCGCCCGAGGTTCCCATATCCGTTAGCAAAGTTGGGATTGAGTCGAATGGTCTCACGAGCCTCTTCGGCTGCCTTTTCGAACTGGCCGATCTCCCTGTAATCAACCGAGAGTATATTGTGTGGAATGTGATCACGCGGATAGGTTCGCTTCCAGAGCTCCAGCACTTCAATATCTTTCTCAATTTCCCTGGTTCCGTTTCCATAATATTGCGAAGAGATATACAACTTCTCGCGCTCGCTAACACGATCGCGGAGCGCAAATGCCTTTTCCGCAAGCTCCGCTGCAAGTTCGGCCTGGTCGCTGTTGTAGTAGACGACCGAAAGCTCAGCATACGCTAGCGCAAAATTAGGATCGAGCTCGATTGCGCGTCTGTAAAACGGAATTGCTTCAAGATCTGCCGCCTTGTCACGTTGCTCGTGCCCGAGCGTGAAAGCCTTTAAGGCCTCAAGCGAAGAAGTAGTTGCTTGCTCGATAGGAGCATCGAACTTCTGGATCGAAGCGAGCGACTCGCCTAATTTCTCGCGCAGTCTCGAAGCCGCTTTCCCAAGCGCGCCGAGCACTTGCTCCTTGCTCTCGGCCTCGACCTGTTCCCGGGCGAGTGAATCACCGGTGTGCCCATTGACCGCCTCGAGCAGAAGTATGTAATGACTGCCTATGTTTGAGATCGATCCGGCCAGCAATGCCTTCAATCCGTGTCGTTCGCATATCTCTCGCGCGATATCCCTGGTGATTCTATCGTCGGGCGAGCGACCCATGAATCGAAGAGCCTCACGAGCTCGATCATCTGAAAAAATGTTCAGGAACGGAGATTGCCCAAGCTGGACGGCGAGCGCTTGCTTCAGTGTCCCATCGAATACTGCATCTCCAGTGGTGTTGACGAAATCGGCGAGGACGATTGTGTCGCGCTCGGACAAGGCAGATGCTCGATTGAAATAGAGGAATACCGACACCGCTGCAAGCACGACAGCTGCAGCAATAAAACCGAAGCCTTTTTTGTGTCGCTTGATTTCGCTGACTATGTACTCGGCACTCGATGTAGTTCGCACAGGAGCTGCTGGATCGCTTTGGGCTGGTGTTCGCGACGTAGCCAGCGATGCCGCTGCGCCGCTGGTAGTGATACCCATTCGTGCCGCTGAATCCGGCGAAATTGAGCGCTCGAGCTTCTCTTCGAATGTTAGTTCCTCTCTAAGATTCTTTAGATCTATCAGTAAGTCCTTTACTGTCTGATAGCGTTCGTCTCTGTTCTTACATAAAGACTTACCTATGATTCGTTGAAGTTCAGCCGGAGTTTCAGGTTCAAACCGAGCCAGCGGCGCGGGCTCTCGATCCAAAATCGCCGCGAGAACATCCGTACTAGACTCTCCTTCAAACGGTACGCGACCGGCGATCATCTCGTAGGTCACCACGCCGAGGCTGAAGATGTCCGTCCTCTCATCGACAACCCGGCCGCGAGCTTGCTCCGGCGACATGTAATTAACGGTGCCGAGCACTGTGCCGGGATCGGTGTCAACCCTTGCAATTGTCTGCGCTTCCGTATTGCTCGTTTGCGCAGTTCGCTCGGTGAGCTTTGCGAGACCAAAGTCCAGCACCTTCGCATAGCCGTCTTCGCGCAGCATTATGTTCTCTGGCTTGATGTCTCTGTGAACTATTCCTGCCTTGTGTGCCGCCGCCAGCGCACTTGCGGTCTGGATTGCGATTTCGAGAGCCCCCTGCAGACTCAGTTTGGACCGCGTCATACGATCGCGAAGCGTTTCACCTTCGATGAATTCGGTGGCGATGAAGTGCGCATCGCCATCCGAGTCGATGTCGTGAACAACCAGTATGTTGGGATGAGAGAGCGCCGATGCGGCAAATGCCTCCTGCTCGAATCGGCGCAGCCGATCCTGGTCTTTGGTTAGCTCGGTAGACAGAAGTTTGAGCGCGATTTTGCGTCGCAGCTTGGAATCTTCGGCAAGATAGACCTCACCCATGCCTCCCACCCCTATTCGAGACAAGATCCGATAATGCGAAATGACTGTATTCGGTGGAAGCGCCTCTTTCATTCTCACCTACTGCTCTGCGGCTTTACGACTCTGCCCTTAATGGTTGTGAGGCATATCAATGCAAAGACACCGAATCGCCGAGGCGTAAAGTGGGTTCGAAAAGCACAGCAATCTGGCGAAGCATGAGGGAAATGGGCGTTTTACTGATTGGTCGCTGGAGCGCGGCATCGTAAAACTCATCCGTTTTGAGAATTCGCGTTCTCCCAAAGGCTTGGAGAGTGGCCAATTTCTTGAAAGCGCTACCTCATGGCAGCGTCGATCGTGATGAACGGCGGGAGAATATCAGAAGAATCGAAAAGCCGACAAGTTCTGCGCGCATCGGTTATGGTGACGTTTTCTTGCCCTCACCCCAGCATCTGCGCGAGACTAATTGCAGGGCCGGTTTTCCGCCGTCGCTTCATGCAACGCCGTACCGGCCCGGCACCATCGCAGATGTGGACCTGACGAAGAAAAGGAGGGGGCCACAATGATTTCAACCGCAAAATCCTTAGCTCTGGTCACATGCCTTATCGGCATTATCGCAGCTTCGCCTGGCGACAGAACATTCGCGCAGCAGACCGTGCAGTCGCGCACAACCAGACCAGCAGGTGTGACTGGCGACCTGATCGACCTGCCAAAGGCCATTGATGGAAACAACAACACACGGGCAACATCAGGCAAACTCGACTACGTTGGAATGAGTGTCACCGTAGACGCCGGTGGATCGCAGAACATAATCGGCATTAAGCAGGACTTCGGGCCCTGGGCGACTCATTTTCCCGGAGCCTACAAGGTCGAAGTCGCCGAATCGCTTTCCGGTCCTTGGATGACCGTATTCGAGGGGCCCGGCGAGCGGGGTGTAAGCCGTGTAGAGTTCCCGGCGGTGCTGGCGCGTTTTGTCCGGATAACCGCAACAGCAAAAAACACCGTCTATCCCGGTCAGGACTGGACGATCGCCGAATTGAACCTCGGAGTCGATCCTGGACAAACCGCGCGGAGAATCCCGAATCGGCCCGATCGAACGCCTGAACCGACCCCTCCGACTCCCGCACCCGGCGAAGAACCCGGAAGGCTTAAAGACCCAGCTCTGGCGACTGACAAGAATCTCGAGACACGTGCGACCAGCGGCACCCCAAACTATCAGGGGATGTCAGTCACCATCGATCTCGGAGGCGAGTTCGAATTGAGCCGCGTGATCCAGCTTCATGGACGATGGCAAGAGGACTATCCGGCTGTGTACAAGATCGAAGTCAGCAGGCAGGCTAACGAGAGCAGGTTTCGCGAAGTATGGCGCGGCGCCGGCAGCGCGGTTCGTAGCGTAGCTCGATTCGAGCCGGCTACGACTCGATACATCCGTATCACCGCGCTGAAAACTAGACTCAACAATAATTGGTGGTCGATAGCCGAAGTTCGTACCAATCGCGATCCTGATGTCGTCGAAGATGATGAGGCCCTCGTACGCCAGATAAGAAGTGTAACTGCGCAAGGCTTCTCAAATGCGGCGAACGTCGCGGATGACAGCAACACCACACGCGCGACAACAAACAAGCCGAATTATGCCGGGAGCTGGCTGCAAGCGGACTTAGGTGGGAGCTATACGATTTCAAGAGTCGTGCAGATTCACGAGCCCGACCGCGAAGACTTCCCCCGTCGCTACAAGGTTGAAGTGAGCCTCGATGGCAGGCAGTGGCAACTAGTGTTTGAAGGCCGCGGCGAACCGGGCCGATCAGTGGCCACCTTCAATCCGGTCCGCGCGAGATTTGTGCGTATAACTGCGCTTACTGATCGAGAAATTCAACGCTGGTGGTCGATTTATAGGTTGAGGATAACAGGGTAGTGAACGTTCAGCGCTTAGTTCAGCGTTGAGCGTTCAGCACTGAGATACCATCGGGCTTTAGCCGATGGAGTTTCAGTTTCGACCTAACAAGAATGTGTCGAGCTCCAAAGATACAATCGCGCTTTAACCGATGGAGTTTCAGTTGTGGATGCTCAAGATAACGAAGAAGCTTTGAAGAATTGAATACATTGAGTCAATGAATCATTGGTTCATTAATCCTTCGTTCTGCGTAATCTATGTCATCTGCGGATAGATAGCATTGCGGTGTTGAAGCATCTCAAGCGCGCTTGATCCGCAGATTACGCCGATTGACGAGTCTTGCCCACGCCGATTCGTAGCTTAGTTTTTATTCGAGCTTTACGGAATCCAAGACTCGCTGCGCGCTCGCACGACTCAAGTCATCACTTTGAACTCGGGCGGTTACTACTGACCACAGACGCCGTCCCTTGAGTAGAATGAAACCTTCTATCTCTTTGGGGATTCCGTTTTGTTTAAAGCTAGCCTTCAAGACGATTCGATTGCCACTCTGTTCGGTAGAAGATCGTACATCTGAGATATTTGGATTCACCGCGAGGCTCGCAATCGCCACCCCACCGATAATGGTTGCAACCTTCGAAACCTCGGTTTGTGTTACCCCCTTAAGTAAGATGTACATTACTGCTATCTCCATCTGATCATTTTTGTATTGGTAAGCCATGTGATCCTGAACGATCTCTTGCGCAGGTTTTGAGAGTGGGAGTCTTCTGTATGTTGGCTCACCAGGAAGCTCAAGCGACAAGCCCAGATTGCCCAGTTCCCATCTCATCCATTTTTGAGCGTCTGCGTTTGTTCGATCAACAGGTACCGCGATGAGCGCCAGAAGAATAGCTGTTGACACTGAACGATTCGCCTTCATGATTCCACCTCCAGGTCTCGGGCCGGTCCAGGATTCTTGCACTCCTGGACGCTTTAATCGAATCGCAGTATTACGCAGACTGGACAGTCTACGCTAGATCAACATAAAGATCTCATCGTTGATGATCGGGTTGATGGATAGTCGAGTAGTAAAAGAACCGCGCGGGCTCAAATAAGTCTGACCACGGTGAAGCCCTCGATTTCCGCAGCATCGGCTAGGATGCTGTCGGCGCCTATGAACACCCGTCCGCGAGTTCGGTCCCCGCACCATACGAGTGCCGCGGCAAGTTGGAGTGCGTCTGCTGCTCGCAGCTTATGTCTCGCCAGAAGACGTTCGGCGGTTTGTCGCGCATCTTCTGAAGGTTGTATCTCGCTCCAACGCGCTCGGAGGTATTCGAGCCGTGTGAATGCTTGTCGAAGTTCGGCTTTAGTGAGTTGGCTTTCGCGTGCAAGTCGATGAAACGCGCTCAGTGCTTCGATCGGCGTCGCCCACCAGACCACTTGGCGAGAATGAACCCGCGCTTGTTGGCGCGCCGGTGCTGACTTAGGTTGAAGACTGCACAGGAGAACAATTCCACTAGTATCCCAAAACGCGTTAACCGCGCGGATCGGCTCTACACCACGCCCTCGCCTAGTCTTCATCGCGCTCGAGCTCCAGCGCGCGACGTAAAGCCGAGGCAGGGATTTTCGGCGCGGGCAGATCCCAGAAACAGTCCTCTATTTCGCCCTCGCCCAGCTTTAGCTTACCTGTCGCCGCAAGAGCAGCAAGCTCGTGATCCTCTTGCGACGAGTGACTCAATGGCACAATCCGGGCAATCGGATTGTTTCTTTCCCGAACTAAGATTTCTTCCCCGGCCTTAACTTCGCTTAGATACGCACTAAGACGATTCTTCAATTCTGCGACATTGACGCTCTTCATGTGTTATTCCGTTTCTGCTGGCTTTTCGCAATTATTTAGTTGGCCAACAGAATATGGCTATGATAGCTATGTCTTGTCGAGATATCAAGCCCGAACGTTGCCACGGACGCAAACTAGACAGTCCACACTATGCTCACCGCGGTCGTATCACCTTTATAATCGCTGCTCGATCGACCACGCGGCCGCTCTGTACGACCTGCCATATCCGCCGCGTGTTGCGAATGTCCGTCAGCGGATCAGCATCGAGCAGCACTAAATCCGCTCGCTTTCCAATCTCGATCGTACCGAGATCCTTATCCGCGCCGAGTATGCGAGCCGCGCCGCTCGTACCCGCAACAATCGCCTGCATCGGAGTTAACCCCGAAGCAACCAGCTGTTCCAACTCCATGTGCACGGCCGTAGGAATCTGCCAAACGTCCGTTCCCGTGCCGATGGTCAAACCAGCTTGCGACAGCTTTGCAGCGGTTATACGAGCGCGGCGAGCGTCCTCAGACCACTCCTTCTGTTGCGCGGGCTTCAACTTGATCATCCAATCAAAGCTGTCCCGCGCCGGCATAAACGGTGCAAGTTCCGAATCGCCATCGAGAAACTCAGGCTTTTCACTAATCCGCACCGCAAGCTCCAAGTACGAAAGCGTAGGTACCACTCCAATATTCGCCGCCCGGAACAACTGGATCAGATCGTCATACATAAAAGTGTTGCCGCGCGATTCGCACATACCGATGTGCTCTTTAGCGTCCATGCCGGCAGCCACTAATGGCAACGGGTGAGAGCAGTGCCCGGTCGCTCGCATACCTCGGCGATGAGCTTCAGCGATCATCCGAGCATTGATATCCCAGCGGCGAAAAGTCCGAGTCTTGATGTGCTGTGCACCGAACGCCTCGGCCAGATCCACCGCGCGTTTGATGTGATCCGGATCTGCTTCCGGCTCGATCCCGCGTCCCTGCTCTTCATCAAACGGCCAATCACTGTAGAACTGAAAGCCACCATATCCGACTCGCGGACCCGGAAGCACCCCAGCCGCCATTGCATCGGCATAAGCGACCATCGGAGCCATCGCTGCTCCCTGATCACGAATCGTTGTGACGCCAAAATAAAGATATCCAGGCAGCAGGTCCGGCCGATACACGTGCGCGTGGAGATCCATCAGGCCGGGAATCACTGCTCGACCCGCAGCATCAAGCACACGAGCCGTGCCGGGAGAAATGCTGCCAGCCGGAGCGATCTGCTTGATCCGGCCCTGCTCAACCAAGATGTCGCGAGGAGCGCTGATCGGACTGCTGGTTCCATCTATGATCCTGGCGTTCTTGATCAGCATTGGCTCGGCGACTGGTGGCGTGTACGAGACCGGCCAACCGATGCTTTGTTCCTTGCCATCGGGTGAGCGAAGCCGCAAGCCTCCGGCGGAGACGAAGAGCAGCGTGCCGTCACGTGACGATGAAGCATAGAGCGCCGCGTCAGTCCCAAGCGGCTTCGGGTCTGATAGCATGCCGGTCTTATCAAAAGGCGCCTGCCACAGCCGGTCATGCCGGACAAAGGTGATCGTGTGCTGCTGTGTCCACTGCAAGAAGATGGGGGCGTCGGGGAAGCGAGTTATATCCTGTCGCTGGCCGCCGGATAGCGATACAAAAGTCGCGGTCGAAGGCTGTCCCTCAGTGGCTGGGCCGGACACCAGTAGTCCGTCAGACTCAGGGCTCCATTGCGGAGTGCTGGTCCAATTGGAGCCGATGGACCCGAGGCTTTTTGTCTGGGCTGGATCCGACACATTGCTTGCGCGAGCGTCGACGACACGGAGCGCTCCGTCCTCCCGCAAGTGGACGAACGCGAGATGTCTGCCGTCAGGAGAATAAGCCGGATACGCTTCGCGACCAGGTAGCGAGGTGATCCGCCGCGTTGCGCCAGTCGCCAGACTTGTTGCGAACAGATCTTCCTGATGGTCAACCCCCGCAGACCAGGCTACCTCGGAGCCATCCGGTGACCATGCGAGCGAAGCCGCGTCAAACGGAACGTCGGTAACCGCGCGCGGAGTGCCGCCTACCGGGATGATCCACAGCTTGCCAAGAGCGAGCATTCCAATTCGCCGTCCATCGGGTGAGAGCGCGAGTCCCCTGAACCCTCTTGCAGGCTGCTTCTGACCGGGCTCAGGAAAACGGGCGGCTGGGAGTGTTTGCTGCGAACGAGTGATCGAGAGCTGGGCCGTGAACTGAATCTCTCTAGGTTGGCCGCCTGATGCGGCGAGCTTCCAGAGGCGTCCATCAGCCGAATATAGCAATTCGCTTCCGTCTGCGGACCAGCGAATTCGTGTCGGTGTGACATCGGTATGATTTGTTACTCGGATCGGCGATCCCGGAGATCCTTCTACGATGTCCTGCATCCAAACCTGCATGCGCCCAGTCGAATCCGGTGCGAAATATGCCTTTCGGCGGCCATCCGGGGTAAAGCTTGGAGCCAGCGCTTTAATGGATTCATCGGTGATGGGAGCTGCCTTGCCACCTTCGGCGGGAACGATCCACACGCGGCCGCCTCGTTCGAATTGCGGGACGCGATTCACGAATGCGATCTCTTTCCCTCCTCGCACCCATACCGGGTCGCTCACGAAGGGAGCCGGAAGACCAGTGATCGAAAGCTCGCGATTGGTTCCAGAGTAAGGATCGAGCAAAACAATGGCGCAGTGAGGGGGACTGCTCGGTGAATCCGGCGGCCAGAGGCGCGCGAACGCGATAAAGCGACCGTCCGGCGACCATGCCGGATGGCCTTCGTAGGCGTCGGGCTTCGGAAGCTGAGTCAGCTGACGCAGGGAAACAGAATCAAGATTGAGCAACCATAGGCCAGTCCGTCCATTCCGCTCGGCGCTAAAAACCACGCGTCGTCCATCGGGTGAGAATGACGGATCCGAGTCTTCTGCAATATCGCGCACAGCATCGGTGATAGGTCGGGCAGCGCCTCCGGCTGCCGGAATCACCCAGAGCTGGCCGAGAAGGTCAAATACAATGGACTTGCCATCCGGAGAGAGGTCAAAGCTCAGGGTGGTGCCTTCGCTGACTCGGATGCCTGTGGTTTTATCGCCATTAGCAGCCATTTGGGCCGCCGCAGTCGAGCCGCACATCACGCCAATTAGAAAGAATGAAAGGATTAATCGCATTTGAGAAGCCAAAGTCGTTGCTCCCTTTGAAAATACGACTTCACAAGAGAGTGTGGGAAAATTACGAAACATCACCGATTGATCACCTTTTCTACATCTGCGTAATCTGCGCAATCTGCGGATGAGCCGTGCTTTCGGAGAGTTTATCCACAGATTACGCAGATTACTCAGAGAAACAATGATTCAATGACTTAATGATCCGATGACTCAATGATTCAATTCTTCAATGTTTCAATTCCCCAATAATCCTCGTTTCTTCATTCATTAGGTCTGCGGCATAACCCGCTATCAAACGACAGTCGCGTATTGCCGGTACTAGCCTCTGTTGCAAATCCGTGACCGATGTAAATCTCCGTGCTGGATTCTTAGCCAGGCATCTCTGCAAAATCGCATCCAGGGCCTTCACTTCCTTTGATTCACCCTCGAGATGATACGACCCATGCAGCATCGCCGTCAGCAACTCTGCTTGCGTCCTTCCGAAAAACGGCCGGCGTCCAGTCAGCGCCTCAACTACCATTACACCAATCGAGAAAATATCGCTCCGTTCATCCACGTCTTCTCCTGTGAGCTGCTCCGGAGACATGTACCCGAAAGTCCCGACTATCGAGCCTCGCGCAGTCAAAGACGAATTGATCACATCGATTTGCGCAACCTTCGCTAACCCGAAATCGAGAATCTTTATCCGGCTCTTATCCTTGTCTCTTGAAATCAAAATGTTCTCTGGTTTCAAGTCTCTGTGAATCACCGCCGCTTCGTGAGCCGCCTTCACGCCATCTAGTATCTGATCGAAGTAATCTGCCGCTGTAGCCGGATCAATCCTTTCCTTCTGCGCCAAATCGGAGCGCAATGTGATCCCGGGCACCAATTCCATCACCAGGTATGCGCCCTCGGATCCAATCGCACCGTAGTCATAAATGGCGATTATGTTTATGTGATTAAGTCTCGCCGACATTCTTGCTTCGCGTTCAAACCTGCGCAGGGCCATCGGATCGCCAAACATGCTTCCGAGCATGATCTTGATCGCCACGTTCCGATGCAATCGAAGATCTGTAGCCTGATAGACTGCGCCCATTCCCCCTTTTCCAATCAACCGCTCCAGACGATACTTTCCATCGATCGTCCGCTCGACTGGCAACGAAAGGCTCAACTCACTTGCATCTTTGTCGCAACGTTCCGACGAACTGTCATAACAAGTTCCGCAGGCCGGACATTCCTTTACGAGATTTATATTCTGCTCTTCGAAGCGGGCGAGCACCTCGCGCTTGATCTTCTGTTCCTTATTAACTCTTGCCTTCAGCAGCGTATTCTCTCGAACAATGGCAATCTCGCGAGCAATGGCCTGGAGCATTTTTCGATCGTTTGCCGAATAGGGCTCCTCAGACTTCTTTTCACCAAGCAGCAGCAATCCGACCGCGCGTTGATCAGTGCCACACATCGGAACAATAAGACTGATGCCAAGCTGATCGAGCCATTCTGCTTCTTCCGCTGGCAGAGCATCGTCGTGTGAGAACGGATACTCCTGGACACCGCTCACCCGCTCGATTGTGCGCATGAGATGAGATGTTTCCGGAATGCTGACAACATGAGAGCTTCCGGCCGAAGAGTACGCGAGCGTCAAATCACGATGTTCTTCCTCTCGGTAGAAAGCGTGAATACTGTGGGGATGAAGGGCAGCTTCGATTTCATCGCTGACCAGTTTTGAAATCTCGGACATCGAATTGAATTCCTTTATTTCATCGATCAGCCCGAGCAGAATTCGCTCCTGATCATATGCTTCGCGAAAGAATTTTCGATCGATCCGATCCCTTAGCTGTTTTCGAAACCTTAGCCCAATGGCCGCTAGCGCAATCAACGATAGATAAACTGGATTGTGCGACACGATATCTGAAATGGTCTGGTTTCGATTCGAAATGATCGTGTATGCAAACGCGACTAATGGAAGCACAAGCAGTATTTGCAGGACGTTTTTTGCCAGGAGGTACTGCAACCCGCGTCTGACGACAACATTAATATCAAACAATCTATGCTTGATGATCGCGTAGCCCCACGTGACGGGCACGATTCCGATCGCCGCATTTGCCACCTGATTAAGAGCTACGAATGTGTCAGTGGACAATATCTGTCCGTGCCCAAGCGAATTCAACGTCACGCGGCTTATGAGGATGAGCAGTTCCGGGAGGATCCCCAGCACCGATCCGTACACGACCCACTTCATTCGCCGGTGTTGATCGACGTCTGTTACGAGCCGGTAATTGCGCACCAGTATCACGCAATACGCGACAAGGGCGAGGATTCGATAGGCCTGGTCCGATGTTGTGACCCTACTGGCAAAGGATCCGCTGTAGAACACGCTCATCAATGTCGGATTCGCTGTAAAGAAGGAATAATTCTGTAAGGTAAATATCGCACACAAAACAATCCCACAGGCATAGAAGATTACTCTGAGCAGTTCCCAGAATCGCCCTTTGTGCGTACCGGTTGGGATTCGCAAAAAGAAGTGATAGCCGATCGCCACAGGCAACGGGTTGACTGCCTGGATCAGGAACAGACCGATGGCGAGTTGGAACCCATGAGGGAAAGTCAAGATGGTGGGCCCTATCGCGATACTCAGAAAGAGGATCGCATTGGCTATAGAGGACACCGATGCAATCTGCGCGATTCGCTGTTCAGGTTTCAAAACACCAATCAGGAATCCGACAACGAAGAAGGCAATGCCAACAAGAAGCTTCGGAATGATGTAGATGAAGTTTTTCGAGTCGTGCTCTACTGACAAAGTAAAGCTGTATTCGTGCTCAGATGTGCCTCGCAGTACCCGGACAGTGTAGGCCCCGTCTGGCGGGATCTCGCGAAGTATGCGAAGCGGATAGACGCTGCCGACGATTGCATCGTTATTGATGGCGAGCACCTTATCGCCAACTTGAAGTCTGTCGACTGTTCGAGCCGAATCACTTGAGGCACCCACATAGTTGACGTAGCACCCGTCAGACTTTGTGACATATGACCAACCGAAACCCCTTCCGAGCGAGCCATATTCGATGATCATCGCCCCAGCGAACACATAGAGCAGAAAGACTACGATTCCGAATCCCAAGGCGACCCAAAAGAAGGGATGTTTGCGATCCGCGCGTCCAGTTGTTGAGACTTCGTCAGTTCTTGAGTGCGTAGTTGCCATCCTCATCCGACCAACAAGTGGGACAACAAAGTAAGTAGCGGGACAGCACAAAAGTGGCCTCAGTTTAACGAACGGGGTGGCCAAGTCAGTGGGTGGGTTATATGCGCTGGGGTTTTGTTTGTCAACGGCTGCCGCGCTCCGGATAGGGGTATCACGCTCAAATATGATATAAGCCAATCCATCTGTGTAATCTGCGTAATCTGCGGATGAGGTTTGGATCCCAAAGCAGCCCTATCCGCAGATTACGCAGATTACGCAGAAAAGAATTCAACATATAAGCGGAAACTACCAATGAAGCGACTCATATCCCTTCTCACCGCGGTACTACTCATTGCTGCCCACCTTATTAATATCGCTCTGGCGCAAACCGCCCGCTGGCCGGAACAAAAAGCGAACGCCTGGTACGCACAACAGCCCTGGCTGGTCGGAAGTAACTACGTCCCCAAGTCGGCTATCAACCAGTTGGAGATGTGGCAGGAAGCGACCTTCGATCCCGACCAGATCGACAAAGAGTTCACCTGGGCAGAAGGGATGGGCATGAATACAATGCGCGTCTTTCTGCACGACCTGCTATGGCAACAGGATGCGGCAGGCTTTCAGAAGCGCATCGATCGCTTTCTGACGATCGCGTCGCGGCATCACATCCGTCCAGTGTTTGTGCTCTTCGATTCCTGTTGGGACCCTTTTCCGCAGCTCGGTCCGCAACATCCACCGATTCCGGGTGTTCACAACTCAGGCTGGGTTCAAAGCCCGGGCGCGAAAGCGCTGGCCGACCCAGGCCAATATCCGCGACTGAAAGCATATGTGCAGGGCGTAGTCGGAGCGTTCGCCAAAGATGATCGCATTCTTATGTGGGACATATGGAACGAGCCCGGCGCGGATAACGGCGGCAGCTACGCAAGGATAGAATTAAATGATAAGAACGCACGCGTGAAAGAGCTTTTGCCCCACACGTTTCAATGGGCACGAGAAGCGAATCCGACGCAGCCTCTCACCAGCGGCATCTGGGGTGTCGATACTTCGCCTGGCGGAGCAAACCTCGGCGAGCTGCTGCAGATTCAACTTCGCGAATCGGACGTGATCACCTTTCATAACTATACCTGGCCCGAGTTCTTCAAGCGCCAGATTGAGTGGCTTAAGAAATACAACCGACCGGTAATCTGCACCGAATACATGGCGCGTTCAGCGGGCAGCACGTTTGACACAATATTGCCGATCGCCAAGCAGGAGCGGGTAGGCGCGATCAATTGGGGATTTGTTGTCGGGAAGACCCAGACGAATCTGCCGTGGGAGTCCTGGCAGCATCCTTATATTAACAACCAGCCGCACATTTGGTTTCACGAAGTGCTGCGCCCCGATGGAACACCATATCGCCAGGCAGAGGTAGATTTGATCCGCAAGCTTACGAGGAATTGAATCATTGAAGAATTGAGTCATTGAATCATTGGTTCATTGAATCATTGAGTCATTGAAGTGAATTTCATTGGTTCATTTTGATGGTTATAGCGTAAATTAATAGCCATTGAATCAATTAATCAATGAACCCTTCAACAAATTGAATCGCGCAGATCAGTTGAAGAAGCGAACTAAGCAGTTTGCTATACGGATCGTTCGATTGTTTCGGTCACTGCCAAAACATGATGAGGCAAAGGTTCTCGGAAGACAACTACTGAGGTCCGCCACGTCGGTGGCAGCCAATTATCGCGCCGTCTGCCGTGCACGGTCTAAGTCCGAGTTTATTGCAAAGGTGGGAACAGTCGTGGAGGAAGCCGATGAGACTGTATTCTGGTTGGAGCTGTTAATAGAAACTGGAGTAATTTCTAAATCTCGTACGGAGGAACTGCTCAAAGAGGCCAATGAGATTCTGGCCGTATTCGCTGCGTCGCAACGAACGGCCAGGAAGAAAAAGGATTGAATCACTAAGTCATTGAATCATTGGGACCAATTGAACCGTGGAAAAATCTTCAATGACTCAATGATTCAATGACTCAATGATTCAATGACTCAATGATTCAATGACTCAATTCTACCTAATGATGTCGCTATCATTGGGGTCGATTATCGTTATGCGAGCTAGCTCGGACTGCAGCTGTTGCATGTCTGAATTCACAAGCGACGATAACGGCACCTGAGAGCGGCGAATAATACGTTCAAGCAACCGCGACTGCCTAATCAGCCCGACCGCCGCGCCTTTAACCGTATCCCGATCAGTAAACGACGCCGTCAACTGACTATAGAGGTCAGCCGATCCACGCAAGCTCATCATCTGAGAGAGCACCTCAACCTCATGCGGTTTGAAATTGCGCTGCTTATCAAAGATCACCTGTCCGCGATTATTGCGGATGTTCAGATCGCGCTGAAAATCCTGCAACAGCCGATCGGCTAGAAAGGCAATCTGTCGCGGATCGCCGATGCCCCCAGCTCCGCTGCTTGAAGTCCCGCCAACATCGACTGGGATGCCAAGCGCCCGCGCTGTCGACTGGTCCAAATCTCCTGTGTTGGCAATGTTGCGGTCGCGCTGGAAACTTCGAATCGCGTCCCTGGTCGACTGGTTCATCACGCCATCGATTGGGCCGTTGTAGTAGTTCCTGCCTCTCAGGGCTGTTTGCGCCGCACGGATCGAGTCATATGAGCTCAAAACGTTTTGCGACTGCGGCGTGCTGGTGGGATTGCTCGCGACAGTCGCGCTTTCAACGTTGAACGCACTTTCTACCATCATTCCGAACTCGGTG